>Ga0190293_1000781_pt1 | contig 11362 bp, 5 predicted proteins | sample 48693001_MG_FD_161671 | JGI IMG/M metagenome (GOLD analysis project Ga0190293, IMG submission 161671) | Hydrothermal vent microbial mat bacterial communities from Southern Trench, Guaymas Basin, Mexico - 4869-30-0-1_MG | ecosystem: Environmental > Aquatic > Marine > Hydrothermal vents > Microbial... | reverse complement strand
AATAGAATAATTTGTAACAAATCAGTTTCGAAAAGTGACTACGTTATGAACAATTATTTTGTGTTGTTAACATTGGTTTTCGGATTATTTTTAAAAAAGGCTATATTTTTTAAAAAAGGTTAATAAGATTTGTTTTTGTATTGATAACTAAAGGATTAACTATGGTGTGATATCATTTAAATCCATATTACTTTGTTAAAAATATTTTTTTGACAAAGCAACCTACATATACAGAATTATACGTTACGGTTCAAGAACTGTTAAAACGGGTTAATGGACTTGAAGGTCTTGTTAAGCAAAATCAAAAATTAACAAGAGAAAATGCATTATTAAAAGAACGTTTATCCAAATACGAAAACCCAAAGAATAGCCGTAACAGTTCCATACCTCCATCACAAGACCAGAATCGCCCAAAGCCCAACCAAAGTTTGCGTAAATCTTCTGGCAAAACTGTAGGAGGTCAAAAAGGCAGAGAAGGTAAAACCTTAGAAATGACAGCTATTCCTGATAAGATAATAGAATTACATCCTGATTATTGTAGTAACTGTGGAGAATCACTATCACAAGGTGTACCTATTAAAGAACAAGCTCGTCAAATAGTAGATATTCCACCTATTAAAGCTGTTTTCACAGAATATCAAACTTTTAGTAAAATATGTAGTTGTGGTTGTAGAACTATAGCAGATTTTCCTAAAGCAGTAAATGCTCCTGTCAGTTATGGAGAACGTATAGAAAGCCTAATAGGCTATTTTCATGCAAGACAATACCTGCCATTTGCAAGAATGCAAGAGCTTTTTGGTGATGTTTTTAAAATTAATATAAGTGAAGGAGGCATACATTATCTGCTAAATCGTTTTGCAAATAAAGTAGATCCTATCTATGAGATTATAAAACAACGTATTGCCAATAGTAAGGTTATAGGTGCAGATGAAACAGGAGTCAAAGTAAATGGAAACAAGCATTGGTACTGGACTTGGCAAACTCCAAAACTTACCTTTATAACACATTCAGAAAACAGAAAACAAGATACTGTAAAAGTTCATTTTCCAAAAGGTTTTCCTAATAGTTCCTTAATTCATGATGGATGGAAACCACAAATTAATACACCTGCCAAAAACCACCAAACTTGTACTGCCCACTTACAACGAAATCTTAATTATCTCAATGAATTATATCCAAAAAACAAATGGGGAATCTCGTTTTTAAAACTATTATACGATTCTTTAGATTTAAAAAATAAAATGAATCGCCAAGACTACGAGCAATGTTTTGAAAGAGATAAAATTATACAAAGGCATACTAATTTGCTAAATAAACCACCAGATAAAAAACTTAAAAAATTGTATACTTTTTATAAGCGAATGTGTAGAGAAAGACAACATTTATTCACTTTTCTTTTTTTGGAACAGGTACCTCCTGATAATAATGCTTCCGAAAGAGCCATACGTAATGCTAAAGTAAAACAAAAAATATCCGGTCAGTTTAAAATCCCACAGGCTGCACAAAATTTTGCTAAAATCAGATCTGTAATTGATACTACAATTAAAAATCAAATGAATGTCTTGGAATTACTAATCCTTATCGCTAAATTTGAATTTCAGTTTAATGACTGATTAGTTACAATAATTTTAATACTTAACTCATTTAAATTTTTAATTTATGAAAAAAAGAAACATACAATTTTTGATGCTCTTTTTGTTTAGTTTGTTTACTGGTAGTATTCTGGCTCAAATAGAAGTGACAGGAATTGTCAGTAACAGTTTATCGGAGAATTTACCGGGTGTAACTGTTTTAGAAGTAGGTACCACTAATGGTACTGTGACTGATTTTGATGGTAATTACAGCATTATTGTTTCCAATAGTGAAGCTGTTCTTGAATTTACTTATGTTGGAATGAAAACAAAGGATATTACAGTAGGAAATCAAACGATTTTGAATGTGATATTAGAGGAATCAGCAGAAGCTCTGGATGAAGTTGTTGTAACAGCATTGGGTATTTCAAGAGAAAAAAGGTCTTTGGGATATGCAATATCTGAAGTTGAAGGCGATGAACTTAGAGTTGTACCTCAAGAAAATGCTTTAAACGCATTAAACGGTAGGGTTACTGGTGTACAAATAAACAGTACTGGTGGTGCAGGCTCTACAGTTAAAGTTATTATTCGTGGTGCCTCATCACTAACAACAGATAACCAGCCATTATACGTAATTGATGGTGTGCCCATTGTAAGTAAATTAAACAATATAGGAAATACAGGAAGTGGTGTTGAGGTTGATTATGGTAGTGCAATTAGTGATTTAAACCCAGACGATATTGAAAACATTACTGTTCTTAAAGGTCCTAGTGCTGCAGCTTTATACGGGTCTAGAGCTGGTAACGGAGTTGTTCTTATAACTACAAGATCTGGTAGTAACAGTAAAGGTTTAGGTGTGTCATTTAGTTCTAATTCCGTATTTGAATCACCATATAAGTTTTTAGATTTTGGTACTCGTTTTGCGAATGGTTATAGACCAGATCCATCAATAACTCAAATTGATGAAACATCAGCAGGTGGAGTAGGTCCAGCTTTAGATTCAGGCTTAACAGCGATACAATGGCCTTATACAGCTGAAGAATTGTCTAGTGGAATTCCAGTTCAAAAGCCATTAACATCTCAAGGGAAGAACAATGCGGAAAATTTCTTTGAAACTGCCACAACTTTTATTAACTCGATTTCTATTTATAATTCTACGGATAAGTTAGATTACCGATTGGGTTATTCAAATATGCAACATGAAGGGTTTATTCCAAATTCCGATTTATATAAAAATAATGTAAGTTTAAATTCATCATATAAAATAACTGATAAAATAAAAGTGAGTTCAGTAATTAATTATGCAAGTTCTGGAGCAAAAAACCGCCCATCAACTTCAGATAGAAATGCAAACCCACTACAGGCAATTTATGATATTAATGCTCATATCGATGTTCGTGATATGAAAGACTATTGGTTAATAAAAGGACAAACACAAAATACACCGTACAATTGGGGTGATGATTCTTCTGAATTTGAGTATAACAACCCTTACTTTCTTGCAAATGAAATTAATAATGGATTTGAAAGAAAGAGATTCTTTGGTAATGTAAGGGCAGATTGGAATATAATGGATGATCTTTCTTTGATGGTTCGTTATACCCTTAATGATTATAATGAGGTTCGTGAAACAAAAATTTCAAGTGGATTTGATAGAGAAAGAAACGGAGCTTATGGAATTACAAATATTGATGGTGTTGAAACTAACGTAGATTTCCTTTTAGCTTATAATGGAAAAACAAATAGTGATATTTGGAGTTATAATGTTTCTGTAGGTGGAAATATAATGAAAAGAAATGACAGTAGTAATTTTGGTCAAACTAAAAATGGTGGATCAGGATTAATTCTTCCAAATGTATTTACGCTTTCTAATATTGCTCAAGATAATATTTTGTATGGTTCCTCTAGTTCTAAAAAGCAAGTTAACAGTTTATATGCTTTAGCTAGCTTTGGTTTTAAAGATATGGTATATGTAGATTTGACAGCTAGAAATGATTGGTCAAGCACATTGCCAGAGAGTAATAACTCTTTTTTCTACCCTTCTGTATCAACAAGTTTATTGGTAAATAAAATGTTTGACATGGGTACTAATGTATCTTTATTAAAAGTAAGAGCAGGTTGGGCACAAGTAGGTAATGATACAGATCCTTATCAGTTAGAAAATGTATTGGCTAATAACGGAGATTGGGGCTCAGCTTCTCAACTATCTATATCTAGTTCATTGAAAAACTTTAATTTAAAGCCAGAATTGCAAACATCTATTGAGTTTGGGGCAGATTTAAGTCTTTTCCAAAACCGATTAAATGCAGAGTTTACATATTATACATCTGATAATGAGAATCAAATTTTAAGTGTAAATGATCCTGTTTCTTCAGGGTTTACTACGAGATTGATTAATGCAGGTTTGGTTAGAAGTACTGGATTTGAAGCGGCAATTGGAGGTGTAATTATGGAAAAATCAGATTTTAGTTGGGATGTTAAATTTACGTATACACAAAATAAGACAACTATTGAAGAGTTAATTGATGGAACTGACTATATTAAATTTTGGGGCGAAGCCAAAGGTGGAGCTTATTCATGGGTAGGTGATGAAGTTGGGCAAATTGTAGATCGTAAATTTGTACGTGTTGAGGATCCAAATTCTAAGTATTTTGGATGGCCCTTATTAGATGATGAAGGATGGGAGAATGATGATCGTACTTTATCTGAAGATGGTAAAAGAGTGGCTCCGGTAATTGGTAATTACAATCCTGATTTTCAAATGGGAATGCTTACTTCATTAAATTATAAAAATTGGAATTTATCAATGCTTTTTGATTGGAGAAAAGGCGGACAGTTTGTTTCTCAAACGCACCGTTATTATGAATCTGACCTTCGTGGAGATAGATGGCTGGATAAAGTATATGATTTGAGTGATGTAGACGATATACCAGCTTATATTTTGGCAAATGCAGATAATTTCCTTTCGCCAAGTGGTGAGTTTTATCCTTTAGTTGGTGGGCCAACTGCCGAATTAGGAGGATTTCCGTATGATGGTTTAAATGATGGTGTATTTTTACCAGGTGTAATTGGTGAGTATAATGCAGATGGAACTTTTAATGATGCAGGAGCTACAGAGAATATTGGTGGACCAGACACTCAATATCATCCTTATGGCGATAATTACCCTTGGAGCTTTACAAAAGCCTCTACTTTTGATGCAGATTATATAAAATTAAGAGAAATCTCTTTAGGATATAGTATCCCAAAATCATTAGCAAAAAAATGGAAAATACAAAATGCATCCATTGCAGTATTTAGTAGAAACATTATACTTTGGACAAAAGCAGGTATAAATATTGATCCTGAGTCAGCATTCCAGGCCTCTGGTGGAACATTGTCTCAAGGAGTTGAAAGATACAATGTACAACCTTGGGCTATTCCATTTGGTATTAAACTGAGTCTTAGTATATAGATATATTAACAATAGTTTTTTATTCATTATAAAACCTTAGAGTTGGTTGATGAATAAAAGCAAAAAAATATTAAAATTATGAATTTTATAAAAAACTTTATTAGTATACTTCTTTTAATACCATTAGTATTGGTTTCCTGTGATAATGGTTTAGTAGAAGTAAATGAGAATCCAAATGGAGTCGTGCCAAGTGAGTCACACCCCAATTTATTAATAAGTACGGTAATGACTGGTTTAGCAACAAGTACTACCAGTAGAGGTTTTGCTGGTGATACTGGCGTTGGAGCTCAATATACACAAAGAGACTCTTGGTCAGATAATAAATATGACTGGGGAACTGGTAGCATTTGGAGTACAAATTATAACCTGTTAAGGACAAATAAACTAGCTAATGATAGAGCTGTAGAATTGGGATTAGAATTTCATGAAGGAGTTACCTTAGTTTTAAAGTCAATGTTATTTGGAGCATTAGCAGATTATTACGGAGATATTCCTTATACAGAAGCAACAACGGGTAATCAAATAGACGGTACAAGTAGACCTGCTTATGATACGCAACAAGAAGTTTATATGGGTGTTATTGCCGATTTAGAAAGAGCATCTACCTTATTATCAGGAACTATTTTCACTGATATAGATCCTGATCAGGATGTTTTCTATCATGGAGATCCTGAAAAATGGGAAAGATTAGCCAATTCTTTGTTACTTCGTTATTATATGAGGTTGTCTGAGAAAGATCCTTCTACGGCTCAAGATGGAGTTGTAGCTACACTAGCTAAACAATTAATTGTCAGTGCAGATGATGACTGTGTTTTAGCTTATGTTGGGGGAACTGAAAATCAGTCATGGCCAAACTCTGGACAATTTGGTTCAGCTTCAGATTTCTATAGAGTTAAGCCTTGTTCTACTTTAACAGATAAATTGGATGAGTTATCAGATCCAAGAATGAATATATGGTTTGCACCAGTTGAAATTCCAACTATAGTTGTTCCTGCGGCAGAGGTGCCAGGCGGTGGAGATATAGGTGAATTGAATGGTGTTAGATATATTAGTGATGCAACTATAGGGGTTGATTATGCAATTTATTCTGCTAGTACTTATGCAGCAGATTTAGAAGCTGGCCTAAAATTAGTTGATACAAATCCCGTTTATGTAGGTTTACCTGTTGCTGTTAGTAGCATAGATCCATTTGAATATAATTTAAATTTTGAAGGTGCAAGAGGAGGTAAAAATCCTTATGTTTCAAAAATGAATGATATTTTTAATCAAAAGGAAGATGGAGGAGAATTTTTGAAAGCAAGATTAATGTCTGCTGCTGAAGTTCATTTTTTAATGGCAGAAGCTGCTCAAAGAAACTGGGGTTCAGATACTCAAGGTCATTATGAAATGGGAATTCAAGCTTCATTAAATGCTTGGGGCATGGGCGATGAATACACAGATTATATAGATAATGTTGGTGTTGCTTTTGACGGATCTTTGGCACAAATTATGGAGCAAAAATGGATTGCCAATATGTTTAATGGCGATCAAGCATATTTAGATTGGAGAAGAACTGGTTTACCAGCATTTGTTGCAGGACCTTTTGCAAGAGAGGATGTTATGCCACTTAGGTTTATTTATCCTGCCGATGAAATTAATATCAATGGTGATAATTATAATATTGGTGCTTCAACACTTGTAGAAACATCATACAGCACTACAGATCCAAATGATAGCCCTTATGCTAGACCATGGATTGTACAAGAGCTTAGTTCACCTTGGTAATAAGAATAATAGTTTGGTTTTATAAATGAAATTATTGGTTTTGAGTTAAGAAAATACCCGGGGAAACCCGGGAATTTTTGAATGAAAATTTTAGTATATATTTTGATATAAACTACTATGTCATAAAAAATAATCGGATCAAGTAACAGAATTATTCATATTATAAATGGTTTTTTGAGTTTAATTTTAAGTGAAATAAGGGGGACTTAATTCGATGATAAAAAGAGGTAATTAATTTTACCTCTTTTTTTTGCTTTTTTATGAGGTTGATTTGGGTATAATTTTTAAGCAAAAACACACCCCTAGCCCCTCTCAAGAGGGGAAATATCAATACGGCTAGAAATAGGATTGTAATTCCATTATAATCAAATAGTTAGTTACTTTAGATTACTAAGTTTTATTCGTGAGACTCTAAAAATTTATTTCCATTTTTAGTTAGTCGAACAAATCCCGCTTTTTCAGCGGGATCTAGGTTAAATACCTCGATCCTTGGGTCGATTCTATTGTTGGGTTCAGGGCTTACCCTGAAGTTTAATACCTCTTATTTATAATATACAGGTATGCAGATGTTAGTGTTTATCAAATGTAGATGGTAGTGTGATAATTAAATACGAAGATAACGTAATATACAGAAACATCTCTTTTCTTACTTTGAATTTCCCCTCTTGAGAGGGGTTAGGGGTGTGTTAAACATTTTTCAAACTCCAAAATAAAATATTCAATTGCCCTTAAAACATTCTCCATTTCTTTTAAAACCTGATAATCACTAAATCGTAATACAGTAATTCCATGTTCGTTTATTTTCTTGGTTTTTTGTAGATCTTTTTCAAATACTTCTATAAAATCATGTGAGTAACCATCAATTTCAATTCCCAACATTAATTCATGACAAAAGAAGTCAAGAATATAATTATCAATAGGTTTTTGTCTGTGAAAATCGTAACCATGCATTTGTTTTCTTTTTAGTTTTTGCCATAAAAAGATCTCTGTTTTTGTAGAATTATTTCTTAAATATCTTGCAAATTCTTTAAGTTTAGGGTTATATGGAATGATTTTTCTTTTCATAAGGTTTGGTGTTTCACTACTTGGTGTAACAATTTTAAGAAAGATAACTTTTAAAATTAAAAAACACACCCCTAGCCCCTCTCAAGAGGGGAACACCAATTGATTTACTACTTGTGAGAGGATATTGATTGTATTCACATTTTAATACTTAGCATTCTGTTTTGCTCATAGATCTCCGGTCTTTTCTTAAAGTAATAGATGAAAATCTAATTTTGTAAAGAAGTAGGAAGTATCCCTCTCAAGAGGGGAACACCAATTGATTCACTACTTGTGAGAGAATATTGATTGCGTTCACATTTTAATACTTAACATTCTGTTTTTATTGCAAAGACTTCTGGTCTCTTACTAAAGCTATAGATGAAAATCTAATCTTGTAAAGAAGTAGGAAGTATCCCTCTCAAGAGGGGAACACCAATTGATTTACCACTTATGAGAGTATATTGATTGTGTTCACATTTTTTAATAAATAGCATTTTGTTTTTATCGCAAAGACCACTTAGATTTTCGCAAAGTTCACTAAGAATTTATTATCACATAAATCATCAATATAAAATTTAAGTTTCTAGAAAATACGATCCAATTTATTTACTTTCTTTTAGATTAAAGTGTTCCCCTCTTGAGAGGGTAGGGGTGTGTTACGCAAATATCATTCACTGGCATTATTTTTACTGTGATCTTTTTTAGCATCTTCTACATCATCCATATCAGGCCCTTGTTCTATTTTGCGCCAGTCAATTGTTTTATGGTATTTTTTCATTGATAACTCTGCATCATACATTCTGCCATCATGGCGTTCTAAAGTGTATGGCGTATAATCCGGAACATCTGTAAAAAAGTCTTGTAATAATGATGCAGTTACATCAAAGTGATTTACATAAGGAACATTTAAAATATTATAAATAGTTTTTAAAATGGCTCCAAAATTGGCATGCGTATGCGAAACATATTCTTTTTTTACATACGGGCCTGCCATCATTAAAACAGAGCGATGTGCATCAACATGATCGACTCCCCCTTGTGGATCATCTTCAGTAATAATTACCAGCATATCTTTCCAGTATTTTGTTCTTGATAAAAAATGAAGGACACGACCAACAGCAAGATCATTATCTACCATAAATGATTGTCGGTAAGGATATCCATCTTCAGGTCTTGGACTCGCGCCATGATCATTAGGGATCATCATGGTAACAAACGGAGGCATTTCTTCATTTCCATCAATCCATTTTTTCGTAAATTCAGTTTCAAACTGGTCCATTCTGTATTGATCAGGAATATTCATATTATACCCGGCATAATTATGGCTGGTTCGTTTAAAGAGTGCATTTTGTTGTGGAATCATTACAGCATGAGCAGCTCCGGTATTAACATCATACCAGTCTTCTCTTTCATGTCCACTTTCATTGGCTTGCCCAAAATTATAAAACTCAACACCAGCTCTCTCCATTGCTTCCCAAAGACCGCCAATTTCCGGATAATCCTCCGGATCAACACTTCCAATGGTTTTTGGGAATCTACGCCCGGGTGCTTTAGAAAATAGTTTTACGGTTTTGCCGGTATTAGCATTAGATTCAACCCACTCGTTAGGTATTACACCTACCAGCCAGTGGTGACCATGTACGGAGGCGTCACTATCACAGTAATAATTATCTGAAAAAGCAAATTGTTTGGCAGCTTTAATATGGTTAGGTGAAATTTTAAGATTGGGAAAGTCTGCCTGAAGAGAATCTGGCAATGTATACGTATTATTTATTCCATATCTCGCCAAAGTACTGTCTCCTCTTGCTTCCTTTAGTTGTCCAAAAATTTCATCATAGGTCCTGTTCTCTTTGGTGATATATACCACATGTTTGATCGGACTTTGACGTAAGCCTGGTAAAGGAGGTAAAGGATTCTTTCCATCATCCTGAATGGTTGTCTCTAAAAAAGTATTGTCAATAGATGTTTTTGTATATTCTGCTAATTTATCTGCAGATGGTACGGGTACTTTTTGAAAACTTCCCAGCTGAACAGAGCCAATATATGTTCCGAGTTCTGTTTTTACAAAATTTCTGCCACCGTTTGGTCCTGCACCTAAACCTCTGATACTGATGATATACAGGTCTTTTTCATCTTTGGATAGCTCCACTCTTGTTGGTCCCCATCCTGTAGGGATCAATCCTTTTGTAGTTTGTGATGGAATATCTATTACTGCAACAGCATTAAACCCTAAAAGTGCAACATACAAGGTTTTTTCATCTTTACTCATGGTAATCCCAAAAGGTAAAGAACCTCTTAATTTATCAATGCGATCATCTATTTTAATTGGAATATGACCTACTATTTTTTGTGTAGTGTGATCGATGATCGAAACATTGTCATTAGATGCATTGGTAACATAAGCAAACTGTTTACCAACGGCTATGGAATTTGGACTGGCACCACCAACAACTTCAGCATCTTCTACATTTTGTCCTATTTGATAACCGGTTTTGAATTTACTGATCACCTCATTTTTATCAAGATCGATCGTAAATACGCTCATTGCATCCGGATGAAGCGGACTTCCAAGTCCGGGAATTTGCTTGCCTTCCACTAAAGTCCCATGGATGGATTCAGGTGTATTGTTTCCGTATGGTTGATGGGATATTAAAAGGTCATTAAGATTTTCCTCTGTAGCTCCGTCTATCAGGGGATAAGAATACATGCCAACATTAGCTACAAATGCCTGTTTTTTATCGGGGCTCATGGCAATTCCAAAAGGTTGACGGCCTACTTTTATGGAAGCAGTAAGCTTTTTGGAAGACAAATCGATTCGAACCATTCTAAAATTAGCTCTATCTAGCACCAATAACTCATTATTATCCTTATTTAGCATAAGGTCTGACGTAAAGCTATCTTGATAATCTATACCCTTTATTATTCCATTAAGACTAATTGAATCTATTTTTTTTAGATTATTAACATCATAAACAATAACAGCACCGCCGTCACCACCACTTAAATATACTTTATTAGAATCATCAGAAAAAGCAACTCCTAAAAAAGAACCATTATGCATTGGCGAGACAATTTTACCATCAGAACTTGGAACACGTATGGTATTTAAAGTACTGAGATTGATAATGGTAAGTGGTCCTCCATGCAGGGTAACTGCTGTTTTCCCATTTGGTGAAATTGCCATTCCGTATGGATCATTAGTGATTCGAATAGATTCACCAACAGGTGTGGCATAACGACCACTTGGCAATACCGATACTCCTCCAACATCTACTTTGCAAAATTCATCTTTCCCAGGAACCTGTAATATTTTAACCTCTTTTACTGGTTTGCCACAATTGATAAATAATACTAAGACGATGAGAAAAGAAAAATATCTAAAATTCATAAGAATGCTTTTTTGTTTGTATAATGAGGATAAATAATCAGTGGGTAATTAATTTGACCGCTGGATTTTAATCACAGTAAAGATAAATTTTATTCCTCAAGAATAACTACTTTTCAACTATTTTAATAGACAATATAGTTG
>Ga0190293_1000780_pt1 | contig 11387 bp, 7 predicted proteins | sample 48693001_MG_FD_161671 | JGI IMG/M metagenome (GOLD analysis project Ga0190293, IMG submission 161671) | Hydrothermal vent microbial mat bacterial communities from Southern Trench, Guaymas Basin, Mexico - 4869-30-0-1_MG | ecosystem: Environmental > Aquatic > Marine > Hydrothermal vents > Microbial... | reverse complement strand
ATGGATTCATACTCCAGACGGAGTAGGTAATTATAAGTCTCTTTGGACAAGGGATTCTTACTATATGGTTGAGTATGCAGGTGACTTGATGGATCCGAATGAAATTAAAGCATCCATTTACTACTTGCTGAAGGGCCAACGTGATGATGGATGTATACCTGACAGGGTTAATGCTGCAGGTCAACCGGTTTACAGCCCAGGACCTCCAGGCAAAGCTATCGCAGATAATGCATTGGACAATAGCCCCTTTATGGCCATGCTAGTATGCACCTATGTTAATCAATATCAGGACGAAGCACTTTTTCGAGAAGTTGAGCTGCAACTGCGCAGAGGACTTGATCATACTACTGTAAAGGAAAGCGGATTAGTTTACAACAGTCCTGAAAATCCACAGTGTGTTTATGGGTTTACAGATATTGTAAGAAAAACCGGAAACCTTCTTTTTTCATCATTGCTTTACTACAAGGCCAATCTTGATATGTACCAACTCTGCAAAAAGTATGAATGTGGCAACCCAGCGATCTACAAAAGAAGATATGAATACGTTCGACAAAGTATTAATAAATTATGGAACGAAGACAATGGAATGTTTTGGGCCGCTGATATCGACTGCAAGCAAATAGATATTTGGGGAAGTGCCTACGCCGTAGAAGTAGGGATCACCAGTGAAGAACAGACCATGAGGATCACAACGTACTTGGTGGAGCATTACGACGAGACGGTAATGAACGGACAGATCAGACACCTTACCCGTAGTGAGGGAACTTGGAACAATTTGTTTAAACCCAGCTTAGCCAAGGATATGCTGGAAAAAGTAATTACAGATTTTCAGGAAAATGGCATCAATGAGTGCATCAATGATGGATATGTTAAAGTACCAAATTTTGTTGTCAGTGCGACGAATGTATACGCCCTAACTCGTTAATAAGTAATACCATCATAGATTCTTCATCATTCTTAGATCAGTTTCACATCTGCCTGCACCTCCAGCAGTGCAGGTCCTTGTGCCGCAAACAGTTGCATAAATGCAGTTTCTAATTCTTCTTTCTTCGATACTTTCAAACCCACACCCCCGCAACTGACGGCATATGCGGCAAAGTCAGGATTTACCAGATCTGTAGCCCATTTATCCCAACCTCCCGCTCTCTGTTCTTTAGTGATCTTTCCAAGTTCGTTATTGTTGAGCACAATTACTTTAACGGGCATTTTATATTTCACCAGTGTAGTAAATTCGGCCAAATATTGGCAAAGACCGCCATCTCCTGCAACAACTACTATTGGTCTGCTATCACCTACGGCTGCCCAGGCTCCCATTGAAGCAGGTAAGGCAAATCCAATTGAACCGAGATAACCTGACATTAAGAAGCTATGATTTTTTGATTCAAAATACCTGCCAAACGAATAAGCGTTATTTCCCACATCCACACACATTACGGCATTTTCAGGCGCCAGGCGTGTTAAGGCTTCAAACACAGCAATGGAGCTTACTCCATTTCCTCTCTCTTCCGATAATCTCTTGAGTTTTTCATTTCTCCAAATGGCCCACCTTTCAGCTATTTCAATTTCCTGATTGACTTTACTAAAAGTCAAATCTTCATTTGAATTATTTATCAAGCTTATTGTCCTTGAAATTTCTCCATAAACAGCTACATCTATCTTATGAAATTTCGCAATGGCAAGAGGGTCAAAGTCAATTTGAATGATTGGTTTTTTAGGAGTGATACCTGTATGGTTAGAGAAAGAAGCTCCAATCACAAGTAGCAAATCAGCCTCGTTCATAAAGTAGGACGCAACAGGTGTACCGCTTCTGCCCAGAACTCCACAACCCAATCTGTGATGGTCTGATATTAGCCCTTTTCCTTTGAAGGTTGTCATGACGGGGCAATTGAGTTTTTCGGCAAACCCGATGATTTCATTCATATGAAATCTAGCCCCGTGCCCTACAATGATTACAGGTCTTTGAGCAGATTTAATCCTTTCAATGGCCAGGTTTATGCTCTCTTCCGGTGGTGCTATCGTAAGTGGTGTGATTCTTCCTTCGGGTGTCTGAGCTTCTGCCCCATCAGCTTCTAAAACTTGTACCTGATCCGGAAAAGTTAAATGAGAAACATCTCTTCTTAAAATAGCATGTTTAATGGCCAGAGACATCAGTTCTGCATGATTACTTTGATGCTCCACGCGTTGATTAAACTCAGTAACGGTTTGAAAAGCTCTTACTAAATCAACTTCTTGAAAATTACCCGTTCCAACTACTTGTGTAGCTACCTGACCTGTGAGTGCCAGGATGGGAGCTCTGTCTACTTTGGCATCCCACAGACCCGTGAACATATTAGTGCTTCCGGGGCCTGCAATAGCAAAACAGGCTGCAGGTTTACCTGTCAATTTACCATAAGCAGAAGCGGCAAAAGAAGCAGCTCCTTCATGTCGGATTCCAATGAATTTTAGTTTTCCTTTCTCCTCTTGCCGGCGAAAAGCATCGGCAAGCCCTAAGTTTGAGTGCCCTACCATCCCAAACACACGATCCACGCCCCAGTTCACCATGGTCTCTGCCATAACATCGGTTACAGTGGGCTTATGGGATGGCTCTTCTTCCAACCCAACATAAACAGCATCCCCTTCAACTTTTAAGGGGTAGGTTTCTAAACCGTCATCAAAATCATCTGAACTACCACCATGGGGGCAAAAATCCCAACCATGCCATGGACATCTTAACAAACCATTTTCAATGGACCCTTCGCCCAACGGACCACCCTGATGAGGACATCTATTTTCCATTGCCGTCCACTCTCCTTTCCAATGGGTAAGACAGAGATCTTTGTGACCTGCGGTAACCGTCATTACACGATTTTCAGCCAGTTCATTTTTATTTGTGAGGACTTGGTGCCAAATCATTTGCTTGCTCATATTTTATAATGTAAAACAGTCCGGATATACTATTGTTTGCCAAAGTCGCTCCTTTTTGCATAAGGCGTGTCATAACAAATTAAATCAGTCTGCCCTACACTAACCTTAGTCGTGGTGAAGAAATAACCTTACTTTTACCTTACTTTTACATAACCATGACCTTCTGATTTCTGTTCCATAGTAATTTTGTTGACGGATACTCATCAAACTTTGGAGGAACTGAAAATGAAAACACCAACCGTATGTAAATTGCTCGCCATGCTGGTAATACTGGCAATAGGAATTCAATGCCCCTTACTGGCCCAGAATCCTGAAGCACTATTTCAACAGGGTTTAATCAAAGAGGAGGGCGAAGGATCCCTTCAGGAAGCCATTGATATTTACATCAAAGTTGCTTCTGATGAGTCTGTTGAACGACCCCTGCAAGCAAATGCCCTGCTTCACATCGGGCTCTGCTATGAGAAGCTGGGAAGGACGGAGGCCCGAAAGACCTATCAATATATTATTCAGAACTACCCGGACCAGCCAGAAACCGTAAAAGTGGCCAGGGAAAAGCTAGCTCTGCTCTCACAAACTGAAATCAACGAGACTGAAAAGTCAGGAGAGTTAAACATCCAAAAAGTCTGGGAAGTTCCGGATTATCTGCTTGGGGAAGTTTCACCTGATGGAAAATACATTTCATATTGTGTCTGGAGTACTGGTGATTTGGCAATTTATGAGCTGGCTAACGGAAAGACCCGCCGTCTGACCAATAATGACAGCTCGGATAGAAGCCAGGTATATGCGGAATACTCAAGATGGTCAGCCGATGGAAAGCAGATTGTTTATACCTGGCGGAATGGTATGGAATATGAATTACGCACGATCGGACTGGATGGTTCTGAGCCTAAAGTGCTCTACACCAATAAAGAGGCAAGATATATTGCCGCCTGCGATTGGTCCCCCGATGGCAAGCAAATCCTTGCATGTATGGACTATAAGGACAATAAGATCGAGACAGCAGGATTGATTAATATATCTGATGGATCGATGCAGGTACTAAAAACTCTTGAAGAGGGGTCGGGAATGATGTGCTTTTCAAAAAATGGTAAGTCCATTATTTACGATCGTCAGCAGGAAAGCAAGACAAGCATACGGGATATTTATATGCTTCCCCTGGACGGAGGTGCTGAGATAGCGCTGGTAAAGCATCCTGCCAATGATCTTTTCCTGGGACTTGCTCCAGATGGAGAAAGCATATTGTTTTCCAGTGACCGTGATGGCAGTACAGGATTATATCTAACTCGTATTGAAAATGGTCTGCCCAGTGGGGATCCTCACCTCCTAAAATCTGACATAGGACAAATTGAGGTCCTGGGCTTCAAGCCCTCAGGCGCTTTTTACTATACTACACAAAAAGAACTCAGTGATGTATATATGGCAAAGCTGGATGCCTCGGGATACGCTCATACACCAGTGGAAAAGATGGAAACAAGGTTCCAGGGAAACAACAGACTACCAGCCTACTCACCTGATGGAACCCAACTTGCATATATAAGTGTGATGCAACCCTCCATTGTTAACTTTAACAGAGGGGGAGGAAATATGTTGGTCATTCGTTCCCTTGAAACGAAGCAGGAACAAAGAATCATACCTGAACTCCATCAAATAGGCTACCCCCATTGGTCACCAGACAGCAAACAAATCATGGTAGTGGACTTTACCGAAAATAATACCATGGGCTTACACCAGATAGATATCCAGAGCGGTCAGGTGAAGACCATTCTTTCTCCTGATGAAGGATTAAGCCTTTTTGGGAGGCATGAATATTCACCTGATGGAGCTACACTCTATTATGGTAAAATGGATATGAAAACCAGGGTGAGAAAAGTGATGTCGAGGGATCTGGAATCTGGTGCTGAAAAAACACTCTATGAATCAAAAAAATTTCTGCAAATAACACTGTCACCTGATGGTCTCTGGCTAGCTGTAAACTCAAGAGATCCATCAACACAAAGGGATGCAATGTTTCTTCTACCCACTTCTGGAGGGGAGGTCAAAAATCTTATTACATCCAAAGAAGGTAAAGATTTCTACATTGGTTTCCATGGTTTTTGTACCTGGACTAATGATGGAAAGTACATTCTATTCCAGAGAATAGATGAACATGCGGATGGATATGAGGCGTATATATGCAGGGTACCTGCCTCGGGTGGAGAGATAGAGAAAATTGGCGTAGCAATTCCAGGAGAAAGAGCTTCCAGTCTTAGCATGGCTCCTGATGGCCGAAGTATTGCATTCTCATTCTATACCTTGCCCCTATCCCCTGCAGTATGGGTGATGGAAAACTTTTTACCCTCTGACTAAACAGGCAATGGCTCGCAAGAAAAAACCGGTTCTCAGGCTGACTCTATTCTTTATAGCTGTTGTCATTGCATCGGGGAGTATTCTTGCCTACTTAAGCATCAATAACATATCCAATCTCAAGGAGTTAACTGAAAAAAGAATTCAGGAGGAGCAGAAAAACCTTGCACTTACTCTATCAGATCATTTTGAAGAGGAAATAACCGATCTGGCTGAAAAGTTCTCAGACTATTGGGATAGACATAATATAGGTCTGTCCAATGGTATGATGCTGATGGATACCTTTGTTCTGATAGAGCAGGTATTTCTCCTGGATGACTACGGAAAATTTATTTGGCCATGGTTTATTGATGGCTTCGAAAACCGCAATATAAGGAAGTCACCTGCAAGATTTCATACTAATTTTGATCAGGGAGAAAGAGCTGAGTTTATTGAAAAGGACTTAAGCAAAGCAAATAGCAAATACCTTTCAGCCTTAAGAGCATCTACTAATAATCTGGATTCGGTACAAAGCCTGAATGCCCTGGCAAGACTATCAGTGAAAAAGGAGGATGGACAACAAGCATTCATATACTATTCATCCATTATTTCGGAGTTTCCTGGTATATGTGATTCGCATGGATTTCCCTATGTCTATTATGCGATCCCTCAATTGATCAAGATATCCAATCAAGCCAACTGGAATCGTATTCTTCAGGAAATTTGGGGATGTCTGATCAGCATAGATACCGGGAAAATCCCTCTGAACCTTACTACCCGTGATATTTTGGAACAGATTTCCCATTGGATTGAAACGGAGCCGACACCCCATGAAAAATCACCAGAATTAGCACAAATCATCGAGCGCATTGGGAACCGTCTCTCTTTCATTGCGAGGAACAGAGATGTGATCCGGGCGTATTTGCAAGATGGGAACAGAGATGAGCTTTCGCTTATTAATGACAGTTACCATGCTTTGAACGGAAATTCACAGGATCGTGACGAATTGATACTGATAAAGCTTGATGGTGACAGTGCTTCAGGATTTTCTATTGCCTTTCAAAAGCTTTGGAGTAGAATATTGGAGCAAGAGCTTAATGAAGATGCAGAATTTGAATATGAGTTTAAACCTCAGAAAGAGGTCAATGGAATGAATAATTCTGTAAGTCCGCTCACCACTTCTTCGGAGATTTCTCCATATTTCCCCGGATACCAAGTGTTGATCGAGTTAAAAAATGAAAGACTGATTGATGAGTTTGTCAAAAGACGCAGCTGGATCTATGGGATTGCGCTTACGCTATTGCTAGGGGGAATGGTACTTGGTATTCTCTTGATACTAAGGGATATTTCCAGGGAGGAACACCTCTCGCGACTGAGAGCTGACTTCATATCCAATGTGACCCATGAATTGAAAACACCACTCACATCCATTCAGTTGTTTGCCGAATCGATAGTACTCAATCGCATCAAAACTGCAGCACACAGGAAAGAGTATTTGCAGATTATCCTAAAAGAGACCGAGAGCCTCAAAAGGATGATCAATAACATACTTGATTTTTCAAGACAGGAAAAGGGTAAACAACAGTATAACTTTGAAGAGGTGAATGTAACTTTACTGTTAAATGAAGCAATTCTTGATCTGGAGTACTGGCTGGTGGAAAAAAAGTTTATACTGGTAAAAGAGATTGAGGAGCATGTAACAACAATGGCAGATCGAGGGGCCATTAAACAGGTCATCATAAACTTATTGAACAATGCAATCAAATTCTCAATGAACAGGAAGGAGATTACCGTACGACTAAAAAAAGAGAATGAAATGGTGATGATCCAGGTAGCGGATAAAGGTATCGGGATACCTGAAGATCAAAGAGAGATGATCTTTCAGCCCTTTTATCGGGTTGGCCAAAAGAAAGCCGAAGACATCAGTGGAACCGGCCTCGGGCTATCGGTAGTCAAAGAAATTGTGAAGGCTCATCAAGGTACAATACAGGTAGACAGCCAGTTGGATAAAGGTAGCACGTTCACCATCCTATTAAAATCAACTCAGGAAAATTCAGCATAATGGACCTATTAATAATTGAAGACGACATCAGTATTTTACGTGGACTGAAAGATAACCTGACTTTTGAAGGATACCAGGTTCAAACCATTGGGGACGGACTGGAGGGTCTGAAGATGGCGCTTGAACACCATTTTGACCTCCTGTTACTGGATCTCATGTTACCCGGGATGAACGGATACGAAATATGCCGCAGGATCAAAAAAGAGAAGCCGGGACTACCGGTGATTATGCTTACCGCCAGGGGTTCGGAAATGGATAAAATTGCAGGGCTGGATATTGGAGCCGATGATTATCTCACAAAACCGTTCAGTATTCCTGAATTACTCGCAAGGATCCGTGCAGTGCTGCGCAGATCAAAACCGGAATATGACCATCTGGCAGAATTTTCATTCGCAAATGTCAAATTGGACTTCAAAAAATTTCAAGCAACAGTTAATGATACAGAAATCAAGCTAAGCAGCAAGGAATTCTCCATCATGAAATACTTCATTGAACACGAAGGAGAGGTTGTTCAGCGTGAAGATTTACTGGAGGCCGTCTGGGGATACGACATCATGCCAGATACCCGGACTGTTGATAATTCCATTCTCGATTTAAGGAAAAAACTCGAAGAAATCCCCTCAGATCCAAAACACATTGTAAGCGTCAGAGGAGCAGGATATAAATTCAATGCCCAGGCCGGTAACTAGTTACTATTACTTCATTTTACAATGTTGATAGTGGGAAATTCAGTAATTCGAAGCGTAGTGCAGCCATATGGTATAAGTTCTATCTCGTTGATTCTCAGATCATCTTTATTTAGATCTTTCGAACTCCATGGCAGAGATAAGGGGATTCCTGCTACTTTTTTCCATCCCGGGGTAACAACGCCTCTTGCCTTAATTGCCACAGGCGAGTTTTCTAAATTCCACGGATAATCTGAGTTATTATTGACAGAAACAAATTCAAATGCTCTTTCCAAATCTTTCAGATCCTCCTCAATCAGAGAATAGTTCCATTGACTCACGGGATAAACTTCATAATAGTCCTTAAACTTATCGTTGTTCTTAACAAATTTCCAGGATTCCTCTATTTTCAATGAATATACCAATGGCCCTCTTTCAACTGCCACTGAGAAATCATGCCATCTGTTTGTTTTTATTTTCATTGGTAGAACTAATTCAACAACATCGCCATCGGACCATTTCCTGTCAAGTATTACAATATTGTTACCGTTTTCTTCTACAAAATCATGCTTATTAATTATCACTGCTGCTTGCTCACACCAGGCAGGGATTCGCAAGTGCAGAGGAAAGGAGATATCCTGCTCAGCACTAAAAGTAAAACGTATTGTGTCGCTGAACGGATATCCAGTCTCTTCTAAGAACTTCACGGTTACCCCATTGCTAACCTTTGCGGTAACTTCACTGGATGAATAGACCAGGGCTGCAAGGCCATGATCAGCAGTAGCATACCATAAATTTTGAGTAAACTTCGGCCATCCCTGGTGCATATTGCATAGGCAACATGGGTATCCGGAAACTGTTCCAAAGCAGCTGCCTGTACAATCATGTTCAACATCCTGATAAAAGTTATTGGGGTTTCTTGAAATTTCAACCTGATTTGCTGCCTGGAAATACTGCTTCATGGAATAATCATCCATTGCTTGCGTAGGCAAAGCATTGAATGCTAATTTCTCCAAATGATCGGCGAATCCGATATCTTTGGTAATCTTCAACATTGTTTCGAGAGAATACATCATCTCAACAACTGAGCAAAGTTCTACTCCCTGAGTTGGGTCTGTTCCGTGGAGGGGCTCATCGCCACCAAACATACCCTGAGGTTGTCCATGGTAGGTTTCCAAATCATAAAACGCTCGTTTTACAGCTTCTATAAGAGAACTATCCTTGTTTTGCTGAAAATAGACGATGGGCTCCTTTATTCCTTGCGCTACATTTACACAGTGGAATCCTCCGAAATGTTTAAGAGAAAGGTTGTCAAGTTCCTCTGTATCATATGGATACCTTTTTATTTCAAAACAGTGCCAGGGTGTCTCCGCGGTTTCAGTGATATCATCATTTAAAAATACAATGCTCCATGGAAATGTTTGTTCGTGTATTAGTTCTGCCAGGTCCAACAGATATTCTTCACCTGTTATATTGTAGAACCAGTAAACCATCATAAGGTTATCTCCTCCCCTTCTGTTTCCCCAAAACGTCAGAAAATCAAGCGGTTCTTTTGGTAACTGCTTCAACTGATACCGGAAATATTTATCCATTAAAATTATAACACGTTGATCATTAGTGGCACTATAGTATTGCTGCAATACCTTTAGCATAACCATTTTGGGCCACCAGTCCTGACGCTTTGTTCGTTGGACTCCGGGTATTCTGTCCACCTTATCTTTAAAAGGTACCGGGCCAAAATAGCCATCTTCCTGCTGGTTATTCAGCGACCAATCGACCCAATCCTGAGCTTTAGCCTTCAGTGAATCATCATTCAGAATATAAGCCAATGGCAGCAATCCGTCAATCCAGTATGGGCCTCGTTCCCAGCCATCACCATCGCCTCCCAGCCATCCATTACTCTCTCCGACAACTTCGGGGTATATTTCATCAAGATGCCCTGTTAATCCATCCCGCATCAGGTTCAATTGCTCCAACAACCACCCTTCCGGTTTAATTGCCCCAAGAGGAAGTTCCATGTATGTGTTCTCATTCAGGGGGGCACGGTTATTTTGATACAGGTGCTTAGAATCCTGTGAATAGACAGACGCAGAAAAACAAAAACTCACTGAAATAATTATTATTTTAATATTCATTTATTTCAAATTTTGATTTACTATTATAAATATACGCCAATTTGTAGCATGTGTACAGGTAAGGAAAACATCAATTAAATGGCTAATTTCAACCACCACTAACATATTTCCCTTCCCCCATGCTCACCATACTCGGACCCGCTAAAACCATCGATACTTCTCCTCACGGAATTACAGAAAGAAGTAGCTTCCCACAATACATTGATCGAGCCGAAGAATTGGTGAATCAAATTCGACACTATTCCATTGCTCAGCTGAAAAGCGTGATGAATGTGAGCGAAAAATTGGCAACCCTGAGTTTTGAAAGATATGCCGAATGGCGCAGTTCCTATTCTGCTGAAGAAGGTCAACAAGCCATCCTGGCATTCTCAGGATTATACGGAGTATTAAGACCCCTTGACCTGATCCTTCCCTACCGGCTTGAGATGGGCACGAAAATGAAAAACACCAAAGGCAGGAATCTTTATGAATTTTGGAAAGAGATCATCCCAGGCAAAATCGCAGATGAAACTGGTCTTCAAGATACTAAAGTATTGATCAACCTGGCTTCAAATGAATATTTCAAATCAATACAACCGGGATCCTTTCCGTACGAAATAATAACACCTGTTTTCAAAGAGTCAGACGGTGCAGGATTCAGGAATGTCACCATCTATGCCAAGAAGGCCAGGGGAATGATGCTGCGGTTTATTATTCAACACAGGATAAACGTTCCGGAATACCTCAAGGCTTTTGACGAAGATGGGTATTACTTCAACAATGATCTTTCTAATCATAAAGAATGGGTCTTCTGCAGGTAATTCTCATTTCTTTCCATAGCAGTAGTCCGTCGGGGCAGCAATCCTATGTAGCGGCAGCCCTCAGGGACTTGTCAGCAGCATCTGGATAAACCAGCTTGAGAAAGCGATGGTAAGTGATTTGGAGAAGACCATCGTAGATATTGCTACGAAGCCCCAGCTTTGTGGAGGCATCGTTGAGGTCGGAAATGCCATATTCCAGGCGGAAACCCGGACCGATCATGATAAGCTGTTTTATTATTTCTCGAGGAATATGAATAAGTCTGCAAAAAAGAGATTCCTTTTCCTTACCGATTTATTGGGTTTGGAGTGGACTACTGAACATGAAAGAATGATGGAAGAGTTGGGAACCGGCATCTCTTTATTGGATCCGGCGGCACCGGACCAAGGAAGCAAGAGAAGGAAATTTGGCTTGAAAATCAATGTGGATACCGTCCACATTAAGAAGGAAGTCCTTCATCGAAAAATGTCTTGATGTTCTCATCCCTGATTCCAGGAGCAC
>Ga0190293_1000779_pt1 | contig 11397 bp, 4 predicted proteins | sample 48693001_MG_FD_161671 | JGI IMG/M metagenome (GOLD analysis project Ga0190293, IMG submission 161671) | Hydrothermal vent microbial mat bacterial communities from Southern Trench, Guaymas Basin, Mexico - 4869-30-0-1_MG | ecosystem: Environmental > Aquatic > Marine > Hydrothermal vents > Microbial... | reverse complement strand
CGTGAATATCATTCTAGAGGATCTCCCGCCCGGTAACGATCATCTGCTCAAGCTCAAGTGGCTTGGAGGACCGTTCAAGGGCGACTTCCCTGGTGATCTCCTTCATATTGTAAAGGTCAAAAAGCGACTGGTTCATGGTCTGCATACCATGCTTCTGACCTGCCTGCATCATACCGTATATCTGATGGAGCTTGTCGGTCCTGATGGTGGCCTTGACCGCCTGGGTGCAGACAAGCACCTCGGAAGCAAGGACTCTTCCAGTTCCCCTTGCCCTGGGGACCAGCTGCTGGGTAATGACACCGAGAGTGACGAAAGAGAGCTGACTCCTCACCTGGTCCTGGGCTTCGGCGGGGAAACTGTCGATAATCCTGTTGATGGACTCATATGTGGAATTCGTATGAAGAGTGGCCATCGTAAGGTGCCCTGTCTCGGCTATGTTCAGGGCAACCGACATCGTCTCCTGGTCACGCATCTCACCGATCAGGACAACATCAGGATCCTGCCTCAGTACATACCTGAGGGAGTTCCCGAATCCCATGGTATCCTGCCCTATCTCCCTCTGATTGACGATGCCCTTGTCATGATGGTGGACATACTCGATAGGGTCCTCGATGGTAATGATATGACAGCGTCTGTTTGAATTGACTTTCCTGATTATCGAGGCAAGGGTAGTGGATTTTCCGCATCCGGTCGGACCGGTGACAAGGATAAGACCCTGTCTCTTCTCTGCAAGAATGCCCACTGCCGGTGGAAGACCCAGCTCGTCGAAACTCAGAATCTCATGCGGGATGGATCGGATGGCACAGGCCACGCAGCCCCTCTGAAGAAAGACATTGGATCGGAACCTGGAAAGACCCTTGATACCGAATGCGAAATCAAGCTCCTTATCCAGCTCGAACCTTTTCTTCTGCTCGTCCTTGAGGAGACTGTAGACCAGATTCTGTGTATCCTGGGCAGTGAGCGGATCGTACTCCATCCGCTCCAGTTCGCCGTCGATTCTGATGACCGGAGGTGCTCCGACCGTCAGATGGAGATCCGTAGCACGCCGCTCCATCATCTCCTTGAGTAGTGTCTTTATAACCATCAGGCTGAATACCCCTCCCCGGATCGCTTATCCTGCTTTGTCTTTATTTCCATCGCGGCCTCTCGGACTTCGGGGTCATCCTCAGCGGTAACTCGCGTGACTTCCTCCAATGTACTGATGCCGTCCTTGAGCTTCTCGACAGCATCCATTCTCAGGGTTCTCATGCCATTTTTGACACCCATTACCCTGAGCTGCCCGGCGGTCACTCTGTCAATTATCGCCTGTCTTACATTCTTATCAATCGAGAGTACTTCGTAAAGCCCTATCCTTCCGCGGTATCCCGACCCGGAGCAGTGAGCGCAGCCTGTGCCCATATATGTGGTGTATCCCTGCATTTCGAAGGGATCGACACCTGCCTTCAGGTACTCCTCCTCGGTGTACTCATGCGGCTGCTTGCAGTGGCTGCAAATCCTTTTCACGAGTCTCTGGGCCATAATGGTTCTCACCGCGGAAGCAACAAGGAAAGGCTTGATACCGATATCCACCAGCCTGTTCACCGTACTGGGGGCGTCGTTGGTATGTATAGTTGAGAAGACGAGATGTCCCGTAAGGGCCGCCTTTATCGCGATGGTAGCTGTCTCGAAATCTCTGATCTCCCCGACCATGATGATGTTCGGGTCATGTCTAAGGATGGCCCTGAGAGCCGCAGCAAAATTATACCCCATCCCGAAGTTGATCTGCGTCTGAGTGAGACCCTCGATGCTGTATTCCACTGGTTCCTCAGCGGTGTGAATGTTAACATCAGTCGTGTTGAGTGAACTCAAAGCGGAATAGAGAGTAGTTGTTTTGCCGCTTCCGGTAGGTCCGGTAACGAGAACGATCCCGTACGGGGAGTTCACCCCCCGCATGAAGACAGAGAGCGCATCCTCGGGGAAACCGAGCATACGGAGATCGAACTCCAGACTTCCCCTGTCCAGGATACGGAGGACGATCTTCTCACCGTTAACAGTTGGGACAGCACTGACCCTGAAATCGATCCATCTGCCGTCGATCTTCGCCTTGATACGGCCGTCCTGTGTCTTCCGTCTCTCAGCAATGTTCATCCTGGCCATTATCTTGAGTCTGCTGATGATCTGTGGCTGGATGTTCTTGGGGAGCCTTCTGACGAGGAAGCATGAGCCATCCCTGCGGTATCTGATCCTGAGGAAGCGCTCATAGGGCTCCACATGGATGTCACTGACCTCAGTGCGGACCGCTCTGGCTATCAGCTCACTGACGAACCGGACGACCGGTCCATCGGCAGAACCTCCGTATTCCTCATCAAGACCATCTTCATCGAATTCCTCATCCTCATCGGCATTCAGGCTGTGAACGACTTCGAGGTCATCGACGTCCTCGTCGTAGTCGGTAAGCTGGTCCTCAACCGAAACAAGGTCATCCACCTTGCCGTAGAGATCGTCCTGAGCCCTGCGGACGGCCGCAGGTGCTGATGCGCACGCCATCACTTCCTTACCGACACTGAACTTGACCTCATCGATAGCATAAAGGTCACCGGGAGACCCCATTGCGATGTAGAAGAAGTCCTGGTCCTCCTTCACCGGCATAATGAGGAACTTCCTTGCCAGCTCCTCCGGGAATCTCTGGATCATGGTGGAGTCGATCTCCACCTCGTTAAGGAAGATCGGCTCAACGGAATATATCTCGGCAAGAAACTCTGTTATAAGATCCTCCGGCACAATGCCGGAAGCGACGAGCTGATCAGCGAGGTCGATCTCACTCGGACCGTATTCCCTCTCTACATCATCGATCTGCTCTCGAGTCACCATACCGGATTCGAGGAGCATCATTGCGAGTCTGTTGAGCAAGATCCCCCCTTGTCAGAAGCTGGCGATGGTTTCCTTGATAACCTCTTCGAAGGATGTCTCCCCGCGCTCCAGTTTCCTGAGTGCGGCCTCCCTGAGGTTGATCATACCTTTGGACAGCGCAGCCTTTTCGATCTGAATGCTGTTCGCGTCACTCTCAATGAGCTGGCGCAGTTCCTCATCAATGGTCATAACCTCGAATATGCCCATCCTGCCTTTGTAGCCGGTGTTGTTACAGTAAGAGCAGCCTGTTCCCTCGTAAAAGGTGACATCCTTGAATCTCTCGGGATCGATGCCGGCCTCCTGAAGAGTCTCGGAAGGAATGTCTATTTCCGTTCTGCACTGGGGGCAGAGCTTTCTGATGAGCCTCTGGGAAGCGACACAGACGAGAGATGTGCTGAGCATGAAGGGCTCGGTTCCGATATCTATCAGCCTGTTGATCGTACTGGGCGCATCGTTCGTATGGGTTGTCGAGAGAACAAGGTGACCGGTCAGGGCTGCCCTGATAGCGATCTCACTGGTTTCCTTGTCTCTTATCTCTCCAACCATGATGATGTCAGGGTCCTGCCTCAGATATGCTCTGAGCGCATTTGCGAATGTAAGTCCGATCTCTTCCTTCATCTGCACCTGATTGATACCCTTAAGATTGAACTCAACTGGGTTCTCGGCAGTCATGATGTTGACGCTGATATGGTTCAGTTCGGTGAGTGCGGAGTAGAGTGTTGTGGTTTTCCCGCAGCCGGTAGGACCTGTGACGAGAACGATGCCGAAAGGTCGGATGATGGACTTGCGGAACTCTTTCAGAGGCTCCTCTTCGAATCCGAGTGTGTCAAGGTCCAGCAACACCGTGGAGCGGTCCAGAAGCCTGACTTCCACCTTCTCGCCGAAGAGAGTGGGAAGTGTCGCCAATCGCATGTCCACGAATCTGTCACCCACACGGACCTTCTGCCTGCCGTCCTGGGGCAGATTGTGCTCGGCGATATCCATACCTCCAAGGATCTTCAGCCTGGAGACCATAGCTGAGCGATACCTCCTGCTGGGACGCATCACTTCATGCAGAACACCGTCGATTCTGAATCTGACCCTGACGAAGCGCTCGAAAGGTTCAAAGTGAATATCGCTCGCTCCCCTCCTGACCGCATCGGCGATAAGGCTGTTTACCAGCTTGACCACCGGGGAGTCGGAGAGTTCGAGAGAAAGGTCTTCCTCATCGATCTCATCATCATCATCATCATCAACTATCATCGACTCGAAGACCTCGTCACCGATGAGCATCTCGGTCATTTCATCAGCTTCACCTGAAGCCTCTACGAGAGAAGTGTCTATCGTGCCGCCGGCCTTATCGTCCCCATCGACCGGAACTATCGCCTCACCCTCTTTATAGAACTTGGAAATGGCTCTCCTGACCATGCTGGATGCACAGATATGAGGTTCAATCTCCATACCGAGTGAGAATCTGAGGTCGTCCACCGCGAAGAGATTGTGCGGGTCCGTCATTGCTACAACAAGTGTTCGCCCATCGCGCTCAAGAGGAATGACTTCATAGCGCCAGGCGATTTCAGATGGAATCAGTGCAAGCACATCTGGATCGACTTCAGTCTCATCAAGATTGATGGCATCGATACTCTGCTGTCTTGCCAGATACTGATTGAGGTCAGGCTCGGAGATCGCATTAATGTTGACCAGGTGGTATCCCAGTCTTCCGCCATCCTTGCCCTGAAGGGTCAATGCTTCTTCGAGCTGCTTGTCGGTGATGATCCCGGAATCGAGGAGTAGCTGTCCGAGTTTAGCGTTCATTTAGCCTCCATACCAGGCTGAAATACTTAAACCGACCATCGGCAGGCAAGCTGTTCAGAGCCCGGGACTGCTTACTCTCATCCGTCCACAGGGATACCGCTCAGGGAGTCGTCCTTCTCCAGCATAAACCGCATCCCAGGATTGTACGCGAAAGCATAAACATGATGAGAGGTCATGACCAGTCCGGCTCGGCTGTTTGCAACGTCTCCGTCAGAAGTTTATCCTCACCCAGATGTTCATACCAGTATCGCGCTGATCGTAAAGGGAGTTCACTCTGTCCGTCTTCCATCCGAAGATGCCGGTGAGACCTGCAGTGACCGCACCAAAGTCATAATTTAGAGCCGGTTCGATACGCCACTCCTCCCTGTCGGTCTGGAGCTGGCTACCGAATCCTGCACCTTTGAGCTCACTGACGGTCCTTGTCCGCGTGATATTCAGGCTGGTGGTCAGATCACTCTGAAAACGTATCCTGAGGTTGCTGAGCAGAGGTAGTGGGATTGAAAAACCTCCCGGAGCGCTGAAGGCATACTGGATCTTGAACTGTGCACTGCTGCTTCTGCTGCTCGTCTCTGCCTGCGTGCCTGTAAAATTCCTGGTGACAGTGTTGGTGAAGTTATCAGTGAAAGTTATCTGCACCTCGTTCTTGAGAGTACAGTTGATACTGATCAGCGGAGCCCATCTGTTAGCCTGTGTCTCACTGGTGGGAGTGTATTCTTCTTCCTCGAATCTGCCGCTTTCATTTGTTTCGATCCTGTAGCCGCTTGAGATGGTCCCTGTGCTGAGTATCCTGTCCAGGCCGGCGAGATTGGCCAGGCCGGACCAGGATACGGATACAGATGGCCAGGTCTTGGATCGCTGCCTGTTCCAGAAACCTGAATACAGGGTTCTGGAGTCTGATGATCCGTACTCCAGATGGATGGACATTGTAGATACAGGTCGGAACCCTCCCGAAACCTGCAGATTTCGGCTCCTGCTCCTGTTCCAGGGAACAGTATCATCCAACTCAGGTTCAAGCCCGGTCTGGTAGCGCCATCCGGGATAACCCGTCATGTCCCTGTACTCGCTTCCCTCGGTGACTGAATAGGTGATGTTAGGGTCTGTTATCATGTTGGCCCAGCGCTCCAGCTTCACAAGGAACCATCGGGGACTACCCGGGACAGCCTCTTCATCCAGCCTCTCATCTCTCAGCCGGGCAAGACTCCTGATGGTGTGGACCAGTCCAATTCTCAGATTGAGTCTCTTCGTCGAGGTCACCGAGAATCTCGGAAGTCCCAGCGAATCAGCTCCGGATGCGGTGTGTGGAGCAAGTCTGGATGATCCGTATTGCGCATCATAGGAAAATCTGGGCTTCAGGTAATCGAACAGGTTGATATCCTGCGAGAGGCTCAGATTCTGGTTTCTTGATATCTCCCTCCCGACATTCAGTCCGATATCTCCCTCCCACGGGTAGAGGAGATCCCTTACCAGCCCGAGTGAACCGCTGGCGGTGAAGCCTTTCCAGAAATTGAAGGAAAGTGACCCGCTCGAGGATAGTGTCTCGAGCGTTGTTGATCTGGTCTGAACCGTGTCATCGTTCGCAAGGCTCCAGCGTGTGTCCCACGAATTGCTTCTTGAGAGGGTCCATGCTAACCTGGTGGGTCTGAACCGGAGGAACTCGATCACCGGAAGAGTCAGAAGCTGCATCCTGCCCAGTCCCACATCGTAGGATAGGGTTCCAGAGGCGGAACTCGAACTGTCCCTTGTTATTGGTGACATTCCGAAACCCCTGCCGTAAGTATGCTGGAACCTGAAGGGGTCGATCATATAGCGGCCTGGCCATCCTTCAGAACTGCTGGTTTTCCTCCATTGGAATCCTGTTCTCCAGCTCCTGTTCTCGGTCCGCTGCTCGTAGGCCTCCTCATCGTCCAACCTGAAATCGGAACCGGATTGAAAACGCGGCTTGGAGACTCCCAGTGACCAGGCAAAGGTAGCCGGAGCGGAGAGTCCCCAGAGGGGAGGTGTGAATCTGTCCAGGTTCATTGTAGCTCCGGTTGACCAGGTCGTTGATGTATGCCCCTGACCGGCACTGCTGCCAAGTCCGTGAAAATCGGCATCCACCTCTCTGTAGTCACCTGTCATAGAAAGGAGATCGGCAAGTCCCACACCAACCGTGACCCTGTGGGCAGTGCCCGTTTCGCTCCATGCGCTGTTCAGGGTGATATCATCCACCCAGGCGGTTGTAGAGATGATCTGGCTCGAATGATTCTCCACACCCAGGCTCAACTGCATCACCGAGGCCAGATTCGGAGAGCCCCGGACAGCATGCTCTCCTTCCTGTAGGAAATGAACTCCCAGCTCATCCTTCCGCGCCTTGAGGTCCACCAGTTCCTGCAGATCGACATCGAGGATCTGCCAGCCTGAAGTAAGAGGAGTCCCTATCTCGTAGTAATTCAGACTGTCAGTACCAAGTCTGCATATCAGGTCAGCATCCTGGACTCCATCCCCATGTACAAGCAGCCGGAGCTCTCGATATCCGGTGTAATCCTCACTGCTGTAGAAGCTCTGTACCGCCAGTCCCCTATGCCCTGGTTCAAGCTCAACGGCTTCAAGCGAGACAGACTGCTCCAGGCGGGGATCACCATACTCATCCTTGCCGGGATCCACTCCTGGCGGAGGGTCAGCGGCATAATCAGGATTGTCTCGGTTATTAACTGTGGAGACAAGGAACTGCTCATTGGGGAGGATCGGAGTTCCGATCGAATCGATATTGGAGACTCCCATCTGCTCCCATCTGTTGCCGACCACAGAGAAATCATGTATCTGGACTGTATCAGGACCTGTGAATCCATCCACCCATATCCTGGCATAGGAGATCTTCTCCCAGGTCGGCTGGCTCGATACGAAATCAGGAACAGTGACAAGAGTTGTATCATCGAGAGGGATCTCGATCAGCATCCATCCATTCTCGTTCGGCCCGGAAACGATGTATTCCGGGTTATCAACAGGTATGCTTATTCTGTAGAACGAATTGGAGAGATCCAGAGTACCGTTGCCATTGAGATCCTCTGTATCCAGAAGGCTGTTGCTCTGTGTTCCGTTGATCCTGTCGTATCTTGTGGATGGCGGTTCACTGCTGTTGTATTCGTAGTTGTCCCTGTTCGGATCAGACTCGGTAGAACCGGGATCCTCGTACTCGTCCCAGAGGTTGTCCAGTCCCCTGTCCTCGTCGCTGGCCAGGATACCGTTACGGTCCTGATCTTCCGTATCCAGTTCTCCATTCGAGCGTCTGACGAGAACTCCTGCAGTTCGCTCCAGCCAGTAGGTGTCTTCACTGATCCGCTCCCCGAGATCAAGGTAGATATTCCCGTTCTGGGCACTGCCTGTAACCCGTACGTAAAGCCTGAGGTGAGTACGATCGGAGAAGTTCATACCGTACTTGTCCATGCAGCGCATGAGTCCACCCCATGATGCCGGGCGATCATCTTCCGGCTCGAAGTAGACTTCGAGCACATTGTCGACCCAGTTGTCAGCCTCATTTGGAGTGGCGCCCGGTACTATCTGGCCGAGTTTCCATCTCCTGTAAGAATTGTACCATCTGATCTCGCCGTTCGGAAAAAGATATGTGGAGGAATTTCGGGGCATGCTCGAAAGATGCCAACCCGCCCGGGTCTGCCCAATCGGGAAGGAGGACTCGATCCCTTCCATGTCATCTATATAGACCCTTCCATCCACATTTGGATTCGGGAAGCTCATCGCCATCTCTCCCGAAAGCGACACACTGCTCTCTGCCTCGGTCCGTATACCGGGGATAAGATTGACGAGATCCGTCAGGAAACGCGGCTTAACTTCCAGATGGGCGTCAACATCCATCACAAGTGTTCTTGTTGACTCCTCCCCTACCCTGGGTCTGTCATCGGGAACACTGGCACTCTCGAACATCGCGGTGATTCCGACCCATGAATCGCTGCCGAGTCTGTACTCGGCCCTCGTCCCGATGAGCATTTTCCTCTGAACGGCGAAGAACGGCAGATAGTCATATGTGATCCTGAGTGAGTTGGCCGGATTCTGGGCATCCTCAGCAGCTTCGCCCATGAGAGTGAGCAGACCGACTTCGTAAATGATGGTATAATCAACATCCCTTACGAGTGTCCTCGAAAGACCGGCTACTGTCAGGACAACCGTCTCGCTGCCGGCAATAATGCCCATCTGTCCAAGGGAATAAGTGGTTGATGCCGCCCTGTAGTCCACGGATATGAAATACCTGCTCTGGGATGGGAGGGGATTGTACTCGTCATAGACAGCGGGATTCCTCTCATCGAGAACCTGGTCGTCAAAGGGCCGGATATCTGGGAAGACGAGGAAGCCGTTATCCCAGTCTACCGCATTCTCCTCATCCGCAAGAGAACCATCTCCGTTCGTATCAAGCCCCAGCAGTTCGATGAAAGGGACGCCGTCCTGTGAAGGTACCGGATCCTCACCGGAGCGCTTGAGGTAGATGCTGCAGATGAAGCTCTCCCGCACGATATTATTGGCACCAAGGTAATAACGGTTGCGAAGCTCGTAATTCCATGTGGGATAATTGGGAAGAGGATTGCTCTCTTTTATCAGTGAAAGGTATCTGTCGGTCCCTGAAGCCAGGTCTCCAACGGTATCTCCCTCAGCTGTAGTGAACCAGACGGCCAGTCTGTAATCGTCGTTGACAGGTGTCCTGAAGCGGATGATCGAGGAATCAACCAGAACAAAGTCAAGATCCTGACCAGCCTGCAGTTCATCCCAGTCTCCAGTGCCCCATGTGGTGTCTGACGGCGTAGCTGGAAGGAACCAGTCATACTGGACGGCACCGGTCTCCTCGTTGTTCGTTCCATCCATGTCATCAACGAATACCCTTATGCTCACGATACTCGGCTGAGTGAGGGAATCGGGAACAGTAAGGAAGAAGTAGTTGCTTGCCGGGTAGATATCCAGGATACTGTCCGTCACCATCGTAGCCTGCCCCACGAATTCCGCCGATTCGGTCGAACCTGCCTCCCTGCTGGCAATTGTAGTGATCTCAACCGGTCCGACCTGTGCGAGTATCTTGGCTCCAAAGAGACCCTGATGAGGAATACTGTATGAAACGAATTCAGGTCCTGTTATGGAAAGACTGATGTCACCCATCTCGATACTCTGGATGATCTCGTCCTCATACCCCTCATATCTGAGGCTGACGCTGCTCTGAGGTGTCATACTGCGTTCGCTGTCATGATCCACATTCACATGGATCTTCTGCCCTATCGTCCCGTCGAGATTGACCCTTAGCTCCTGCTCCATTTTAAGGTCAGGAAAGAGAGACTGGCTCTGACCCTCCGTCTCAATGGCGTTAGGCCTGTAATGTGTGACACCAGAGAGTGTGATCTTCTGGTAGCCGGTGATGTCTATCTGTCCTCCTTCACCGATAGTGCTCTCGAGAATGGAGGGCATATCGAGTGGGAGGTATATCGTCGGCACCAGAGAACCGGAGACCGTCGAACTGCGGATACAGTTTCGCCTGTTCATTGAAAGCCAGCTCTCGCGGAGTGACCATATCCTGGTTCTCTCTGCCAGAGTCGAGATGGGAAGAGACTCCAGGGTTGTCAGAGCAAATCCACGATAGAAATCTCTCCAGCAGAGAAAGCCGCTCCTGAAGGATGGAACAAGATCCGTACTGATCCGGGGACCGCCCAGCACCATGTATGCCGGAGGTGATGCCCAGGGATACCCGTCGATGAGCATCGGAGAGCGTACACCCACAGCATGCAGCGAAGCTGCGGCCAGGATCAGCAGTGCGGGAAGCATAGCTCTCCCGAAGTTCTTCATGAAGCTGTCTAGTCTCCAGTCTGTGTCCGGTTCCACACAATGGTGGAACAGAATATCATCGCAGGGTATATTCACCCCTGATGCATTGTACGCCTGATTGCCTATAATGGGACGGTTATGAGAAAGCTGCAAGTTTACACCATCAAGGAGTTCCTTCCACCCTTTATCCTCTCGGCGGGGGTATTCACCTTCGTTATGCTCCTCGACAAGCTTCTCGATCTGCTTGACATGATAGTCAGCAAGGGAGTCCCCATTCGCACAGTCCTGGAGGTTTTTCTGCTCCTTCTCCCCTCCATGGTCGCCGTGGTCATCCCGATGGGTGTCCTGGCAGGGGTCCTGATGGCTGTCGGCAGGATGGAATCGGACCTGGAGGTCACGGCAATGAAGGCCTCCGGAGTAAGCATATTCACGATCATACGCCCCCTCCTGCTTACGGCAACACTCCTTGCAGCGATTATGGTTCTCTTCAACAACTACGTTCTCCCCGACGCGAATCACCTGGCCAAGAATCTGCTCCTGGACATCGGCACAATGCGGCCGGCGGCCAGAATTATCCCCGGAATGTTCGTTGATGATATAGAGAACTACAGGATAATCGTGGAAGATAAGGATGACATAACGGGTGAATTGCGAAACGTAGTCATCCACGAGAGGATTCCTGGAAGTCCAGGCAGGACGATTACTGCACTCAGGGGAAGAATGGAACCTGTCTCGGCCAACAGGTTCAGGCTCCTCCTCAGTGATGGGCAGATGCATGAAGAGACTGAAGACGGCGGCTATCGCAAACTTGACTTCATCAACTACACGGTTGAAATAACCCGTTCGGAGGAGCTGGTCAGGCAGGACAGGGACAGCAGAGGTGACAGGGAGCTTTCAGCGATGCAGATGCGCTCGATGGTC
>Ga0190293_1000778_pt1 | contig 11402 bp, 7 predicted proteins | sample 48693001_MG_FD_161671 | JGI IMG/M metagenome (GOLD analysis project Ga0190293, IMG submission 161671) | Hydrothermal vent microbial mat bacterial communities from Southern Trench, Guaymas Basin, Mexico - 4869-30-0-1_MG | ecosystem: Environmental > Aquatic > Marine > Hydrothermal vents > Microbial... | reverse complement strand
CAATAATTTTAATAATGATAAGTTTTACTTTTATATCAAGAAAAATATAAAAAATGCCTAGAAGATCCTTGCTGTACTTTTTGATTATTACTGTCGGAGTTATTTATATAACACGTTTATTTTTTTTGCAAATAGTCGATAACAAGTACAAACAAAATCCTTTAAATAATTCGGCAGTTACAATTAAATTTGATTTTCCGGATAGAGGGTTTATTTATGATAGAAATGGAAAGCTATTGGTTGCTAACCAAAGTTCCTATGACGTCATGATAATACCAAAAGATGTTGAACCTCTTGATACACTTGAATTTTGTAATTTATTAAAAATAACCAAAGAAGATTTCATAAAGAAATACCATAGAACAAATAATTATTCTCCGAGAATTCCATCTATTTTTTTGGGCCAATTATCTAAAGAAGATTATGCATTTCTGCAAGAAAAAATGTATAAATACAAAGGGTTTTTTATTCAAAAAAGGTTTATACGACAATATCCTTTTAACACTTCAGCAAATGTATTGGGCTATATCAGTGAAGTCAATGAGAGGTTGCTTGAAAAAGATAAATCGTATCAATTGGGTGAATTGATTGGTTATCAGGGAGTAGAGAAACAATATGAGAATGAATTACGTGGCAAAAAAGGAGTTAAGTATATTCAAAAAAATCGTTTTAATAAAGAGATAGGATCTTATAAAAATGGTATTTACGATACAATTTCTGTTCCAGGGAAGGATATTTCATTAACCTTGGATATTGACCTGCAAATGTACGCAGAAGCCTTAATGTTTGAAAAACGAGGAGGCATCGTTGCATTGGAACCTTCGACTGGTGAAATTCTTTCTTTGGTTTCTACACCCAGCTATAATCCGAACATGTTAGTGGGCAGAAAACGATCTAAGAATTCATTTCTATTATTTAATGATACAATAAAAAAACCGATGTTGGATCGTGGATTACAGGCACAGTATCCACCAGGTTCGCCATTTAAACTCGTGAATGCATTGATTGCTCTTCAAGAAAATGTCATTACTACGCAAACTCCTTTTTATTGCTACCATGGATTTAGATATGGGAGAGGCGGTTTTATGAAGTGCCATTGCGGTGTAGTAGGATCTCCCATTAAACTAGATATGGGAATTTACCGTTCTTGTAATTCTTATTTTGCAAATATTTATCGTAAAACTATTGAAAAATACAGCACTCCTCAAGAAGGAATGGACGTATGGAGTAGACATGTAAAAAGTTTTGGCCTGGGAAATTATTTGGGATACGATCTTCCATCAGGTCAGAAAGGACTAGTTCCAAGTACCGAATTATACAATAAATTCTACCCTAACGGAAGGTGGAAGGCTATTACTACCATATCAAATGCTATTGGACAGGGTGAAGTTTTGACAACTCCGATTCAATTGGCAAATATGACAGCTGCAATTGCAAATCGAGGATTTTATTATACACCTCACATTCTCAAAAAAGTTGGAGATAGTATAAATTATAACGAAAATTATAAAACTCCAAGATTCACAAGTATAGACGCAAAACATTTTGAACCGGTCGTAGAAGGAATGTTTAATGTTTTTAAGATTGGTACTGCCAGATATTCACAGGTAGAAGGAATAGAAATATGTGGGAAAACAGGTACTGCGGAAAATTTTAAAAGGATCGATGGTGAAAAAGTAGCCTTTACCGACCATTCTATATTTATTGCTTTTGCACCAAAAGACAACCCAAAAATAGCTATTGCTGTTTTTATTGAAAACGGATATTGGGGTTCTAGATGGGCTGCACCTATTGCAAGTTTGATGATTGAAAAATATATCAACGGTTCTGTAAAAAGAGAAAACATTGAACACAAAATGCTAACACAGGGCTTGGCAGAAGAATATAAAAATCAGTTGGAAAAAGAGAATTACGTTGCGCAAAAGGAAAAATAACATATTCAAAGGTGTAGATTGGTTATTGATCATTATGTATTTGATCTTTATTGTTTTAGGCTGGTTAAGTATCTATGCAGCAAGCTACTCAGAAACAGAATATGAGTTGTTTGATTTTACAACAAAATATGGAAAGCAATTCATATGGATCTCCCTTAGCTTCATCATCATCATTATCATACTGGCAATTGATAAAAAATTCTATGAACAGTTTTCTGGTATTATTTACCTCATTTCTATGTTATCATTAATAGGTCTGTTCCTTTTCGGAAATAATATAAATGGAGCAACTTCCTGGTATAGTTTTGGGTCTTTTGGTATTCAACCCTCTGAATTTGCTAAAACGGCAACTGCACTAGCCATAGCCAATTACTTGAATGAGAGAAATCAAGATCTAAAAAAAATAAATAATCAGCTAAAAGCATTTGGCATCATTTTCTTTCCGGCAATTCTTATAACTTTACAACCAGATCCGGGGTCGGCTCTTGTATATGGTTCATTGATCCTGGTTTTATATCGCTTTGGCTTGCCTTTATACTACCTTGTTATTGGGGCTTTGGCTTTGATTCTGTTCATAGCTACTTTATATTTTGGGTATTCATTGACATTAATATTTGCTTTTGCATTTATTACACTGTTTTTCATATACCTAAAATACAAAAACAAAAATTTTATAAGACACAATTGGTTTAGGTTCTTGCTTATTTACTTCTTTTCAGGATTGTTTATTATTAGTGTAGATTATGTATTTAATAATGTATTTGAACAAAGACACAGAGATCGTTTTAATATTTTGCTTGGAAAAAATGTAGATACACAGGGTATTGGATATAATACAGCTCAATCGGTTATTACCATTGGGTCTGGTGGTTTCAAGGGTAAAGGTTTTTTACAAGGCGACAGAACACAAGGTAATTTTGTGCCCGAACAGCAAACAGACTATATTTATAGTACAATAGGAGAAGAATGGGGCTTCGTCGGAAGCAGTCTGATTGTATTATTGTTTGCCGCTTTTTTATTGAGGATTCTCTATATAGCAGATAGGCAGAAATCGATTTTTAGCAAGGTATTTGGTTATGCTACTGTTGCAATTTTCTTTTTCCATTTTACAATTAATATTGGAATGGTAATCGGACTATTACCAACCATTGGAATTCCCTTGCCTTTTTTTAGCTATGGAGGATCTTCTCTTTGGGGTTTTACAGTATTATTGTTTATTCTGATCAGATTAGATGCTGACAGGATTTATGAATGGTGAAAAATGAAGCAGTAATAACTTATAAGGGGGGGGGCATATTAAAAATATGGGGAAATAATCAATTTTGGAATGAATTTCACCGACACAGAGTATTGAAGAATTCTATAGATTAAATAAGGTAGAATACCACAGTATTAAATGTCTTATTTTTATTTATTCATTTTTTTAGTGACAAAAAAACGAATCAAAAAAGTCATGGCTTACAATAATTTAATAACCTAAATTTCATAAAACCAAAGTGCAGCAGAGTGATTTTCGAGCAAAGCTCTCAACTTCTCTGTTTTACTAAGGTTTTATTTCCTTTAGAACATTAAATTCTTGAAGGCCAACCTTTCCTGCAGTTTACAAGTCTTTTAAAGCTTATTTTTCGAAAAAGATAGTTTCATATTAAGAAAATTAGAATTTTTTATAATACGTAATGATGATCATGTCGCTTCCAAAACACTCGCAATACGAACGTAACCTAAAGGCAGATTTAGATCACCAGAAACTTGAATAAGCCAGGGATTTAGAGGGCAAATTATTTCTTTATTGATTCCTTAATTAATCCATTTTATCAGTGATAGGTGCGAAGCAAAATCCTTCTTTAGGTTAAGATTTTCCTGCCCGTACCGAATGGTACGTTCGGGCGGGTTGGTTCTTTTTCATCTTTGAACTGCGAAGCATATCATGAATTCCAAAACCAATAGAAAATGGATGAATAAAATAGAACAAATCCCTCTAAAATTAACCTGTCCCATTATACGTTCCAATTTATTCAATCGGTTTTCAATATTCACTTTCAAAAAATCGCACAAAAAAAAGCAGTCCTATAAAGACTGCTTTAAAATTTCTAATAAAACTGCTAACTATAGAGCTGTAATATGCTTCGTTAAATTCGATTTTAAATTAGCTGCTTTATTATTGTGAATAATATTATTTTTAGCCAATTTATCTATCATAGAAATTATATTTGGTAAAAGTGCCTCAGCATCTTTTTTTACCTCTGTAGCACGTAAATCCCGAATTGCATTTCGAGTAGTTTTGTACTGGTATTTATTTCTTAAATTTTTAGCTCCGTTGCTTCTAATTCTCTTTAAAGCTGACTTATGATTTGCCATAGTTATAAAATTAAATTGTTCATTAAAACAAATATTGTAGCCCGTAGGGGAGTCGAACCCCTCTTACCAGGATGAAAACCTGGCGTCCTAGCCGATAGACGAACGGGCCATGATAAAGTTTCTTTTATCAAGCGAGTGCAAAATTAATACAATATTTCAACTCTGCAAGTACTTTTTTATTTTTTTTTGTTATTTTCAATACGCCTTTGCAAATAGTACTCTGTGTAAAGATTTTTTACCGCTAATTATACATTTCCCTTCTTCCTCCTTTACATTTAAAGGGATACATCTAATTGTAGCTTTCGTTTTATTTTTTATTTCCTCTTCAGTTTCAGATGTCCCATCCCAATGGGCTGATACAAATCCTCCTTTTTTCTCTAAAACTTCTTTGAATTCATCAAAAGTATTCACTTCAGTGATCATTTCATTTCTATAATCAAGAGCTCTTTTAAACAAATTGTCCTGTATTTCTACTAATAAATTTGCAACCGTTTCAACAAGGTCGTCTTGCTCAACTATTTGCTTCGTTAATGTGTCACGCCTCACCAGTTCAAATGTATTGTTTTCTAAATCTCTTGGACCAATACCAATTCTCAAAGGCACTCCCTTTAATTCATACTCTGCGAATTTCCAACCTGGTTTATACGTCGTTCTACTATCATATTTTACAGACACTCCTTGGGCCTTTAATTCAACCATCATCGATTCGACCTTTTTACTAATGGTATCCAGTTGCTCTTCCGATTTATAAATAGGTACAATTACGAGCTGTATCGGTGCGAGTTTTGGAGGAATCACCAGTCCCTTATCATCACTATGGGTCATCACCAAAGCGCCCATCAATCTGGTTGACACACCCCATGAAGTCGCCCAAACATATTCCTGTTTTCCTTCCTTAGTTGTAAATTTAACATCAAAGGCCTTCGCAAAATTCTGACCTAAAAAATGGGAAGTTCCTGCCTGTAAGGCCTTACCATCTTGCATTAAAGCCTCAATAGAATATGTTTCAATTGCTCCTGCAAAACGTTCACTTTCTGTTTTAACACCTTTAATTACGGGCATTGCCATAAAATTCTCTGCAAAATCTGCATATACGCCTTGCATTTTCTCTGCTTCTTCAATTGCTTCCTCTTTTGTTGCATGCGCAGTATGCCCTTCTTGCCATAAAAATTCTGAAGTTCGTAAAAATAAACGAGTGCGCATTTCCCATCGCAATACATTCGCCCATTGATTTATTAAAAGTGGCAAATCTCTATATGACTGGATCCATTTTCTATATGATTCCCAAATTATGGTTTCAGATGTTGGGCGGATTATCAACTCTTCTTCTAATTTTGCATTTTCATCAACTACTATCCCCTTTCCATCCTCACTGTTCTTCAATCTATAATGAGTAACTACAGCACATTCTTTGGCAAATCCATCTACGTGACTTGCTTCTTTACTAAAATATGACTTCGGAATCAACAGAGGAAAATATGCATTTTCATGTCCGGTTTCCTTAAACATCTTATCTATTTCTGCCTGCATTTTCTCCCAAATGGAATATCCATATGGTTTTATCACCATCATCCCTCTTACTCCTGAATTCTCAGCCAGATCAGCTTTTACAACCAATTCATTATACCATTTTGAATAGTCTTCACTTCTCTTTGTCAAATATTTACTCATATCAAATAGTTTTTGGCATAAATATTGTATTACTATAAATCAAATAAAAATAAGTTGCAAATCTAACTTTTTTTTATCTTACAACAATAAAATTAGTGCATTATGAAAAAAGCTACCATTATAAGACCTTCACTGCTCTCCATAGTTACTTTAAGTCTCCTATTAATTAGTTTAATATCATGCGGTTCATCGCAGAGTGCCTATAATGAAAATGATGGGATATATGGCTCAGATAAGAAAGAGACAGTGAAAGAAGTTGTTTTGGTCAGAGATACAAAATCTGATTATTATCAAACCTATTTTTCAGGGGAAAGTGATCAACAAGAAGAGTATTTTACTGACATTGACGAATACAATGGTTACCAGGAAACAGATACTTTATATGAGGAAGAACAATATAGTGAAGGGTATGGTCCATGGGAATATGCAACAGGAAGCCCAATAATAAATGTTTATGCCGGTTTCGGAATAGGTTTTGGATATGGTTATGGGTATGGCTGGGGTTACCCTTGGTATGGCTACGGTTATGGTTACCCATGGTATGGATATGGTTGGGGTTATCCAGGATATGGCTGGGGTTATCCCGGTTATGGATGGGGTTATCCTGGGTATGGATGGGGCTATAGACCTCCATATTACGGTTATGGTAATTCCACTTATGGCAAGAGGTATGCAAATAATACCCGTGGGATAAATTCTCGTAGTTCTGGCAGGATGAATACTCGTAATATTAGCAGTGACAGATCATCTGTGGCAAATAGAAGAAGTTCTTCAGGTCAAAGCAGATATAGCAGCAGCAGAGGAAATTATTTTGACAGGACTAGTAAGAATTATCAAAACCGTTCAAGTTCACGTACTGCCGGTTCTAGAAATTCATCTACAAAAAGATCTTCATACAGTAGAAGTAGTAACAATAGTAGTAATAAATCTTATAACAGAAGTAATTCTTCCATGAGAAGATCTTCACCAAGCAGCTCTAGAAGTGGTTCAAGTGGAGTAAGAAGAAGTTCTTCAAGGCGTCACATTTCATACAGTGATGTCAATGCAAGAGTAAACTATTCAACAGCTCGTCAGATTGGTACAAATAAGTATTTCAATTCAAATGACAGATCTATAAGGTCTAATAATACCAATAGATACTCGAAACAAGGTGGCAGCACCGTCTATCGATCAAACCCTTATAATCGCTCCAATAATAGAATTTCAAAGAGCAGTAGTAAAGGTTCTCGTTCATATACTTCAGGTTCCAGGGCAAGTAGATCAACAGGTTCGAGTGGACGATCTTCAGCAATTAGCAGTAGCAGAGGCTCTTCGAGTAGCAGGGGTTCATCAGGAGGCAGAAGCTCTTCGGGAGGCAGAAGTTCTTCAGGTGGAAGTTCTAGTTCTCGTCACAGATAAAACAATAATTTTTCCAGAAACATTACCATAATAAATAATTTATTCAAATATTATATTTTAATTATTTCTTAAGTATAAACGCATGAAAAAAATATTACTATTTACTTTTATTTTCACAGTTTTTATATCCAGTGCGCAAACTCTCAGTTTTACTGATCAGGCAGTTCTTTTCTCAAGCGATGATAACTATGGTACCGCAAGATATGTAGCCATGAGTGGTGCATTCGGAGCACTGGGTGGGGATATGACAGCTGTTGAAATAAACCCAGCCGGACTAGCAGTGTTCAGCATCCCTCAATTTTCAACATCAATGAGTTTAAGGAATGCCAATACTAAGTCTTCCTTTTATGGAAATACTCTAAATACCAGTGATGATTATTTCAGATTTTCTCAAATTGGAGGTGTGTTGACCTTAGCAAATTATACTAATTCCGATTGGAAAAAGTTTACCTTAGGGTTTAATTATAATTTAGTCAAAGATTATAACAATAATTTTATTGCTGAGGGAAACAGCGGAATTCCATTTTTCGTTGAAGACCCTTACCTCAATTACGATCGAGACCCCAGCAATGATATATTTTATGACAATGTAGATAATCAATTTTTTGGAAGTTTTATTTCAGGATCCAACGATAAATTTTCTTTTAGTTTTGCTTCACAATACAAAGAGTTATTGTATTTAGGGGCATCACTTACCTTTCACAATATTAATTTTTTTCAGACTACTACCTATGAAGAGTTAAACAATGATGGCAACGGGAATTTATTAGATGCCTTTAATGATCAATCTTTATCAACATATGGAAACGGTTTTAATTTTGGCCTCGGAGCGATCTTAAAACCAATTGAAAATCTACGAGTTGGAGTATCCTATCAATCACCTATTTGGTATAATTTATCAGAGAGTTTTATTGTTAATTCATTTCCAAATGACCCGAATGAACCCTATGGTTGGGTTGATGGCTATTTAGACATTATTGTAAGCAATGACTCTGAAACTTTTCAAAATTTTACAAACCCTAATTTTTTCGATTATGAATTAAAAACACCCAGTAAGTTTACAGGAAGTTTAGCTTATGTATTCGGTAATATAGGTTTGATAAGCTTCGACTATATCTTTCAAAATTATACGAACACCAAATTACAACCTTCAAGTGCTTTTATAGATGAAAACCAGGATCTGGCTAATGGATTAAAAAATACCTCTTCCTTTAAATTAGGAACAGAATGGCGTTATAAATTATTGAGTTTTAGAGGCGGTTACCGAATGATTCAAAATCCTTATAAAAACTTTGATTCTTCCTTTGATGTAACAGGCTACTCTTTTGGATTGGGTATTAAATTTACACCAAGCGTAAAATTAGATTTTGCATACGACAATGCATCCAATTCAGATGAATACCAGTTTTTAAATGTAGATGGGGCTGAGCCCGTAGAGTTAGATTACAGCAATGATCGATTCACTTCAACATTGGTTATTAGTTTTTAATAAATAAAAATTTCAGAACAGGCAGGTTTCTTAAAAAGAAACCTGCCTTTTTCATTTAATGAACGCAATAAGATATTTAATTTATTTGCGTTACTAATTTAACTTAAGTATTTTTACCTATCTATTAATTATTCATTTATATGAAAGACAAGAAACAAGGTATAAGTAAATCAGATTCTCAATCCCGGGAAGAGGATGTTGATCTGGGACAATTATTTTTATTAATTGGACGAGGGTTTTCGAGTATCGTGAAATTTATTGCTTCTATTTTCACAACAATAGGTAGCTGGATCCTCAAATTAATTCTTTTTGTACGTTCTAACCTTAATAAATTAGTCCTTGGAGCCTTGTTAGGGGCACTTGTTGGTGGTATCTATCAGTATGGGTTTAGAGATACCAAATATGAATCATCGATGACCGTTCAGCCTAATTTTGGATCTGCCGTTCAGTTGTATAAGAACATTGATTATTACCAAAGCCTTGTTGAACAAGAAGATATAGAACGATTGGCAGATGGTTTTAAACTTAGCAAGGAAGAGGCAGAAAATATTGCATGGATTGAAGTTGAACCTTATTCAAATGACAATCAAATCATATTATCTTACAAGAGTTTCATTGAAAATTTGGATACAACAACCGTAAAATTGATTGATTATGAAACATTTGCCAAAGCGCAACCTGTTGAATCTTTTAAGTATCATATTGTCACGGTCTCTTCAAAAGATAAATATATTTTCAATAAATTAGAAACTCCTATTATAAATTCTATAATTGAAAATACTTATTATGACAAAGTAAAATCAACTTCTTATTCAAATTTATTATCTAGAAAAAATGCACTGGAAAGTTCGATGATAGAACTGGATTCCTTAAGATCTTTATATAAAAAAGTTTTATTGGCCGAGAGTGAAAAAGAAAATTCAGGCACAAATATTTTTATGGCCAATATCACAGCGAACAATAAAGAGGTTATTGTTTTTGATAAATATATGTCCATGAATCAGGAACTAATCGAAGTAAACAAAAAAATAACTGAAGAAAATGAAGTTATTAATGTGGTGTCGAGCTTTAATTCTATTGGTATGGAGGTGAAAGGTTGGTATAAGAATTTTGCTTTTATTGGTTTTGTTGGAGGGTTTTTATTGGTATTGGTTCTGATAAGTTTAATGGAAGTGAATAAACTTCTTATAGCTTATGAAAAAAAGTAATCAATCTTTCAAATAAAAGGATAATAAAGGTGTCTGCAAATATTTATCATTTATAAATACCTTATAAACATTTAATAGTTCATGTTATATTTTATATTCAAAAAGTGGTTTTTCTAAAAAAGATTAATCTCAACACAGATGGGAAAATAATATTGAAAAATTTTTCCTATTTGTCGCTGCTTAGAATATTCAATATATTAAGCCAATACATTCTTGTCTCTTTCTTGATCAGAACCCTGGGAAGTGAAAAATATGGTGTATTTGTATGGGCGTACTCAATTATTCAATACCTAGTTATTATTGTAAACTTTGGGTTTAACACATATGCTGCCAAGTATATACCCGAAAACTATAATAACCCAAATGACCTTAATAAAGTTTTTACAACCATCATTGGTTTTAAATTGTTTTTATATATTATAACTGCAATTATGTTTGTAATTCTAACATGGAACATTGATGTTTTTGCAGAAAATTCTGGTCTTTTGTTAGTTCTTTTGGGGATTGGGTTTGGAGAAGCCATATTTCCAATTTGGTTTTTTCAAGGCAAAGAAAAATTAGAAATACCAACAAAAATAGTTTTTCTGTTTAGGCTTATTCTTGTAATTATTACCCTGTTGTTCATATCCAATGAAGATCATCTAATAAGATATGCTTATTTTTTAACCGTGATCAATATTTTGATTGGTATATCGGGGCTTTATATTGCATTGCGAAAATTAAATATTCACTTTGTACTTGTAAAATTCCAATACTTTACAAAAATTATCAGAGAGGCAATTGTTTTTTTCATTGGAGCACTATTTGGGAAATCATTCAATTTTGTTGCAATATTTCTAATCGGATTGTATTTCTCTATGGAAGATGTTGCAAGTTTCGATATAGCCTTTAAAATTATAGCTGCTATACAACTCCCGTTCGAAACTCTTTCTGTGGCCCTTTTCCCAACAATCATCAGAACGAAAAATATAAAATTCAATGAGAAAATAATTTTTATTTCATTTGTTATTTCTTTATTCCTTTGGGGAATTACCTATTGGCAATCAGACTTTCTAATGTCTCTCCTCGGAGGGAAAGCGCTTTTGAAATACAGTTTTTTGCTTAAAAAATTAAGTGTCCTCATACCTGTGGTTATATTGACCTATTTCTTAGGAACAAACACCTTAGTGGCATTTGGGTATCAAAAACAATTTAATCTTAGTTTTATAATACCCTCTATTATCTACATGATAACAACGCTTGTATTTTGGAGATTAGATTTATTAACTTTTGAGATTATTGTTTCTTTGAGAATTATGGTTGATTTATTAATGGTAGTTTATAGGTTGTTTTTTTTCTATAAAG
>Ga0190293_1000777_pt1:7500-11403 | contig 11403 bp, 5 predicted proteins | sample 48693001_MG_FD_161671 | JGI IMG/M metagenome (GOLD analysis project Ga0190293, IMG submission 161671) | Hydrothermal vent microbial mat bacterial communities from Southern Trench, Guaymas Basin, Mexico - 4869-30-0-1_MG | ecosystem: Environmental > Aquatic > Marine > Hydrothermal vents... | reverse complement strand
CTGAGAGGCGCTCATCAAGAACCAGCTGCTTAACCCTGGGCGCTAGGTGATCGAATAGTGAACGCAGCAGCGATCCGATCTCGCTGTCCGTCGTTTTACCGGTAATTCCAATTCGAGAGAACAAGCGCTGTACCAGATCAGTTGGAGGAGTGGATAGTGGTCAAATTAACATGGAGGGAAGAAAGAGTCTAACCTGTTTGTTATCTAGCGAGACCAAATCTCAGACTGGTGAGGCGTAAAGAGATTCTTTTCTCTCGCCAAGACCGCAAAGGTTTTTCTTGGCGAGCTTGGCCTGTATGGACGTAGGTCAGGGGCGTAAGCAGGCCGTTCCTGCGCGTCCTTGCGCTCACGGCATTTGTGCACCCGTATACGGCAGACGCGGAAGCTTTGCGAGAGTCATTATTGAAATTTGACTCATTTGTAAAGATGTTGGCTACTCAAGGATTGCTAGCGGGTAATGCGGAGATGTGAGGTGTCTCTCTATATTCAAACTCCTCTGCACTTCATGCAGAGGAGTTTGAGAATTGTCTACTTGATTTTAGACTCTACAGAGTCACTCTCTCCCTTGTTGTCTTTCCAGCTCATCTTGATCGGATCGCCGGAGGCGCCGCCCTTGAACTTGAAGCTGACATAGGGGTTCTTGGAGACGCCGCCGCTGAGTGATGCGGTCAGGCGGGGTTTGCCGCCATGCTCACACACCACCTCAGTGATGTAGTGAGCGGGGATCGCCTCACCTGTTTTCTTGTCTTTGCGGTTGCCGCTCTCCATCGGATGCTTGATGAGCGCTTTTACCTCGACCACGTCCTCTTTGACCTTGGCTCTGAGTTTAATCGATGATTTTGCCATTGCGTTTACCTTTTGCGAATACTGTGAATGTGATGTACGTCAGATGTGGATAGAAAACTTGCAAGGGTGTTCTGATAGAAGCGCGAAGCGATTCAATCAGAGCTTCCTTAGCCGCCGCAACCGCCGATCGTAACTTTGACAGCTTTCTTTGCCATGTAGGTCTTGTCGCCTGCCTTGATGACGGCAACAACATCTCCGGTCTTTCCCATCTTGATGTTGGTTCTGGCAAAAGCCTCTGCGCCTTCACCGAGGGTGAAAGCAGCAACCATTGGAACAGGATTGTTTGGCGCCAGAATCAGAATGTCTGTGGTGCCTTCGATGTCGCTGGTGATCGATACCGGTACTACGCCGCCGTTCTCGGCGATATCCGGCGCTTTGATATGAATTTTGTCACTCGCTTCACTGGATTCAGAGCCGGTCATCGCTTTGATAGCGGCATCAACATCCTTCTCCTTGAAAGCGGCTTCATTCCATTCTGCCAGCAGCGCCTGCGGGGTTACAAGGCCTGCGGTAATAGCAGCGCCCATGACGCCTGAAGCAGCAGAGCCTTTAAGGAAAATTCGACGTTTTATATTGGTTTGCATCAATTGTTCTCCTGAAATTACAGATATGTGGTGGAATGCGTTAACGATCAGAGTGAGCTGATCAATGCAAGTTCATTACGAAAAAAGGCATTAATCAGGCACTATGCAAAAATTTTTCACCTAATGTTATCCAACCATTCTTTGGGTCACTTGTATGGACTCCATCAAGCAAGAATACCGGAAGATTGTGAATTTGCAATAGTTTAAATTCTATTCTCAGAACATTAGAAATAACTTATAAACTAATGTCCTCCAAGTTTATGGCTCTTTAATTTATTGAACTATAAAATTATAATTGAAATATCTCAATCTGTTTGCTACTGTTGCCGTCCGCACCCGTATATACATGGTGTGAAATTACGGATCTTTGAAATAGATTTCCGTCTTAATGTGGATTTATCTATTAAGAAGCCCAGCAAAATGGAGAGTTGTCGCAGTGGGTGCCGGTCAGAGTTAATTCTGTCATCCGTTGTGTGAAAGAGGGATATGATTTTGACGGCGCCACCAGCGCCATTCAGGTGATTCCAGGTGGGATTTTCTGAAGAGACATAAATACCGTCTCACTTTACTATCTTAAAAGTACGGAGGAATTATGGGTACTAAGATAAAAATGATGTCGGCAGCGGTGCTGACGAGTGGAATGCTGCTGAGTGGTGCGGCAACAGCGAGCGGCGCCAGCGCAGAAGCGCTCGGTATTACCTGCGCCGGTTGTCATGGCTTTAATGGCAGCAGCACCGGTCCCGCAACACCCCATCTTGCCGGTGCATCGCAGGAGTATGTTGTCGAGATGATGCAGGGCTATAAAGATGGCTCGATTGCATCCACTATCATGGGGCGCATCGCCAAGGGTTACAGCGATGAGCAGTTTGCCTTGATGGGTGAGTTCTTTGCCAAGCAGAAGTTGACCAAGCCGAAGCAGGAGTTTGACGCCAAGCTTGCAAAAAAAGGCGCCAAACTGCACGACAAGTATTGTGAAAAGTGTCACGCAGAGGGCGGTACTTCGGCCGAAGACGACTCCGGTATTTTGGCGGCTCAGTGGGTTCCCTACCTGAAATACAGTTTTGCCGATTTTCATGGTGATGGACGTCAAATGCCGAAGAAGATGAAGAAGAAGATGAAAAAGCTGAATGCAAAAGAGGGCGACGCCGGTATCGAGGCGCTGCTGAATTTCTACGCAGAGGCAAAGTGAGGAGAAGTCAATCATGAGTAAAATTACACGTAGAAATTTTTTAAAGGTCAGCGGCGCATCCATGGCGGTAGCATCAGCTGCTGCGTATACGCCATTTGCAATCGGCGGCGCTGCCAAGAAAGTCGTTGTCGTTGGTGGTGGTATGGGCGGTGCTACAGCTGCTAAATATATCCGCCTGATGGATCCCAAGGTGGAAGTGACCCTGATCGAGCCCAAGAAGACCTACCACACAGGCTTTATGAGCAACGAAGTCATCAGTGGTGATCGTAAGCTTGAATCCATCGAGTTTAGCTACGACGGCCTCAAGAAGCATGGCGTGACTGTCGTTACGGATCTTGTCTCTGCAATCGATCCAGACAAGCGCGTAGTTACCACGAAGGATGGCAAGAGCTTCCCCTATGACCGCTGTATCGTCTCCCCCGGTGTCTCTTACAAGTGGGACGCTTATGAAGGTTATGACGAAAGCATCGTCGACAAAATCCCGCATGCATGGGACGGTGGTCCGCAAACCGCCACACTGCGCGATCAACTGGCGGCGATGAAGGATGGCGGTGTTGTTGTTATCGTTCCTCCGCCAAATCCCTTCCGTTGTCCTCCAGGACCATATGAGCGCGCCTCACAAATCGCGATGTATCTGAAGGCCAACAAGCCCAAGTCCAAGATCATCATCATGGACCAGAAAGAGAAGTTCTCCAAGCAGGGGCTCTTTACCCAGGGCTGGAAGCGTCACTACGGCTATGAGACCGACAACAGCATGATCGAATGGCTCAGCAGCACCACGGGCGGCAAGATCTCTGCGGTCAATAAGGCTGATATGACGGTTGAAGGCGAGATGGATACGGTCAAGGGCGATATCATCAATGTCATTCCTCCGCAAAAGGCGGGTGCGATTGCGCATACAGTCGGGCTGACGAATGACAAAGGGTGGTGTCCTGTCGAAGGTAAGACTTTCGAATCGACCATTCATAAAAACATCCATGTTATCGGTGATGCGGCAATTGCTTCTCCACTGCCGAAATCCGGTTATGCAGCAAGCTCCGAGGCCAAGGTGACTGCAGCGGCTGTTGTGGCGCTGCTTGGTGGTGGCGAGGCGCCGCATCCGACGTACGTCAATACCTGCTACAGCGTCATCGCGCATGGTCACGGCATCTCTGTCGCGATGGTGTATGACTATAAAGATGGCAAAATCGTCAAGGTCGAGGGTTCCGGCGGCTTGTCGCCGATGGATCAGACCGATGAGATGCGGGCTCGTGAAGAGCAGTACGCCCACTCCTGGTTCAACAA
>Ga0190293_1000777_pt1:0-2500 | contig 11403 bp, 5 predicted proteins | sample 48693001_MG_FD_161671 | JGI IMG/M metagenome (GOLD analysis project Ga0190293, IMG submission 161671) | Hydrothermal vent microbial mat bacterial communities from Southern Trench, Guaymas Basin, Mexico - 4869-30-0-1_MG | ecosystem: Environmental > Aquatic > Marine > Hydrothermal vents >... | reverse complement strand
AACGTCCGTCGTGGAAAGGGAAACAACCCAGACCGTCAGCTAAGGTCCCAAAATCATATCTCAGTGGGAAACGATGTGGGAAGGCACAGACAGCCAGGAGGTTGGCTTAGAAGCAGCCACCCTTTAAAGAAAGCGTAATAGCTCACTGGTCGAGTCGGCCTGCGCGGAAGATTTAACGGGGCTTAAGATATGTACCGAAGCTACGGATGCGTGTTTACACGCATGGTAGAGGAGCGTTCCGTAAGCCGTTGAAGGTGTGCTGTAAGGCATGCTGGAGGTATCGGAAGTGCGAATGCTGACATGAGTAACGATAAAGGGGGTGAGAGGCCCCCTCGCCGAAAGCCCAAGGTTTCCTGCGCAATGCTAATCAGCGCAGGGTTAGTCGGCCCCTAAGGCGAGGCAGAAATGCGTAGTCGATGGGAAGCGGGTTAATATTCCCGCACCACTCATTATTGCGATGGGGGGACGGAGAAGGCTAAATCAGCCTGGTGACGGTTATCCAGGTTTAAGCGTGTAGGCTTAGAAGTTAGGTAAATCCGGCTTCTTTTAAGGCTGAGACGTGATGACGAACTCTTACGAGAGTGAAGTGATTGATGCCATGCTTCCAGGAAAATCCTCTAAGCTTCAGATAATGAGTGACCGTACCCCAAACCGACACAGGTGGGCAGGGTGAGAATCCCAAGGCGCTTGAGAGAACTCTGGTGAAGGAACTCGGCAAAATGGTACCGTAACTTCGGGAGAAGGTACGCCCTTGTCGGTGACCAAATTTACTTTGTGAGCTGATGAGGGCCGCAGAGACCAGGTGGCTGCGACTGTTTACTAAAAACATAGCACTCTGCAAACACGAAAGTGGACGTATAGGGTGTGACGCCTGCCCGGTGCCGGAAGGTTAATTGATGGGGTTAGCTTCGGCGAAGCTCCTGATCGAAGCCCCGGTAAACGGCGGCCGTAACTATAACGGTCCTAAGGTAGCGAAATTCCTTGTCGGGTAAGTTCCGACCTGCACGAATGGCGTAACGATGGCCACACTGTCTCCACCAGAGACTCAGTGAAATTGAAATTGCGGTTAAGATGCCGTATACCTGCGGCTAGACGGAAAGACCCCGTGCACCTTTACTACAGCTTTGCACTGGACTTTGAGCCTACTTGTGTAGGATAGCTGGGAGGCTTTGAAGCCGGGACGCCAGTCTCGGTGGAGCCACACTTGAAATACCAGCCTGGTATGTTTGAAGTTCTAACCTCGATCCGTCATCCGGATCAGGGACAGTGTATGGTGGGTAGTTTGACTGGGGCGGTCTCCTCCCAAAGAGTAACGGAGGAGCACGAAGGTACCCTCAGCGCGGTCGGACATCGCGCAATGAGTGCAAAGGCATAAGGGTGCTTGACTGTGAGACAGACACGTCAAACAGGTAGGAAACTAGGTCTTAGTGATCCGGTGGTTCTGTATGGAAGGGCCATCGCTCAACGGATAAAAGGTACGCCGGGGATAACAGGCTGATACCGCCCAAGAGTTCATATCGACGGCGGTGTTTGGCACCTCGATGTCGGCTCATCACATCCTGGGGCTGAAGTTGGTCCCAAGGGTATGGCTGTTCGCCATTTAAAGTGGTACGCGAGCTGGGTTTAGAACGTCGTGAGACAGTTCGGTCCCTATCTGCCGTAGGCGTTTGAGACTTGAGGGAAGCTGCTCCTAGTACGAGAGGACCGGAGTGGACGAACCTCTGGTGTTCCGGTTATCACGCCAGTGGTATTGCCGGGTAGCTACGTTCGGACAGGATAACCGCTGAAAGCATCTAAGCGGGAAGCCTCTCCCGAGATAAGGTCTCACTGGATACTTGATATCCCTGAAGGGTCGTTGAAGACTACAACGTTGATAGGCTGGGTGTGGAAGTGCAGTAATGCATGAAGCTAACCAGTACTAATTGCCCGTGAGGCTTGACCATATAACGCCCAAGTATTTAGGCGGAATATGTGTCAGAGCGATGTTGTGTAACACAGGCGCTACTTGATCAAACCAGACATGCGTGGACGCGCAAGCGGCCATGCAGACAAGCTTGCCTGGCGGCATTAGAGCATTGGAACCACCTGATCCCATCCCGAACTCAGAAGTGAAACGGTGTATCGCCGATGGTAGTGTGGGGTTTCCCCATGTGAGAGTAGGACACTGCCAGGCTTTATTTTGAAAATCCCTGTACGTATCACGTTCAGGGATTTTTTTTGCTTTGCGCACATTGTTAGTGGAGTTTATACGCAATTTGCTGGATCATACTGTTATCTACTATCCATTTATTTTTTTATGAACTACGTGCATTGATTGAGTTTGCGCAGGGTTGGGGCCTGCCTTTCAGGGACGCGTAGATACATCCCTGGTCGCTTCCGGCATCCTGCCTCATGCGACACTTGTACATCCATGTACGGCGTAAGCATGGCTAAAGGATCCCTGTTTTATACAGCCCTGAATTGCAAATCCAGGCCCTACTTCTCGGTTCTAAGTTAATAA
>Ga0190293_1000776_pt1 | contig 11408 bp, 10 predicted proteins | sample 48693001_MG_FD_161671 | JGI IMG/M metagenome (GOLD analysis project Ga0190293, IMG submission 161671) | Hydrothermal vent microbial mat bacterial communities from Southern Trench, Guaymas Basin, Mexico - 4869-30-0-1_MG | ecosystem: Environmental > Aquatic > Marine > Hydrothermal vents >... | reverse complement strand
TCACCTGATGCGTGAGCTAAGAGGTCGGGGCCATGGGGATCAGAGCAATAGAGATGGCCGCCCGGGTGGCGGTCAGGGATCCACATCTAAGTCACCCCCGCCCATGGATCACTTCTAATGGTCTACTTCATGTCTTCGGGGGAGTAATCGCGATACATCAACAGGTCCTCGGGCAGGTCAAGCTCCACCTCCTGCAGGAACTTCACGCTGGCTTCAATGTCGGGATACATCACCTTATCGTCCTTTACAAACGACACTTTTTCTCTGTAGGCTTCTAGGAATTTCTCCAGGTAAGGACTGGTGTGCGCAGGCCTTCTGAATTCAAACGCCTGTGCTGCATTGTAGAGTTCAATGGCCAGAATCCGCTCCAGATTGGTCATCACCCGGTATGCTTTGGTGGCTGCATTGGCTCCCATGCTCACATGGTCCTCCTGTCCCTGTGATGATTCGATGGAATCCACCGAAGAGGGAGTACAGAGTTGCTTGTTGTGGCTCACCATAGATGCTGCAGTGTACTGGGGAATCATAAATCCGGAGTTCAATCCGGAGTCAGCCACCAGGAAGGGTGGCAGACCCCTGGTTCCGGAAACCAGCTGATAGGTACGGCGCTCTGAAATATTTCCTATCTCGCTCATGGCTATGGCCAGGTTGTCCAGGGCAAGGGCCAGGGGCTGACCATGAAAATTCCCGGCCGAAATGATTAAATCCTCCTCAGGAAAGATGGTGGGATTGTCGGTGACAGAGTTGATCTCATTTCGGAACACATAGGCCACGTAATTGATGGAGTCTTTGGTAGCTCCATGTACCTGGGGAATACATCTGAAAGAGTAGGGATCCTGTACATGCGCCTTCTGCCTGTTAATCAGCTCGCTCCCTTCAAGTAGCCAGCGTATCCTTCGGGCAGTAACAATCTGTCCCTGATGGGGCCTGATCTGCTGAATCAATTCATGGAAGGGTTCGATCCTCCCGTCGAAAGCTTCCAGCGAGAGGGCCGCAATTACATCAGCCAACCTGGAGAGTTTAAATACCCTGAGGCACAAATGGACCCCGTAAGCACTCATAAACTGGGTGCCATTCAGTAACGCCAATCCCTCTTTGGACTGAAGATCGATGGGATCCCACCCAAGAGTTTGTATCACATCGGCTGCCTTTTTCCGCTCTCCTTTCATATCCACATCGCCCATTCCCAGCAGGGGCAGGCTCATATGCGCCAGCGGCGCCAGGTCGCCCGAGGCTCCCAAAGATCCGTAGGTATAGACTACCGGCAAAATATCGTGGTTATAGAGATCGGCCAGTCGCTGTACGGTGGCCACCTGGACCCCTGAATTTCCATAGGAAAGGGATTGTATCTTTAACAAGAGCATCAATTTGGCAATCTCTCTGGGGACCTCCTCACCCACCCCGCAGGCATGAGACATCACCAGGTTTTTTTGTAATTGTCCCAGGTTCTCCTTTGAGATCACTGTATCGCAAAGAGAACCAAAGCCGGTATTGATTCCGTAAATGATCTCATCCTCTTTCTCCAGCCTTGTGTCCAGGTAATTCCGGCACCGGTTTATCTTTTCTATGACCTCCCCGGAGAGAACAATTTTGGTACCGTCAGCTATGATCTCTTCAATTTTCTTCCAGTCAATCTGCTCTGTGGTAACCAGGTGTATCTTTTCCATATCCCCTATTTTGAGAATCTAATAACAGGAAAAAAAATGAACCTGTGGAGGTTTATGAAATGTTGTTGGACAGCCGTTCAACCAGCTCAGCCGGGGTCAATCGCTCCTGGTTTCCGGTCTCCATCTCCTTCAGAGTAATCACACCATCCTGCATCTCCTGTTCACCCACCAGGGCCACGAAAGGAATCTTCCGGTTATTGGCATAGGCCATCTGCTTCTTCATTTTAACAGGATCGGGATAGAGCTCAGAGGCAATTCCACCGGATCTGAGTCTCCTGAGTATGGATAGAATATAGTTTGCCTCGTTTTCCCCGAAGTTTACAAAAAGCAGCTGGGTATCCATCTCCCGCTCCTGCGGGAACCTCTCAAGCTGAAGCAATACGTCGTAGATCCGGTCGGCGCCAAAAGAGACTCCCACACCCGATACTCCTTCCAATCCGAAAATGCCGGTGAGGTTGTCATACCTTCCGCCCCCGCAAATACTACCGATCTGTACTTCGTCCGATTTCACTTCGAAAATGGTTCCCGTATAGTAGTTGAGTCCCCGTGCCAGAGTCAGGTCAAACTCAACAGCTGCATCTACCGGATGGTCTTTCAGGAAACCAAAGAGCTTTTCCACTTCCATGAGTCCTTCCATACCGATTTCTGACTGATTCAGATATCCACTGAGAAAAGTGAGTTTCTTTGAAGTGGTTCCTTCCATTTCCAGAACCGGCTTCAGCTTTTCCGCCGACTGTTTGCTCAACCCTTTCTGGTCCAGTTCGGCCAATACCTTCTCCATTCCTATTTTATCCAGCTTGTCGATGGCCACGGTGATATCGATCATTCGATCGGGCTCCCCGATTACCTCCACAATTCCGGCCAGTACCTTGCGGTTATTCAGCTTGATAACCACCTTCAGTCCAAGGGCAGTGAAGACTTCGTCCATGATCTGCATCAGCTCAAATTCATTGAGCAGCGAGTGGCTACCGATCACATCCACATCACACTGGTAAAACTCCCTGTACCGGCCACGCTGGGGGCGATCGGCCCTCCATACAGGCTGGATCTGGTAGCGTTTAAATGGGAACGCAATATCGTTGCGGTGCTGCACCACAAAGCGGGCAAAGGGTACCGTAAGATCGTACCTGAGCCCCTTCTCTGCTATGAGGACCCCCAGTCTGCCAGCCGGGGTTTCGTGCAGGGTTTCTGCATCCAGCTTCGCCTTAAAATCGCCCGAATTCAGGATCTTGAACAGGAGCTTATCTCCCTCTTCACCGTACTTACCCATGAGGGAGGAGAGATTTTCCATGGCAGGGGTCTCAATGGGAAGGTACCCATAGGTCTTGAAGATTTTGCGTATGGTATCGAAAATGAAATTCCGCCTGGCCATCTCCAGGGGATTGAAATCTCTTGTTCCTTTTGGAATGGAGGGTTTGTCTGCCATGAAATAGGGTAACTAGTTGGCCTTGGCCAGTTTCTTAAAGTCGCTCTCCAGAAATGCATCCGGACTTTTAGCTTTGACTTTGTGGTAATCAAAATAGTAAAACTTCCCGTCGGCTGCACCAATGAGGATTTTGTATACCCGGGCATTCATCTTCTTTCCTTCGGGCCCCACTTTGTGCAGAAAGACCGCATTTTCATCCCCGGCCATAATAAGTTCCTTAATCTCCTCGGGTTCCACAATTTTCACATTGTAGGGATAAACCTGCCTGATGCGGGCTTCGGAGGAGACCGGTTTATCCAACTCATCCTCCACCAGGTAGAGCGTCTTCTGCCTGACGTCAGCCATATTTTCGTTGTAATGCTTGTACACATTTTGAGAAACCAGACCGGGGTTCTCGGTAATCAGCCTGATGTGATCCTGCAGAAACCGTACCATGGTACCCAGTTTATAGGCATACCTGTCTTCGTCCACACCATGATAACTCAGCGGCAGGTTTGCCACATCCTTCATATCATCGATGGACTCGTAGTCTCCTCCCAGTGAAACACACAGAAACATATACCGGGTGTGCGATTTGTCCTTCTCAAAGTTCACTGCGGCCATATAGAGAAATGAGGCATTCTTATCGGCACTCTTTGCACCAAAATCTTCGAACTTAATGAACTCATATTCGGTGATGTTCCAGTACTTCTTCACTGCATCCTGGATCTCAAAATTATATTCGGCCATGGGATTATCGCTGAGAACCACGTAGGTTTTGGTGGTGTGAAAATGGTCAAGATCCTCCACGGTGGGTAGATACTCCCTCTGGGCATTGATCTGGACAAACGATGATATCATGACGAGAAGGGCAAGGGTCTGTTTCATTAAATTTGATTTGCGGGTTAATATTTCAACTTTGGGAATTATTCTGGAAAATAGAGCGGGTGTTTCTCATTGAACTTGCGGATAAAGACAAACTTCATCTGCTTTTTTTTCCGGTTTTTAAGGGCCATGAATTCGTCGGCCAGCTCCGGATCCTTCATAAGCAGGACTTCCACGCCCTTGGTATCATACTCAAGTACCTCGCCGGTTTCAAAATCGAGCAGGTACTGCCTCAGCTCACTGCTGGCGTAGTTGGACTGAGGCTGGTTGTAACGGTTATAATTATATGAATTGGAGTAATAGGGGTTGTAATATGGATCGTAATAGTTGGAGCTGTAGGTGGTTACTGAAGCCACAAAATGGGAGATGCTTCCCACGAAACTGATCCGGTGAAACGCAGATCCAACATTAATGTAGAGGACCCCATTGCGCCCGTATCCCCAGATATTCGCGGTTTTCATCACCTTTTTCACTCCGTTGTCATCATAGATAATGATCTCTTTCTGGGCTGTGAGTTTATCGTAGAATCCCCTGTCGAACATGTCCACATCTGATACGATCCGGGCCGGAGAGATGGGATCATTGTCTTTAACCATTTCGAAATTGGCGAAAATCCCGTTATTGAACTCAAAATCGGGGGAATGCTTTACCATGGCTGCTTCATCCCTCTCCTGGGCTTTCAGCAACGGGGTAAATACAAGTAAAAGCAGAAGACCTGTAATTCTGATCCACATAGACATCACTCCTTCAACTACAAAATTACTAACTCTATCGGGTATATAATACAAAAATAACGCCAATATTATTCTTGTTTGTTCATTTTTCTCTTTCTTTGCTTGAGAAAGCCATTTAAGAATACCCATGTTTCCCCATTTACTGCAACGGATCATCTCATTTGGAACAGATGAGAAGATGGAACAGGCTGCTGTAAACCGGATCAGACAGATTAACATTTTCTACATGATTCTGGTGGCCATGTTGTGTTTTTCTCTTTTCTGGGCCTCTCTGACAGGCATCAGCATACTGGTTATGGAGAGCAGCATCTCTCTGCTGGTCATCCTGGGCGCCTATTTCCTGTTTCCCCCCAGCCGGAAGCCAGAACAAAGCAGCTTCCTGGTACTTGTAATCTGTGCCCTGCTGTTCCTGACCAACTACCTGTTTGACCTGAAGATAGATGCTTCGGTGGTCATAGCATTCTACCTGCTTTTCCCACTGGCGGCAGTCACCATCAATGGTAGGTATGGGATCATTGTACCTGTTGTTCTTGGTGTTATCACGCTGGCATTCAACTCAATGCCCTTTGTAAATGAAGGGATTCACCTGGATCTGTTCAATTCCCTAATTTTCTTTTCAGGTTATACAATGGTGATTATCATCTCCATATTTATTGAGCGATCGAACCGGGAACTCTTTATCCGGCTCAGTAGTTCCAAGGACCAGGCCGAGAGTGAGATTGTGGAAAAGGATGAGTTTATTTCCAGGTTATCCCACAAACTCAGAACCTCTTTGAGCAACATCACCCTGATCAACAACCTGGTGCATGATGACCGGCTCTCTTCGGAGCAACAAGATCTTATGGAGACCCTTAAAGCCTCCACCAATAACCTGATTGAGGATGTAAACAACATCGTGGAGATCGCTTCTCCCGGGATTATTGACTACAAGAAGAGCATCATCTCTTTTGACCTTACCAGGATCCTGGATGAGGCTGAAGGCATTCTGAAATCGGGGATCTCCGGATCCGAAGAGGTGAATATCGAACGATCGGATCACATCACACACTACCTGATTGGTGATCCCGGACTGCTGAGGAGCCTGATGGTGAATATTGTAAAGGGCCTGAGCATATATAAACACAATCAAGAACCGGTTGAATTGAAGATTGAGAACCTGAGGGAATCACCCAGCCAGGTCCGTCTGAGATTCAGGTTCAGGGTAGAATCGGAACTGGGACCCGATCTGGTTACGTACATCGACGAGCTAAACCGCTCCAGGGGACACCAGTCCTCTAACCTGTCAAATGCCCATAACCTACTGGTTGAAAGTGAAGGTGCGCTAACTGCCAAATCTGATGGCCAGGCAGCTGTCCTCTACTTTTTTCAGGACTTCACTAAGGATCCCACCCGGAGTGTAGTGGAACCAGCCCAGGAGCCCCAGAGGGACTCCTTCCATAAAAAGGGGATTGCCCTTAAAAATGCGACAGTCCTGCTGGTGGAAGACAATGTGATCAACCAGAAGATTGTATTGCTGAGTCTGAAAAATCAGGTAAATCAGATTGATGTGGCTGCCCATGGGAAAGAGGCACTGGAGATGTTCGGACTGAAGCAGTATGACCTGATTCTAATGGATATTATGATGCCGGTAATGGATGGAATCGTAGCCACCAAAAAGATCCGTGAAATTGAATCCACCAGTGATCAACACATCCCCATTATCGCGGTAACAGCCAATGCACTGGCCGGTGACAGAGAGAATTGCCTGGCTGCCGGGGTGGACGATTACATCGCCAAACCTTTTTCAGCTGAGGTGCTGATCAAGAAGATGAAAAAATTACTGACCTGATCCTTATCACTGTCTTGTCGTCGATCTGATCATTGAAGTTCCCCTCCGCAAGCGGCTAGGAACCGAAGCTCAGCGGAGCCAATGTGCACGCAGGATTCACGCCGCCCATCTTCCTGGCCCAGTAAAAATCACCACTAACGATCTCCTTGAGTTTTTGCAGCTATTCCCTCATGGGTAACTTGTGAATGGACATAGACAGGTGGCGGAATCGGGAAACAGGGGTAAGAACATCAAGACATTTTTTGATGAAGGACTTTCTTCTTAATGCGGATGGGATCCACATTGATTTTCAAACCAAATTTCCTCCTTGAAGGACTTTCTTCTTAATGTGGATGGGATCCACATTGATTTTCAAACCAAATTTCCTCCTTTTTCTTCCCTGGTCCGGTGCCGACGGATCCAATAAAGAGATGCCGGGTCCCAACTCTTTCATCATTCTTTCATGGTCAGTAGTCCATTCCAAACCCAATAAATCGGTGAGGAAAAGGAATCTCTTTTTTGCGGACTTATTCATATTTCTCGCAAAATAATAAAACAGCTTATCATGATCTGTCCGGGCTTTCGCCTGGAAGATGACATTTCCGACCTCGACGATGCCTCCACAAAGCTGGGGCTTTGTAGCAATATCTACGATAGTCTTCTCCAAATCACTTACCATCGCTTTCTCAAGCTGGTTTATCCAGATGCTGTCGAAACCGAAAAATCGGGTTGCATCATGCTGAATGAATTGATACGTAATTCCCCCGAAACTCCTGATGGCCGGCTTAGTTTGCTTTTTAGTGACCACATATTCTTTGACCTCAGATTCTTTGACCTCAGACTGGAGGGTTAGCCCATGGATCTTTAGCGCTGAAGCATATCCAATATAATACTCCTTATTCTGCATTATGTATTTTGCCACCTGATGCCCATCAGGAAAATAGGTTTCCGGATCCGCATTATTAGGTATGATATGGTAATGGTCCCGGGTTATTTTATAGAGCATACCCTTATCTACCATGTCGGTCAGTATCCTGGCCAGATAAACACGATGTTTCTCCGGAAATTCCTTCACCACATCCTGAAATCTAAAATTAAACGTGTTTCTGCCTGAAAACTGCTTAATAATGCTCCATCTCAGTTGACTACTCATAGGAACGGGATATAAATTATATGATTATTAACCTTATTAGTTACTAAACGGATAAAAAATATTTCTATAATTATTTTTTATCCAACTATAAACCAATATAGTTAATAGTTGGATATTTTATATCTTTTTTTGATTATTTTTCTTCATTAGTGTCGATATCAGCTCTATCTGTACCATAAACCAATAAAAGACCAATCATAATTGATGCTCCCTATCCGTCCCGGGGAGCTGTCCTGGAGATGTGCCGGTGAGCTGTACCTTTTAGCCGCCCCGGTGAACTGCTGCTACAAGGGACTGCTGCTACAAGGGACTGCTGTTACAAGGGACTGCTGTTACAAGGGACTGCTGTTATGGACAGGGACCCAAGATTGTAAGTTCTCGACCGCAGGCAATAGTGTGCTCGAGTAGTCCATGGACAGGGCTTTGAAAGGCCTACCCTAAATAGTTAATTATCAGTCAAATCAATAGAAATATGAAACAAGCGTGAAATTGATCAAACCTTCTGAAATTTCTGCCAGGATTCTCACATTGCTCGATGAGAGTGATGAAAGGGTCATCCTAGTATCTCCCTATATGAAGATTTCGAAATGGTATAAATTCATAAATAAGATCAATGGATTGAAAACCAGGAGGATCCTCACAGAGATATATGTCAGGGACGACTCTGACAACACAGCCACCTATCGTGATCTGGATCAATTGGCACTGGAGTATAAAAAGATTCCTCACCTGCACAGCAAACTTTACATGAATGAAAGATACGGCATCGTAACTTCCATGAATTTGCTGCTAAGCTCTGAGATCAATTCCCTGGAAATTGGATATGCCACGGAAACCTGGACGGAATACAATGACTTGTTAGGTTTCTATCACAGGTATATCCACATTGGTGAACCGGTTCACTGTGATACAATAGCCGGCCAGCCGGCCGCAGACCTGAAAGAGATTATGCAGAACATCCGGGAAGAACTCAAAAGAAACGCGAAGAACTCATGGCTCTGGCTTGCGAAAAATGCGCTGCATATCAGCACTGGCCAGAATAACTACAGCGTTTCGATCAATGACGGCTACCTGAGAATCACCGCTTGTTTGAGAATTGTTTCCGCTACAAAGCAGAAAAGCATTCAGCGCTCCTTTTTGATCGCGAAAAAAGTCGGAGATCTCACTGCCATGAAGATCGATATGCATCCCGGTCAAAAGCCTGGTCATAAGCCCGGTCAAAAGCCTGGTCATAAGCCTGGTCATAAGCCTGGTCATAAGCCTGGTCCTGAGCCCAGTCCTGAGCCTGACATCTTACAGCTATCCGGCCAGGCACAACACACATTGAAAAGCACCTGCATCACTGGGATCCTGGAAGCTGAAGCAGCTTACGTGATGGAATCTGTAATAAGGTTTATTAATGCCACGGACGATCTGGTATTTCGAGAAGTGTTTAATAGCTTTTAATGCCCTTATTACCCTTATACCCTTATTACCCTTATACCCTTATACCCTTATTACCCTTATACCCTTATTACCCTTATACCCTTATACCCTTATTACCCTTATTACCCTTATTACCCAGGATAGAATTGGGCTTACTGAGGAGCAGAAGCTGGTGGACGAAATCCCGGATGAAATCCCAGACAAAATCCCAAACAAATTCCCAGACAAAATCTTCTAAGAAACCGGCCAGTGTGTCCCAATGACGAAAACAGCAACTGTTCACTCATGGGCAACTTGTGAATGGACATAGACAGGTGACGGAATCGGGAAACAGGCTCTTGAACTGTGGAGGAGTGAAATGGAAAGAAGGTTGCCGCTGGATTGCGACAACCTTCTTCAGATCAATGTACTAATTTGCCTATGGGGTGAAGTGAATTACAAGTCCTTACAGCCCTTTGATTTATCGCCATCCTGAGCTTCACGGGCTTTCATGACAATCTTCTCCAGCATATCGGTGGTAATTGATTTGGGTCTCTCCAATGGATATCCAAGGGCCCTGTCCCAGATGAGATTTGCTGTAATTCCAATGGAACGGCCAATACCAAAGAGTACTGTATAGAACTCATATTCGGTAATGCCATAGTGCCAGTGAATGATACCCGACTGGGCATCCACATTGGGCCATGGGTTCTTCGCCTTGCCCTGCTCTACCAGGATGGGTGGAACCACTTTGTAAAGCATATCTGTGTACTTGAACAGAAGATCATCCTTCATATGGGTCTGACAAAACTCTCTTTGAAGGGTATAACGCGGGTCGGTTTTACGCAGAACGGCATGACCAAATCCCGGAATTACATGTCCCGCGTTGAGTGTATCCCAAACAAACTGCTTCATCTCTTCTTCGGTAGGTATCTGTCCGTCCATCTTCTCCACCAGAGCCTGTAACCACCTGAGTACTTCCTGGTTGGCCAATCCATGCAGGGGGCCTGCCAGTCCATTGATCATTGCTGAAATAGAGAGGTAGATATCGGAGAGTGAACTGGCCACCAGGTGACCTGTATGTGCACTCACGTTTCCGCTTTCGTGATCGGCATGAATAATGAAATTGAGCCTGGATACATCATCATAAGGTTTGGAAATACCCATCATATGTGCAAAGTTGGCTCCCATGTCCAGGTTAGGATTGGATTGAATCCTGTTTCCGTCCCTGTACAATTTAGCATGGATGTATGCTGCTACTTCGGGCAATTTAGCCAGCAAATTCAATGAATCTTCATAGGTTGGATCCCAGTAATCTGCTTTGCTGATTCCTCCCTGATACTTCTTGGCAAAGAATGACTCACGCTGCATGGTCAGTATGGCCGCCGAAAAGATGGCCATGGGAGGCGAAAATGAAGGAAATGCATCGATTACTTCGTATACATAACGGGGCAGAATCCTGCGTTTGCGGAATTCATCTACCAGGTCGGTCACTTCATTCTCTGTAGGTATATCTCCAGTTAGAAGCAGAAAATAAAGTCCTTCCACATAGGGCATCTCTGCACCAGAGGGTTTGGGGAGCTTCTCAAAAACTTCGGGCAGTGTATATCCCCTGTACCTGATTCCTTCATGAGGATCCAGGTAAGATATATCGGTGACAAGACTTTTTAGTCCCCGCATACCGCCAATTGCCTGTCCAACAGTCACCTGGTCGACAACAACGTCACAATAATCTTTAACAAGTTTTTTTGTTCTGGGTCTCTGCTCTTCGATCTTCTGGTGGAGCCTCTCTTTTAATACTGACATATAATTTAGGTTTTACATTAGATAATGAATTAAAAATAGGGGTATACAATATAGCATATATATTCAAATATTTCAATAATTACATACCTTTACAGCACGAAAACTGCCCTAAAACAACTAATGTAAAAGGGCCACCTCATTTGAGACAGCCCCTTCACTTTTTCTTTCTCCTCTGTCAATTAATATCCATATATCGCTGTACTCCCCAGTTCCTCTTCAATACGAAGCAGCTGGTTGTACTTGGCGACCCTGTCGGAACGGCTCAATGAACCGGTTTTGATCTGACCTGAATTGGTAGCCACTGCAATGTCGGCGATGGTTGCATCTTCGGTCTCACCGGAACGGTGTGAAGTTACTGTAGTGTAACCGGCCCTGTGTGCCATTTCAATACAATTCAGGGTTTCGGTAAGTGTACCGATCTGGTTCACCTTAATCAGGATGGAGTTGGCGCATCCCAGTTCGATCCCCTTTGCCAGATACTCCACATTGGTTACAAACACATCATCACCAACGAGCTGGCATTTATCAGCGAGTTTCTGATTCTGAG
>Ga0190293_1000775_pt1 | contig 11410 bp, 8 predicted proteins | sample 48693001_MG_FD_161671 | JGI IMG/M metagenome (GOLD analysis project Ga0190293, IMG submission 161671) | Hydrothermal vent microbial mat bacterial communities from Southern Trench, Guaymas Basin, Mexico - 4869-30-0-1_MG | ecosystem: Environmental > Aquatic > Marine > Hydrothermal vents > Microbial... | reverse complement strand
CAACAACGGTTATGTTAGTTAGTTTTGTTCAAGCACAATTGATGACTTTTGTACAGTCTTTAGGCGTGATTTTGGGTGCAGATATTGGAACAACAATTACTGCCCAACTTATTGCATTCAAATTGACAGACTATGCCTTACTTATGATTGCTGTCGGATTTGCCGTTAGAATGTTTTCAAAAAAAGATACGGGCAAGTATATTGGTGAAGTTGTAATGGGTTTTGGTATACTATTCTTTGGTATGAAACTTATGTCCGATGCAATGAAACCGCTTAGATCATTTGAACCATTTATTGATTTATTGCAAGGATTGGAAAACCCGCTACTTGGATTATTAGTAGGAGCAGTATTTACCGCATTAATTCAAAGCAGTAGCGCATTTACAGGTATTATAATTGTTTTATCTCAACAAGGATTACTAACACTAGATGCAGGAATACCATTAATATTTGGCGCAAATTTAGGCACTTCTGTTACGGCAGCTTTAGCAAGTATTGGTGCAACACGCGAAGCTAAACGTGTCGCTTTAGCGCATACATTATTTAAAGTTGGTGGAATATTATTATTTATTTTATGGATTCCAACTTTTGCAGATATTGTTCGAAATATATCACCAACATCTAATGCAATTGGATTAGATAAATTGGCGGCAGAAACTCCTCGGCAAATTGCTAATGCACATACTTTATTTAATGTTAGTTTAGCATTCATTTTCCTACCATTTACCATATTATTTTCTAAACTGATAATAAAGATTCTACCTGAGAAAGAAGGTGAAAAAGGCGTAGTTCCGGTTACATGGCATTTAGATGATTCAGCTATATCTACACCGGCAATAGCAATTGGGCTTGCTCAAACTGAAGTTTCGAGAATGGCAAAAATTTCAAAAAGAATGTTAAATGCCATAATTGTTCCATTTGTCAGTGATGAAAAAAAACAGGATGCAATATATCCCCAATTATCACTACGAGATGGTATTGATATGCGTGAAGAAAAAATTGATTTCTTGGAGGAAAAAGTTACAGAATATCTTTTTAAAATTGGTAGACAAGAATTAAGCAAAGATCAAGCAAATGAAGTATATGCCATGATGTCTGTAGTAAATGATATCGAGAGCATTGGTGATGTTGTCCATAGAAATTTAATCCCATTGATTGATAAAAAGTATAAATTGAAAAAAGATTTTACAAAAACTGGTAAAAAAGAAATTGAAGACTATCATCTTAGGGTGATGAAACAAATGAGTCGTCTTGAAGTAGCTTTTGCAGAAAATGATTTTGCAAAAGCAAAGAAGATTTTAAAGAAAGAAGCAAAGTATCGACATTTGGAATCGCAATATAGAATGGCTCATCTTGAGAGAGTACAGAAAGAGAAAACAAAATCAACTATTACACATGAAATACACATGGAGCTAATGGATATGTTAAAACAGATTCATGTTTATTTAAGAAGTATGGCTGAGGCAATAATTGATCTAAATCAAAATGATAATGAACAAAAGGTATAAAATGAAACGTAATATTTTACTAGGAACACTAATTATTTTTTCAATAATTGGATGTTCTAAAATCAATAATAATGCAGTCAATCTTAATTCAAGCGAATATAAGCTATTGCTGAATCCATCGTATTTTAGTGATTATAATAATGGTTTTGAGAATTATTGGTCACTGATTAAAGAAGTTGCAGCTGAACAAAATATACCAATAATAGAAAATGATAATCCTTTGAACCCAAGTCATAAAAATATTGGTTTTTTTGATACTGAAAATATGGATCTTAGAAAAAATGGTTATATGATTAGGAGAAAAATTAAATTCAATAATGGTGTACCTATCCCCGGAGTTGAGTTTTCTTTAAAATTTAGAAGTACTAAACTTGAAATTGCTAATACAGCTGATGTGAAAATTGGGAATGGCTTTACACCTGAACATGATGAAATAGAATTGGAATCGGATATTGTTTATTATTCAGTTAAGAATGGTGCAAAAGAGACAACCTATTCTGTTCAAAATGTTATCAAGTTAGATGAAAATCCAAATTTTACTATTGGTGATTTTGCAAAATTATATCCGGTATTAACTACTCTAAACATTTCGCTTGATGAGGAATTGAAATTGATTGCTGATATTGAACCAGTAGAATATATGGTAAGGCCTGGTAAATTAGATTTTGGTGATGGTCTTTACGGAAGAATGGATATGACAATTTGGTTGGTAAAATTAGGTGGAGAATTAGTTAGCATTCCTGAATTTTCATTTGACCATCCTTTTGATGAAGATAAAGAATTTGATGCAGAAGCTATGGAACGCTGCACATCATTTATTAATAGGCTTCAGGAGAAAAACCCTAATTGGGTAATTCCGGGGAAATTAAAAGCAGCATATCTATTTGACTATGCGGAACAAAACTAATTAATAGGAAATATAGAATGAAATCAATATTCGGTTGGTGGAAAAGTGGTGATAATAAACCGCTTATAAAAGATTCTGAGAAAGTCGATAAAATTTATAAAGCGAAACGCACAAGCGTAATTTGGTCGGTAGTATTAGGGTATGGAATATTTTACATTGGACGTTTAACAATATCAGTAGCTAAAAAGCCCATGTTGGACAGCGGTGTAATTGATGCTACCCAATTAGGTCTAATTGGTGCAATGTTGTTTTATGCTTATGCAATTGGAAAATTGACTAACGGGTTTTTAGCCGACCGTGCAAATATTCGCAAGTTTATGGCAACCGGCTTATTTGTATCAGCAATTGTTAATATTATATTCGGTTTTACAAATGCTTTCTTCTTTTTTGCAGTATTGTGGTTGATAAATGGTTGGTTCCAATCAATGGGCTCTGCGCCAAGTGTTGTATCAATAACGCAATGGTTTAGCAATAAAGAACGTGGTACATATTATGGTATTTGGGCTGCGTCACACAATATCGGTGAAGGACTTACATTTATCGGTACTTCGGCAGTTGTGGCTGCATTTGGATGGCGGATGGGTTTCATTGGACCGGGAGTTGTATGTTTATTTGTGGCTGCAATTCTATATTTTACTTTAGCTGATAGACCTGAAACTTATGGATTACCGAATGTTGCAGATTTTAAGGATGATAAATCAGCAGAAAAATCTAAGAAAAAATCTATTAAAGAATTAGAACTACAGGTATTAAAAAGTCCTATTGTAATAAAAATAGGTCTTGCTGCAACATTTTTATATACAGTTAGATACGCAATACATAGCTGGGGGCCGTTATATCTGCAAGAGTCCAAGGGGATTTCGCTGATGGAAGCAGGTACAATAATGGGAATTGCTACTATGTTTGGGTTGGCCGGTGCGTTATTTTCCGGATGGTTCTCGGATAAGTATTTTAATGCAAAAAGAAATATCCCGGCTTTTATTATGGGTTTAGTATTAATTACCGGTTTATTATTATTGCGAATGGGGCCACAAAACAACCTTTGGCTTAATGGTGCTTCTTTAGCAATTTTCGAGTTCGCTTTAGGCTCATTAGTTGTCTATATAGGTGGATTATGGGCAGTTGACCTACTACCCGTAAAAGCAGCCGGTTCTGTTAAAGGTATAGTTGGACTATTTAGTTATATCGGTGCAGCTACCCAAGATTGGATCAGCGGGATGTTAATTGATAAAGGTAAGATGACAATTGACGGTGTAACTTCTTATGATTTTAGTTACGCATACACATTTTGGATTGGTGCTGCCGTTGTGGCTCTACTGATTCCATTAACACTTTGGAAAGAAAAAGCAAACGAATAATTATTTAAAAAAAAGAGAGGTATAAATGAAATTAAAACTACTAATGTTTCTATCGCTAACAGCGATGCTGACAGCGCAAGGAATTACGGTTATGTCCGATAGTGGTTTAGATATTACTATTGGCGGTGAAGTAGAGATGGAGTTTGTAGATGTTGAAGGACCAGGTGGATTTACAAACCAAGATCTTACGGTAAAGAAAGTAAAAACACGCAGTCCACATATGCGAATTGATAAGGCAATCTTATCTGCAAGAGCAGATTATAGTGAGAATTTGTACTATTATGTAGAATTTAGATTTGGCGATGATGATGCTAATGTTGATAAGCATTATGCAAGATTAACTGTTCCATCAATTAATACTCGTTTTGAACTTGGTAAAAATAAACCTATGATTGCAACAAAACGTCAGAGTGAAGGTTATCCGCTGATTGGTACAGCATATTGGAAAGGCCGCGAATATCACTTAACGGCTGAATCTGATTATAATCTTGGAGAAAATATAGAATTATTCACCGGACTGTCATTTGCTATGAAGCGTCCGCTTGATACTGATGATGCTGCTGAAGATAAATCCTTTAAAATGATGGTATATGGTGACTATGATAAAAAAGACGGCCAAACCTTTGAATATGGTGGTAACGCGGGTATTAAAGCGTTTGGATTAACTGCTCAGGGTTGGTATTACACCGGACAATTAATTGATGACTATGATTGGAAAACACAGCTTGGTGGATTACCAGGTTATGATGATGTTGCCGACGCTTATGATGAACCCGATGATGATTTAACACATTGGTGGTATGGTGGTAGAATTGGTTTCGATAAATGGAATACACATATAAGGGCTGAATATATTAGTTCTCAGGATGGCCTTATTCCTCGTGATGGATATTATATAGAAGGATCATATCGTTTTAACGAACCAAAGTTTTTACCTGTAAAAAATATTGAACCGATTGTACGTTATGGTGAATTAAATATGCAAAGACATTCACCAGTTTTAGGTGATCCTGAAACATGGGACAGGCAGATGACTACAATTGGGTTATTAGCAAGATTAAATGATCATATAGCAGTAAAAATTGAATACTACTTATTGGATGAGGTTACTGGTGGAGAAGTAACGACAAACTCTAATGATGTAACTACAGACAATACATTCATGAAAGACAATCAATTTTTAATGCAAATTAAATATGAGTTCTAAAAAGTATTCTTAATTAAAGAATAATAATGTTGATTAATCAAACAAACAAAGAAGGAAAACAAAAATGAATAAGTTCCTTAAATTAATCACAATTACGATGATGATATTTGGATTAATATTTTTCGTCGGTTGTGATAAAGATGAAGATGTTGAAACTATCTTTGATAGTTTCCTCATTCAAGCTATGATGTCTTTAGATGCTGGTGAAGACGGAAATGCTGAAATTGTGAGAGTTGTACCTGACTCAGACAATGAAGCAGTTTTTGTATCTTCGGCTATCAATAGACTAACAGTTATTGAATACACGCAAGATGCATTTGTATTTGCTAGAGATTATGACTTAAATCCTGGCTCTGCAACAGCAGAAATGACATCCATTGATGTTTCAAAAAAAATCAATGGCGAGAATTATGTAGCAGTTTGTGTAGCTGAAGCAGATTGTGGTCTCGGAAGTGTCTTATTGGTTAAATTGTCGGACGGTACAATTGTAAAAAGAGTTGAATTCACAAAAAGTTATAATCCAGACGGAATGGCTTTTACAAAAGATGGCAACTATCTTGTAGTAGCCTGTGAAGATGATTTAGAAGATCGTCCCTGTAAACCTGCAGATAGAATGGGTGGACGTGTTGCAATAATTGACCTCAGAAATGGTCCAGCTAACGCAACCATTTTACAGGAATATCCAATTGATTGGGATGCTGAATCTGAACCTGAACATTGTGAAACTGATGCTGACGGAAATGTAGTAATGTCAGTTCAAGAGACTAGCCAGGTAGTTATATTTAATGTTGCTGATGTACCAATGCCAGAGGATGATTCAAAATTAACAATTATTGATATGCCAGAAGCAGGTGGTGAAGCAGCAGAACCGGATGGATTGTTTATTTCACCTGATGGGAAATACGCACTTATTTCAAATGAGAGAAGTGGAAGTTTCCAAATGATGGAATTGCCAAGCGGTAATGTATTAGGCGATCCAACTATTGTTGAACTTGATCTCCCATCAAATTACAATATTGATGAGAAAAAATCTAAGAAAAGGACTGAGCCGGAAGAATGTGCTTTAGTTGAACGTGATGACCATCTCTATGCTATATTTGCTTTACAAGAAAGCAATGGCGTAATTGTATATGATGTCACTGATCCTGCTAATCCAGTATTTGATTCAATAGCAGCAGCTGGAATTAATTTCCCAACTGAAAATACACATGAGAAAAGTCTAATCGGTTCAGAAGGTTTAGGAGCTCACCAAACAAATGGTGTGATCTTCTCAGCCAACGAACGTGAAGGTAGTATCACTATGTTTACATCTGCATGGGGACGCGAATAATAATTAATTTTTAATTTTCATTGTTCCTTGTGAAAGTCGGGGTCGGATATTTCGGCTCCGACTTTCTATAAAAATAATAATTACAAAAATATGAAAAACAAAATTTTAATAATATTTGTTCTATCATCTATATTGTTCAGTCAAAATTTACCTGTGAACGATATTACTGATAGAATTTTCCCAATTGGAATAACTCCAAATCCTCAAAATGGCTATGGTAACGGTGCGGATCAATTGGCACAACCTGATGACGTAGAATTATTTTCTGATGGTTCAATGCTGATTAGTGATGTTGACAATAATCGAATACAATATTTTTCCAGGGACGGAAAGTTAATTAAATCGATTACTGGAAAAGATGTCGGGCTTACCGATATTGAAATTATCCCAACAGGTATTAGCAAAGATGCGGAAGGATTTATATATGTTTCTTTAGAAGGTGCGGGGGTAGTAGCACGATTTAATCAAGATCTAGAATTTGATCAATTAATTGGAAAGGATTGTGATGTTCCTGCTAAAGATTATTATAAGTGCAAAAATAGAAATTGTCTAATAGATCCGCAGGGGTTAATTGTTAGCGCCAACGGCGATGTATTTGTCATTGATATGGCAAAGAAAGTATTTAAAGTTGGTGATCAGAGAAATTTTGGATTTAAAAAGTTTAAACAAGTAAGAAAGAAAAATAGAGTAGTTTATAAATATGATAGAAAATTTGCCCGTTCCCAAGAAATAACAAAGGTAATGCGCAAAAGTGAGGGAATGGTAATAGATGAAAAACGTGGAATATTACTAATTGCCGAAGAAAAGCCATCCATAGATCAATTTGGAAATAGTTTGAAAAAACGTTATGTAGCGGCATTCGATTTAGAAACCGGCAAATTTTTAAATACACTTTATGGCGTAAATATGGAAGATGGAAATATTATTGATGGTTATTTTTATGATTCTGTAGAAGGATTAGCATTATTAGACGACAATCTATTTGTTGTAGATGAGAAAGCCGGAAAAGTTTATATATTTAATATAGAAAATGGTAATTGTTTGGGCTCAATAGGGAAAAGGGCATATTACTATTGCGATGATAAATCAGATTGCGTAATCGATGGAATTAACTATAATGAACAAGCTATTATTGCCAATACCGCATTTCCACATATATTAAATAATTGGAACAAAAATGAAATTGCATCTCCTGATGGAGTTTCTGTTATTGAAATGGAAGATGGTACAAAGCGATTAGCCGTTGTAGATCAATGGAATTCTAGAATTCTAATTTATGATTTAGATGAAATTTTAAATGAATTATAAATGATAAATATTGTAAAAATATTTCTACTTGCAATTGTCTTAATATTTATCAGTTCATGTGAATGTAATTGCACAAAAATAATTATAGTAGAGGAAGAACCAATAATAGAATTAATTAATGCATATTCTATTGATGTTGAAGAACCTTCTGGGCTTGATTTAGCTTTAGATAATTTATCATTGTGGACTGTCAGTGATAAACGCGGTAAGATGTATCAACTTGATCTTACAGGTCAAATATTGAGAGAAACATCAATACCTGGAGTTGATCTTGAAGGTATAACAATTGATTCAAATGGAGAAACTATTTGGGTGGCACAAGAATCATTAGGTGAAATACTACAAGTTGATACTTTTGGTAATGAACTTCAGAGAATTATAATTCCTGCTGTTAGGGACGGATCTGGTGGATTGGAAGGAATTACAATAAATACTATCAATAATCACCTATTTTTATTAAAAGAGAAAGACCCAAGTGTGTTAATAGAATTGAATACTGCATTTGAGACCATTCTCTTTAAACGTATTTCTAATGCACAAGATTATTCAGGGATGGATTACAATGAAGTTGAAAATGAACTTTGGATTGTTAGTGATGTAGATAAGGAAGTTTATCGATATGATTTAAGCGGGGCGTTACTTGATTCATATCCAATTAATATTGATAAAGCTGAGGGAATTGCTTTTGATAATATAAATAATCTTGTCTATATAGTTAGTGATTCAGCTGATAGTTTATTTGTTTATAAATATAATAAAGATAATATTTAATGAAATTATGAAATATAAAAAACTACTCTCTTTTATATCATTTAAATTGTTATTAGCTCTTTCTCTTATAATAATTAGTCCAGTATTCGCAGTAAATAATACCAAGGAAGCAATTGACTGGACAGTTATGATTATGACACTATTTGGTGGTTTAGCACTGTTTTTATACGGTATGAATAAAATGAGTAACGGCATGAAGAAAGCCGCCGGTGATAGTATGCGCAAAATTCTTGCGGCAATTACAAAAAATAGGTTTTTAGGATTAATCATTGGTGCATTTGTAACAATGGTCATTCAGAGTAGCAGTGCAACTACCGTCATGTTAGTAAGTTTTGTACAAGCCAAACTTATGACTTATGTTCAATCTATTGGGATTATTTTAGGTGCAAACATTGGTACTACAGTTACAGCTCAGTTAATTGCATTTAAATTGACAGATTATGCATTAGCAATGATAGCCGCCGGTTTTATAATGACGTTGTTTTCAAAGAAAGAGTCATATAAATACTTTGGAGAAGCATTGCTTGGTTTTGGAATACTTTTCTTTGGTATGAAACTTATGTCGGATGCAATGCATCCTCTCAGAACTTATGAACCTTTCATAAATGTAATGAGAGGATTAGAAAATCCAATTTTAGGGTTATTAATCGGAGCTACATTTACAGCATTAATACAAAGCAGCAGTGCTTTTACAGGAATTGTTATTGTGCTTGCTCAACAAGGATTATTAACAATTGATGCGGGAATTCCAATGATATTAGGTGCCAATATTGGTACCTGTGTAACCGCCGGTTTAGCAAGTATTGGTACAACTAGAGAAGCTAAACGTGTGGCTCTTGCTCATGTATTATTTAATACTATGGGAGTACTAGTATTTATTTGGTTTGCACCATTTCTTGCTGATTTGGTAAGAAATATTTCTCCGGTTGGAGAGGGTAGTGGTATCGCTAAATTAGCGATGGAAACACCACGGCAAATCGCAAATGCGCATACAATATTTAATGTTGGAGTAGCTTTACTATTTATTCCTTTTACACCATTATTGGCCAAATTAGTTATTAAAATATTACCTGAAAAGGAAGTAGAGAAAGGTGTTCAGCCTGTTACGTGGCACATTGATAACTCTGTTATTTCAACTCCTGCAATCGCGATTCAGTTAGCCAAAACTGAGATCTCACGTATGGCAAAAATATTATGTAGAATGTTAGATGCAGTAGTAGATCCATTTGTATCTGATGAGCCAAAACAAGATGTGATATATGAGCAATTGTCATTAATTGAGGGTATTAAGATGAGAGATAATAAAATTGATTATCTTGACTATAATGTTACCCGATATTTGATGAAAATCAGTCGAGAAGAATTGAATGAGCAGCAAGCAAATGAAGTCTTTGCGATGATATCAGTAGCAAATGATATGGAAAGCATTGGCGATACTATTACGAGGGGACTTTTACCGTTACTTAAAAAGAAGAAGAAAATAAATTCAGATTTTTCAGATATAGGTAAACAAGAAATACAAGAATTCCATTCCAAAGCAATGAAGCTAATGAACAGAATGAAATTAGCATTTGAAAGTAAAAATTTTAAAAAAGTAAAAAAGATTATGAAAGGTGAACGTAAATATCGTGAATTAGAACGTGTACTACGAGAAACTCACCTTAAGCGCATACAGAAAAAACGTGCTGACTCTATAGCAACGCATAGTATTCATATGGAATTACTAGATATGTTGAAACAGATAAATGTACATTTATCGGAAATAGCAAAAACAATATTGAAACTGGAAAGCAAAGATACAAAAAGTAAAATATGAAGAACCTACTTGTATTAATAATTCTTATAGGATTTGGTTTTAGCTCAAATACATCGACAATAAATCAAAATATTGATATATCCGGGCAGTGGTTTGTGGCATTCAATAATGCTTCCGAAATAAATAAATTTGCACTAAAACGTGGCTATTTTACTATTAAGACTCAAATGAATGACGTTTTTTCTGTAAGATATACACAAGACATTACATTAGATAAAAAAGGAAACGATGCAGGTAATGTTGAGATCCGATTGAAATATTTATATTTAAAAATAAAGTTAGATCAATTTAATCTTTTGAAAAATAGTCACTTAGAATTGGGTCTAGTTCACAGACCTTGGCTTGATTTTGAACAAAGTGTAAATAAATACCGAGTACAGGGTAAAATGTTTTTAGAGCGATATAGTATAATAAATTCAGCGGATTTCGGAATATTTTATACCGGACTAATCGGTGGTACTATTAATAAAGAATATCAATCAACTGTAACCAAGAAAAATCCCGGGAAGTATGGGAGCTTTTCAGTTGGACTTCATAATGGCGGAGGATATCATGCAATTGAACAAAATAATAATAAAACCCTTGAAGGACGATTGTCCTTACGTCCGTTTCACGAAATTTACCCGGGTATGCAATTAACATATGCATTCACTTACGGCAAAGCTAATACAGAAAGCAATTTAGACGCTTTCAATATGAATTTATTATATATTTCTTCAGAAACTGAAATAGGAACTTTTACAGGAACATATTATATTGGAATAGGTGATTACGGTGGAAAATATATTGACGAACAAAATAATTCAATCACGAATACAGGTTATTCACTTTTTAGTGAATTAAAAATACCTAATACAAACCTATCTATTTTTGGACGATATGATGATTTCGAGGAACGAAATACTTACATAGGGGGCGTGTCATATAGCTTCTTAAAAAGTAAAGTGTTATTCAATATAGATTATCAGAAGAATCCCGATGAAACAATCAAAATCTATGAGGTTGCGTTAGAAATAGGTTTTTAATAACTACTCGTAAAGTTTAACCACAGATTCCGCAGATAACACTGATTATTATAAAATCAAGGTAGTATCCACCAAACTTATACCATGAGATTTAACTAATATTTGAATTTTCTCATGTCCTTCAAATTTATTAAGTGGATAAACTACATTAAGTTCAGAGAATTCACTATTCAGAAGCGT
>Ga0190293_1000774_pt1 | contig 11433 bp, 10 predicted proteins | sample 48693001_MG_FD_161671 | JGI IMG/M metagenome (GOLD analysis project Ga0190293, IMG submission 161671) | Hydrothermal vent microbial mat bacterial communities from Southern Trench, Guaymas Basin, Mexico - 4869-30-0-1_MG | ecosystem: Environmental > Aquatic > Marine > Hydrothermal vents >... | reverse complement strand
ATGACATATTTGGAGCCACGTCTGAGGAATTCATAAATGTCGAATACCTGTTGCCGCGTAAGCGCGTAAAACCGCTGCAAACCGGGTAGTTGTTCGATGGTGTTGTAAAAGTCAACGCCGGTAACCTCGATGTGCCGTTGATCACCCCGATCTTCGCCACTGACATAAACTTCCTGTATTTTCTCACCGCCGATGTAGGTGCGCACACGGCGCAGTTTGCCGCCACGCATCGTCAGCAGGTACACGACGAGACCAATGACAAACGCGGCCACCAGCAGCAGCGTCGCCGGTCCGGCCCACCAGACACCGGGAGCCTCCACCTGCACGACCGGAAAGATCATCTGGCCGAGCGGCACCTGGAAGGCAAACACACCAAATATCACGCACAGAACCGCCAGCACCACCATCGGGATCAACATGCTGATGTGGTTCTCACGGATCGTCATCTTCTGAATCTCCACTGAAGGTTTACACAGGAAGGTGGCGTGCAGCACTTTGACAAAACTGGCCAGCGTTAACGCAGAGCCGAGCATGGCGACCGCCAGCCACACCACCCAGGCCAGACCGCCATCCTCACCACTGCTGATAATTCCTTGATATATCATCCATTTAGATGCAAAACCATTCAGAGGCGGGATGCCCGAGATTGATAAAGCCGCCACCGTACAGGTGATAAAAGTCACCGGCATCAACCTGGCCAATCCACCCAGCCGGTCCAGATCAGTGGTGCCGGTCTCCTTTTCAACGGAACCGGCAACCAGGAACAAAGCAGACTTGTAGATGGTGTTATTGAGCATGTGGAACAGGCCGCCGGCAAGACCGATGGCCGTGCCGGTACCAATACCAAGGATCATGTAACCGACCTGGCTGATCGCATGGAAGGACAATAAGCGTTTGAGGTCGTGCTGGACCAACGCCATCAGCACTGCAGATATCACCGTGACAGCACCCAGCAGCATCAGCATGCCGTACATCATGGGCGTGGGCACAAACAGGTCCAGCACACAGCGGGCCAAAAGATAGATACCGAGCAGTTTATCCAGTGATGCCGGCAGAAATGCTGATACCGGTGCATCCACCTTCTCACCAAACCCCGGCACCCAGGTATGGAAAGGTACCGCGCCGGCCTTGGCGAAAGCACCGGCCAGCAAGGTCAAAAATGCGGTGTAGGCCAATGGGCTGTCCAGTGCGATGGCGCCCCCATCCATGCGGGTCGTCCCGGTCAGGTTCCAGTAAATAACGATGCCCAGCAGCATCAAAGCGTCGGAACCGCCGATGATCATCAGCGACTTGCGCGCCGCCTCGGCAGCATTCGGTCCCGCAATGCTGGCCATCAGGTACAGCGTCAGGCCAAGAAAACCCCAACAGACCAGCAGGAACAGCAAATCGTTGGCAAGAACCACGCCACAACTGACACCAAGGGTCCAGAGCAGGTATGTGAAATATTCCCGCTGTTGCTCGCGGCCCTTCATATAGCCTACCGAATAGAGCGCGACGATCAGGCCAAAGAATGCTACGGCCAGCAGAATGAACGCACTCAGCGTATCCACCCGCAGCGATAGCCAGGGAAGTGGATCATAGGTTGTTCCCGCCGCCCCAAACAAAGGCCAGACAAGCACCAGGACCAACAACGCAGTTAATACCGCCAGTCCGGAACGGAATTTGTCCGCAAAGCGCGGAATCAACAGACACACCAGCCCTGCTATTAACGGTACCGTTACTGGTAACAACATCGGGTGTGTAATTATCTGAGTGAGCATATCTTTCTCACCTGTTATCAAATAGGTTTTCGGGCGGTTGCGGTCCCCTCCAGCCGGTTTCTTTCATCAATCGATCGGTCTTTTCACATGAAAGCCGGATCAGGTCGCGTGCACCCCAGAGTTCTTCACCGCCGTGGCTGTCTATGGCTACTGCCATACGCTCGGTGCAGCAATAACAGGGATCCACCGCCGCCAGGATGATGGTGGCATCGGCCACCGTGCCGCCCAGCACAGTTTCGCGATTGGTGGGCACATTCATGAAACTGGGGGCCCGCACCTTATGCCGTACGGGCCGGTTACTGCCGTCACTGCGGATATAATGAAAGACCTCACCACGCGGTGCCTCGTAAACACCAACACCTTCACCTGGCGCCACACACTTCGGATCTGAGTCCACCGGCCCCTTCACTGTTTCCAGTTTTGTCAAACACTGTTCGATGATACGAATTGACTCAAACATCTCGAGAATGCGAACCACAGTCTTGTCGAATACATCCCCGTTTTCACAGGTCACGACATCAAAATCCAGCATTTCATAAGCCGCGTTGGGATGGTCACGACGGGCATCGATAGCAACGCCGGAGGCGCGTGCCGTCGGGCCAAGAGCACCATAGGCAACCGCCATTTCAGACGTCAGGATGCCGACACCCCTGGTGCGCGCACCGATCAGGGGGTCTTCAATGACCGTATCACGGAACAACTTCAGCGGATCCTGAAGTTTGTCGAGCAGGCCCCTGACAGCCGGAATATCGGTTTTATTGATATCGCGGCGTACGCCACCGGGCTTCATCATGCCGTAGTGATTCCGGTTACCGCTGATCAACTCGAGGATATTCAAAACCTCTTCGCGGAAACGCCAGGCCCACATCCAGATCGTGTTAAATCCGATAAAGTGTCCTGCCAGCCCCAGCCAGAGCAGGTGGGAATGAATACGCTCTAGTTCGCCCACGGCGCTACGGATAAACAAGGCCCGTTCGGGCACATGGATGTTGCCGGCATCTTCAACCGCCTGCACGCAGGCCAGCGGGTGCGAGGTCGAGCAAATGCCGCAGATGCGCTCGACCAGGAAAATGGTTTCTTCGAAATCCTTTGACTCGGATAATTTTTCTATGCCGCGATGGTTATAACCCAGCTCGATATCCAGGTGGACGACCGTCTCACCCTCCACGTGCAGCTTGAAAAATTCGGGCTCTTCCTGCAGTGCGTGGTAAGGGCCGATGGGCACAATGGTCCGCTTGCTCATGGTGCCACCTCATCACTGCGCTGATAATCGTGTCTCAGGGGATATTTACCCTCCGGCCAGTCATCACTCAGTAACAGGTGCCTCATGTCCGGGTGGTCCCGGAAATGAATTCCGAGCAACTCCCACATTTCACGTTCGATCCATTCTGCCGCGACGCAAAACAGGGCGATGGAATCCAGTTCCGGCTTTTCATGACTCACCATGGTGCGTATGGTCACGATCAGACCATCACGATCCAGAGCCCAGTGATACATCACTTCAATACCCTTGCGGGTATCGACACCGGTCGCAATCTGAAAGCGCGCACCCATTGTTTCAAGCATCACCCGGCTGGTTTCCCTCACTGCCTGCGGTGGGATATCGATGTACACCCGCTTGTCGGACTTTTGCTTAAGACTCAACAGGCTGTCTCCGAGGCCTTCACGAATCTCTGTAATGATGTTGTCAATGCCCATCAGTCAATACTCCCAACCCCGCTGACCTCGGGTATCAATTCGATTTCAGCAGGCGTTGGTGCCTGCAAACAACCGGGGACCAGTGCGCCGCTACGCAGCCCTTCAATCACCGTCACGATCCCGGAAATAATGGCCTCCGGTTTTGGCGGGCAACCCGGTATAAACGCATCGATGTGAATATATTCACCCACCGGACGATCCCAGTTGTACGAGTCGCGAAACATCAGGCCGGTGCAGGGACAACCACCAATGGCGACAACCACATAGGGTTTAACCGCCTGTTCGAGAATCTCCTGCGCGCGGATGGCCGACTTTTTGTTAAAAATACCCGACATCAGCAGCACATCTGCATGGCGGATACTACCCACCAGCGTTATGCCGAAGCGCTCAAGGTCATACCTTGGCGTCAACGCATCTAGAATCTCAATATCACAGTTGTTACAGGCGCTGCCTCCCAGGTGAAATACGTTCAGCGAACGTGTCAGTGCGTTGATTGCCCAGTTCATAGTTTCATTCTCATAGTTCTGGTCTCATAGTTCCGGCCTCATGACGTCACCATCCCAACCATGCCAGCACCACTGCCAGTGCCGCCACAATGCTGACCGGCCCCCAGAAAAAACGAACTGCCTGGTCGGTGCGCACCCGCGGTGTTGTATTTCGTATCACGATGGTGATGGCCACCAGCACAAACCACAGCAGGAAACCGATCAGTGCAGCTACCCAGCCACCAGTGACCAGTCCGCCAAAGAACAAGCCAACCAGAAAAACCGGCATCGTGAACAGCATCATCGCGCGGGTCAGTTTAAACATGGCCAGTGGTGGACCGGAATACTCGATAAACACGCCACCGCACAGCTCGGTTTCTGCCTCGGGCATGTCAAATGGCACGATGGTCAACTTGGCCTGCATGCAAACCATGCCGACCAGCAAAGCCAGTGCGCCCGATAGCGTTGCTGCCGGGGCCGGTGCTGAGAACAGGTCGCCCAGACGAATACTGTTGGCTTGAATGACCGGTACCAGCACGGCCAGTACCAGCGGTAACTCGTAGGCAATCATCAGTTTCACTTCACGGCTGCCACCCATTGATGCCAACGGGTTGCGGGAAGCGAAAGAACCCAGGATTACGCCGAGTGCCGGCATCACCAGCAAATAGATCAAAACAATCAGGTCGCCGACAAAAGTTGAATCCACATCCAGCAATGACCGCCACAGAACCATAGATGCCACGGCGATTGCCGCAAAACCGATCAACGGTGCGATCAGGAACAGGCCGATGGCTCCATCCTCCGGCACGCAGGTTTCCTTGATAAACAACTTGCGGATATCATAAAAGGGTTGCAGGAACGGTGGACCAACGCGCATTTGAACCAGGGCCGTCACCTTGCGATCCACCCAGGAAGTGAGCAAGCCGGCGACAATGGTGAAAAGCAGACCGGGAAACAACAGAAACTCAAGGATTATCATGTTTCGATTCATGCCCCTACCTCTTTTCCAATCTGCCCCTCTTTTCCAACCTGCCCCTCTTTTTTAACCCATCTGCTTGCCCGTGCGGCCAGGTGCGTATCAAGCAAATAGACATCGGCCTCGTCGGCATTCACCTTTCTGTATTCGAGAGCACCTTGCTTGCAACTGGCCACGCACGGTGGTTGTTCCGGATTATTGGCCAGGCAGTCACCACATACGGTTTGATAAAACGGCAGCATTTCAGTGTAGATGGTGCCGAACGGACAGGCGTGTGCGCAGGACTTGCAACTGACGCAACGCAGATTGTGGCGTTGGATATAACCATCCTGCCCGCGCTCAAGGGCATCGAAGGGACAGGCGATAACACAACTGGCGTGATTACATTGGCGACAAATAAGCATGAAAGTCGCTTTTTCACGCAGGCCAAGTATGCCGTGATCTTCCTCATGTGGCCGGTGGTAGATATTGCAACGCACACTACAAACTTCACACTGGTCGCACTTTTCCAGATCGATAATCAGGTATTTGTTGTTTGAATCAGTCATCCCACAACCTCGGGTTGGACAGGATTTCGTCATAGGAAAATACGGGGCCGTCCTTACAGACGTAATAACGACCGAGACGACAATGGCCGCACTGGCCAATGCCGCAACTCATATTGCGTTCCAGTGAAAGATAGATGTTTTCAGGCCGGTAGCCGCGTTCCAGCAACTTATCGGTGCCGAATTTCATCATCACCGGTGGTCCGCACATCACTGCAATACCATCACTTGCGTGGCAATCCAGGTAGTCTTCAGAGAGTATCTCGGTGATCATGCCGACATGGCCGTCCCAACCAGGGCTGGCCTTGTCGACCGTCAACATCACATCCAGGGCGCCGCCCTGATCCCAGCCGTGCATTTGCGCGTCCTTAAAGACAATGCTGTCCGGTGTACGTGCACCATAACGCACGATAATTCGGGCATAGGCGTCCAGATCTTCGACCAGGGCCAGCAATAAGGAACGCAGGGGGCCAACACCACAACCACCACCCACAATCAGAATTTCACGGTCATGGAAGTCCTCGATAGGATAAGCCCGCCCCATTGGACCCCGTACACCAACTTCATCGCCTACTTTCATGGTGTGCAGCCAGTCGGTCACCCGACCGGTGCGCATGATGGTAATTTCCATGTTTTCTGAAATTTTTGGAGAAGAGGAAGGTGTAAACGGCGCCTCACCAATGCCTGGCACAGCCAGTTCAACAAACTGGCCAGCCGCAAAGGGTATCGGCTCAACCGGGCGAATTGTGAACGTCTTTATATCAGGCGTTTCGTCCTCAATTCGCTCGATGCTCGCTGGAATGGGCATGTAGATCGTCGGATTCATCGACGGCCCTCCTTAGTACATCTCGAATATCAATATTGGCAATGCAGGCCTCGGTACAGCGCCCGCATCCATCACAGGCATATCGACCCAAAACCTGTGGGAAATAGATGAATTTTTTGTCGAAACGATTGCGCAGGCGTTCTGCCCGCAATGGCCGTGGGTTGCCGCCACCGGCGGTGGCTGCGAAATTGTTCAACAGGCAGGCATCCCAGAGTTTTGAGCGCGCCGGCTGACCGTCCTCATCAAGGCCATCGGCCAACAGGAAACAGTGGCAGGTGCAACAAATGAAATTGCAGGCACCGCATTCAACGCAGTCTTCTGCAAAGTCTTGCCATAAGTCTGATTCAAAGGATGACTCTACCGCTGCTGTTAAATCGGTACCGGGCATCAAGCCGTGTGCCTGGCATTGTTCGACCAGTTCCCCGTAGCGGCTTGCCCTTTGTTTTTCGAGTGTTTCGAGCAACTCCGGACTGGCTGGTTCAAAAAACTTCCCTGCAGACCGCAACAACTCCTCGCCCCGCTCCGAGCCGACTTCAAAAACAGGCCCTTCGGCTGTGGTTGCGATGTTAATGTCATAACCGGCCTTCGCATAAGGTTGTTCACCCACGGCCGGGCAGAAACAGACATCGAGCTGTGAGTTGCAATCGGTAGAAACCAGGATGGTCTTTTCACGTGCCTCCGCGTAATACGGATCCGGGCACACACCATTGAGGAAAACATGATCAAAAATACTGAGTGAGGACAGGTCGCAGTTCTTAACGCCGAAAACGATGCGTTCCGGCATGGGTTCGCGGACGGGCGGATCTTTCCATCTGCCTATAAATTCACGTGCGGGGAAGAACAGTGTTTTGAGGGGTTCAATCGGGCGGTAGTCACCCAGTGTGTGTCGCCCGGCTTGCCAGGCTGTCGCCGTTGAGAATCGATAGTTACCGTTTCCCACACTTTCCAGGGCATACATTTCCCGGCCATTTGCAAGAAATGTGAGAACTTCCTCCAGGCTATCCGAAACGCCAATCGTCCATTTCATGTCCGTTTAGTTCCGTTTTTTATTGCTTTCTTTACGTATGGAATTATCTTTCGGGAAGACGAAATTTAACATGATCTAAATCAATTAAAACACGGGTTTTCAAAATAGAAAAAAACTTTTATACGGTGTCTGATGTGATACCGGGTTCCGCAATACCGCTGACCTCAAGACGCAGCAACAGCATTTCATCGCCCTGCTTAATATCCATCTGCCAGTCGCCGCAAGATGGGCATAACAGGCAATTGGCCCGAACCTCACTACTGGCACCGCAACTCCGGCATTCAACAACCACCGGACCGGTCTCAATTATAAGTTCAGCATCTTTCGCGACCGTGTTCAGGCAGGCAATGTCGAAAGCGCGTCTTAACAGGTGGGGTTCGATACCTGACAAGGGACCTATCGACAGCACAATGGCGTCTATCCGGCCTGCGTTGTGCTCCCGCGCAATCCGTTCGACCTCGTTGATCAAACCCTGGCAAACTGCCAATTCATGCACGGTCTATCGCCTCTGTTCAGATTTCTGCTATTTTTTACGCTTGGGGATATACAAGTCTGTAATCGTGCCTTCAAACACCTCGGCTGACATCGCAATGGTCTCTGAGAGTGTGGGGTGCGGATGAATAGAGAGACCGATATCTCCGGCTTCGCAACCCATTTCAATCGCCAGTACACACTCTGCAATCAGGTCACCCGCATGCGGGCCAACAATGCCGGCGCCGATTACCCTGTGGGTTTCAGGATCAAACAATAACTTGGTGGATCCCTCAGTGCGTCCCAGGCCCATGGCCCTGCCGCTGGCAGCCCATGGGAACTTGCCCAGCTTGTAATTGATGCCCTGCTCTTTGGCCTCCGTTTCTGTCAGTCCTGCCCAGGCAATTTCAGGGTCAGTATAGGCGACAGAAGGGATGACCCGCGCCTCAAACGCGCTTTTCATACCCGCGCAAACTTCAGCCGCTACCCTGGCCTCATGCGTGGCTTTGTGCGCCAGCATGGGTTGACCAACAATATCGCCGATGGCGAAAATATGCGGTACGTTGGTTCGCATTTGTTTATCCACGGGAATAAACCCGCGATCCGTGACTTCAACACCTGCAGCTTCTGCACCGACCAGGTTCCCGTTCGGTGTGCGACCCGTTGAAACCAATACCCGGTCAAATACGGTGTTGTCCGGTATTTTTGCACCTTCAAAGACCACATGAAGACCATCATCAGCAGGTTCAACGGAAGTTACTTTGGTGTTCACATAAATGCCGGCGTAGCGAGCCGTGATTCTTTTTTGCAGTGGCCTGACCAGGTCCCTGTCGGTGCCGGGCATCAACTGGCCGGTCAACTCGACCACGGTAACCTCAGAGCCCAGCCCCTGGTAAACACTGGCCATTTCCAGGCCAATAATACCGCCACCAATGACCAACAGGCGCCCGGGAACATCCTTCATCTCCAGTGCATCAGTTGAATCCATGACACGTGGATCGTCCCACGGCAAGCCGGGCAATTTGAATGCCTGTGAACCGGCGGCAATGATCGCACGCACGAAGCTGACTGTTTGTTTGCCACCTTCCGTCTCAACGGCCATTTCATGGGTATCCGTAAAGGTCCCACAACCCTGTATGACGGTTACCCCGCGTTGCTTCGACATGTTAGCCAGACCACCGGTTAGCTGCCCGACAACTTTTTCCTTCCAGCCACGCAATTTGTCCAGCTCAATTTCGGGCCGACCAAAAACTACGCCGTGATCCGCCATCGCGGCTGCCTCGTCTATCACGGCAGCAGCGTGAAGCAATGCCTTGGAGGGTATGCAACCCACATTCAGGCAAACCCCGCCCAGTGTCGAATAACGTTCAACCAGGGCAACTTTCAGACCCAGATCGGCAGCCCTGAAAGCGGCCGTATATCCACCGGGGCCAGCCCCCAGCACCAGGACGTCAAAATCATAATCAACCGTTGGATCAATATCTTCATGGACCACCGCGGTCGGTTGTGAGGGCTCAGCAACTGGTGTATTTTCCGTGACTACAGATGCCTGTGAGTCACTGTCAACTGCGACAATTTCCTCATCCGCATCCAAAACGACTATCAGAGAACCTTCCGAAACCAGATCTCCTTCGGCAACACCCACGGAACGGATAACACCCGTGCCCGGTGACGGAATTTCCATGACAGCTTTATCACTTTCCAGCGTGACCACGGATTGTTCAGCATCCACACGTTCACCGGCTTTTACCAACACTTCAACCACCGGTATGTCGGTAAAATCACCGATATCCGGAACGCGGATTTCAATTACCTGGCTCATTTATTGTGGCTCATTAATCAATACTCTATTGGTTCTTGCGCGAGTCCTTCGGAGATCACCAGTTTGCCGTCCTGTTGGCGCAAACTGTAGTGCTTGAGAAAGCTCATACCCAGTAATACGCCGTCAAACTCCCCGCTGGTAATGGTTGCGCGGACATCCCGGCGGCTAATCCCGCCGATCGATACCATATTCAGTCTTGTCATCCAGGCTTTCGACGGCCCTGCGGCCGTCATCACGGTTACCCGGGGGCCGAATTGCAGACCCATGGCCCGGGCCATTGATTCAGGTATTGCAACATCGGTTGCACCGGTATCAACCAGAAACTTGACCGGTAGATTGTTGATCAGCCCTTCCACCTGGTAATGGCCGCTTCGGTCCTGCTCCAAAACGATCATCGCGGCACCACCCGCATCCTCCGAAATAACTGCGCCCCCATCTTTCAGCAGCACGGAAAACAGGGCATAAAAGCCCCCCAACAAACCCAGGGCGGCAAGCCAGATCATGCGTCTGCCAAGTTGCGATTCGGGATTGTGTTCGTAGTCGTTCATACTGCCGCTACAAATCCATATTCTCGAAATCTTCCAGGCAGCCCGCAAGATAACGGATAAAACGGGCACCGCTTGCACCATCAATCACCCGGTGGTCATAGGACAAGCTCAGAGGCAGCATTAAACGCGGCTTGAACGTTTCACCATCCCACTGTGGTCTCATGCTTGATCGCGAGACACCCAGTATCGCCACCTCCGGCGCATTGATAATCGGCGTGAACGATGTACCACCAATGCCACCGAGGCTGGAAATGGAAAAACAACCACCCTGCATCTCAATGGGTTTAAGTTTCCCTTCGCGTGCCCGCTGACTGAGGTCTCCCAGCTCACCTGCCAGCTGGAAAATGTCCTTCTGATCACAATCGCGTATCACCGGCACGACCAGGCCATCGGGAGTGTCCACCGCGATACCGATGTGGAAAAACTTCTTCAACACCAGGTTTTCACGCGACTCATCCAGCGAAGCATTAAAGGTGGGGAATTTTCTGAGTGCAGCAACACCGGCCTTGATCAGGAAAACCAGCGGTGTCAATTTGAAACCCTGCTCCTGGGCTTTGGCAGCATTGGCCTTGCGGTATATCTCCATATCCGTGGTGTCGGCAAGATCATTCTGGGTGACATGCGGGATACTGACCCAATTGCGATGCAGATATGCCCCGGAAACCTTTTGGATTTTTGATAAAGCCTGCAACTCGATTTCGCCATAACGACTGAAATTAACCTTTGGCGGCGGCGGCAGATCAAAGCCGAGACCACCAGTTGCCGGTACAACTGCTGCCATCATCACTGACTTAACAAATGCGATAACATCCTCACGAACAATGCGCCCGCCACGATTACTACCGGTAACCCGCAACAGGTCCACCCCAAGCTCACGTGCAAAACGGCGAATGGCCGGGCTGGCGTAAGGTGTTTTACCCGGCAGGGTTGCGTTCGCATCCATGGGTACCGGCGGTGATTGTCTGCTACCGGCGGATGGTGGCGCGGGTCTGTTCGTTTCAGGAGCTGGCTGTCTGGCGGCTACCTTTTGCGGAGTAAATGTTTCAGTATCCTTCGGCGGAGCCTCAATCGGTGCTGCTTGAGAATCTGTTTCGGGCTCCGCCGATTCAGCAACTTCTTCCGCTTCAATAACGGCAACAACATCCGCTTCCGATACGGTGTCATCAACAGCCACTCGCAGCTCAATGATCACACCGGCAACAGGTGCCGGCACTTCCATCATCGCCTTGTCGCTTTCCAGTGTCAGCAGTGATTGCTCAGCCTCGACTGAATCGC
>Ga0190293_1000773_pt1 | contig 11435 bp, 12 predicted proteins | sample 48693001_MG_FD_161671 | JGI IMG/M metagenome (GOLD analysis project Ga0190293, IMG submission 161671) | Hydrothermal vent microbial mat bacterial communities from Southern Trench, Guaymas Basin, Mexico - 4869-30-0-1_MG | ecosystem: Environmental > Aquatic > Marine > Hydrothermal vents >... | reverse complement strand
CTCAATTCTTCAATAATCGAAGATCTGAGGCCCGGCCTGAATTCGTGCGTGGCGGAGGGGGTGGGATTCGAACCCACGGATCCTACATAGAGGATCAACGGTTTTCGAGACCGTCCCGTTCAACCGCTCCGGCACCCCTCCGTGGGACGTGGAATATCTTGCAAGACATCCCTTTCCGCAAGGCTGATCTACTTCCTTCTGCCTCCAGCCCGGAACGATGTTAGGGTCTGATCTGTATGGGGCTTACGGAACCAGCCGGCATCATTCATACTATCCTTGTATGGAAACATCACTGACACGAATTATCGGCAGGGTTATACTTGCCGGGTGTAATACTCGTTATACGGAGGAACATTGAAGAAGAATAATGCATTGGCAGCAGTCCTGATCTCGCTGATGGTGGTGATATCAGCCTGCCTGTCACAGGATCAGGTCCCTGGTGTCGGACCCGCCTTCAGCTCGGCTCTGACTGTTCAGCTCGGACCTACCCCAGGCCCGAGTGTCGAGGGCGAACTGTCGGTGTTCTCGATGCAGTGGAATGCAGCCGAGGGCGCGGAATGGTACGAAGTGCGGATGTCTACCGAGCCGATAACAGCGAGCAACTGGGAGAACTGTCTTTCGGTTGATACGGTCATGGCTGGTGACAGTTCCATCGTCACAGCTCAGGTCGCAGTGCAGCCTGAGGTGTATACGAATACCTGCATCGGCTGCGGCCAGTGCGTTGAAGTCTGCCCGCAGGATGCAATGGAGCTCATCGATGGCAGGGCGGTCATCAATCTTGACCTGTGTACAGCCTGCGGGGAATGCGTAAGGGTCTGTCCGGTCAAGGCTATCTCAAACAGCTCCTATGGTGAACAGTATTACTTTGCCGTCAGAGCCATGGGCAATGGCAACTCTCCTTCAGCGGCTATTGCTGCCACTACAAGTTCATACAGGCTGAGGTACATGAACGATAAGGTCTGGTGCGGTGACTGTGCCTACGAGTGTTTCATACTGCTTGACACATGTGGTCCCGGATGCCCTGTAGATGCCATATCATTCACGCCTGACTGGAGCACACCTCCAGCTGATTCCGGCTTGATACACATAGATTATGATCTCTGTATCGATTGCGGTCAGTGCTGGATCCAGTGTCATGAATACGGGCTCTGGTCCATCAAGAGGGAGGTTGTCGGAGAATGAGAAGGTTCATACCAGCGGTGATATTCCTGGTTGTCGTGTCCAGCGTATTTGCAGGAATGACATTTACACCGGGCGGCCTCGGAGGAGGCCTGGAGTGGGAGCCTGTTGAGGAGACCTACGAGAACCTCGTTATTAAAGGATCTCCCTCGGAATTCGATGCGGATGATCCCGACTGGGGCGTGGAGTTCGTAACCATCTACCCTGATGAGGAGACCGGTGAGTTCCCTACTTCCTACGTTATCTCGCCGTCATTCATCGTTCTACCCAATGACTGCATTTCCTGTCAGCTCTGCATCGCGCAGTGCCCGGTTGATGCAATCGAGATGGACACTGACGGCAAGGCGGTAATCGATCCTGAGTTTTGCATCAGCTGCGGTCTCTGTGCTTCCGCCTGTCCGACAGATGCGATATTCGCTCCATCTTCGAGTACTCACTTCGTTCTCTTTGGTGTCGATGAGAATGGTGTACTTGTGCCCATCCAGGAGATGACGCGGTGACCCGCAGAACACTAATACTCACGGCGGTACTCCTCATTCTGGCATCCGTCGCTCTTGCTGAAACACTTTACAGAGTGGACAGGGCCAGATGCACCGGCTGCGGAGACTGTGAGCAGGTTTGTCCTGTCGACGCTATAGAGATCATCGACGGCAAGTCACACATCGATACGGAGCAATGCATCGGCTGCGGCTTCTGTCAGGGGGTGTGCAGCTATGACGCAATCCGCTAGAGCGCTTCTGTTCATTGCTGCCGCGCTGCTCATGCTTGCGGCCTGTGAAGGGCCGACGGACAACACACAGCTTATTGTCAGCCTCGAGGACTGTACCGGCTGCGGCGAGTGCACCGAGGTCTGTCCCTACGGAGCGATAGAGGTCATAGACGGTGATGCCGTCATTGATCCTTCAGCCTGCCACTTCTGCTACAGGTGCGTCGAGGCCTGTCCGGAAGGGGCGATACACTAATGAAATATCTGATCATCGTTTCTATGCTCCTTCTTCCCGCTTCTGGTCTAGCATCGACCACCTTGGACGGATGGCTTGATATGCAGACTGGGGGGGACAGCCTCGCTATTTCTCCTGGTCGAATGGACATTGGAGGAATGCTGGGAGGGGATGGATGGACCCTGCTTCTCAGGGAGAGGTTCTCACGCAGGGACAGCACAGGCATAACCCCGAGGGTACTTGGTACGCACAGCATTACAGATGTCGACTTCATAATCGCTGCCGGACCTGTGACCATCAATCCTGAAGTCAGCTGGGTCGTCGACCTCGGTGACAAACCTGAGATCGTTCTCCCGCTTGCTGCTGGAGAAGCCTACAGGCAGGGATATATCCGACCAGGGCTCTCCCTGTCAGGAGACCTGAACGAGAACATTCATCTTTTTGCCAGCGGACTCTATTGGAACAGGGACCTGAAGCAGGAGGATGACTACGATCTGGACTGGGCAGAGAGCCGTATCAGCGGAGGCGCCGCGTGGGACACACCATGGGGGCCGACCATCGCTGTTTCGGGGGTCAGTCACAGAACCGAATCCGATTTCATCGACTACGAAGCGAGCTGGAGCAGGATAGACTTCACCGCTGCAGCCGGCAGGAATGACATGCCGCTCGGTCTGCAGGCCCAGGCAGAGGTCACATACTCGCTCTACGGAGGCAATGACTTCCTGGACAGGGAGATCGCTGACCGGTTCACGGCACGGATCAGACTTGCCCGTATGGTCATCCCGAATTTCTCGGTTAACACGATATTCGAATCAGTATTTGATTTCGATGACGGCACGGTCAGGACCGCCTGCAACTCAGGAGAAGCCAGGATCATGTACCGCTTCCTCCAGTCCAGGGATGTCCCATCCCAGATAACACTCTCCGGCCAGCTTGCCGTATCCTCCATCCGCACATCGAAGCTGCAGCTGAGCTCCAGAGTGAATCTCTATCGAGGACTATCACTGCTCCTTGGAGCTATGCTCCGGGAGACCCCTACAGATGTTCAAAAAGCAGGGCCGGACAGACAGCGCCTGGTCTTTGGTCCCGGTCTGGAATACCAGCTGGGAACCAATGCGAGGATATGGGGAATGATAGAACAGGAACGAACCAACCTCGAAGAGGTAGAGGTATGGTGGCGTCTCAGGGCAGGGCTGGAACTCTATCCCGGAACACTGACCTTCTAGAGGTTCTGAATATCTGAAACAGGCGGGGGCACGGTCTTCCGTGTCCCCGCATCAATCCATCCCGAAAGGGACTGATGATAGAGGCACTTGTAGCCGGAACGACATTGGGACTTGCCACAGGGACAGCATGTCTGGCATCCTGCGGTCCGGTCTACGGAGCGTACCTCATGTCGGAAACCCGTAAGGGATTGCAATCCCTCTGGGTACTTCTTCTTCTCAATGCCGGAAGATTTTTCGCTTATGCTGCATTCGGCGCGATCATGGGCATGTTCGGAGGAACAATGCCTGCCTCTGTCAGAGTACCGCTTGCATTCACCGGCTACCTGCTATTTTCCGCCTACATGCTGCTATCGGTTGTAAGGATCAAGAAGAACTGCTCTGGATGCCAGACAGGCAGATTCCTGAAGATCACTAGGAATCCCTTTGTTCTCGGAGCGCTTACAGGGCTGTCCATATGCCCGGCATTTCTCATTGCACTTACCAGCGCTTTTGAATCCAGCGGACCGCTCAGCGGGATGATGTATTTCATAGGATTCTTTGCTGGTACCACGGTCTATATGCTTCCCTTCGCCATCTTCGGACTTCTCACGACGAAGGACTGGATCACAAAAGCAGCTAGGGTCATTGCTGTGGTAGTGGCCATATACTTCGGTGCAATCGGGCTCAAGGGGCTGGCCACCTGGCTGACGACTCCCAGGGACAGCATAGCGGTTTTAGAACACGATCATGATCATGCTGCGGCGGAGGGGGTTTCCATCTACTCTGTCGTCGATTCCGATACGCTTTACATCATACAGTTCGAGGGTGATCCTGAGGACCACGGCAGCGAACTGGCCGAGCAGATGATAGGTACTGATCTTCCTCCACTGGCCGTCATTGTTACAGACAGTTCATCATGGCCATCCGCGCTCGAGAGAGTACCGGAGCTATCACCGGTAATTACCTCCTATTGGGTCGATCCAAGGTCCGGAATTGAGCTGCTCCCCTGGCAGGAGAGAGCCAGAACCGCTCTTTCAGACGCAGGTATGAGGACCTTTGCGGTTCAGTACGAGCCATACTGTGCAGACAGGGTGACCAGCGTTGAATCCTTCCTCGCATCGTACAGTTTCAGATGTGATCCGGATTCAGGATTCAGTTTCCTTATGCTGAACACTCTGGCCTGTGCGCCAACGGACTGCTCCACCTGCCCCATAGAACATTAGATTATCCCTGCTGGAAACACTGAGCGAGGATCTCCCGAACGGAGGGAATTCATGATGAAGAGAGCAGAATGCGGATATTCAGGGCCGAAGGTCAAGTCCGACTGTCTGGTCGCATACGAGGCCGGAGGCACACCACTGTCGATCAGGATCGAGACCGGGAGTGATGCGCAGTTACTTGAGGGAGCGATCCGCAGGACCGCAGAGCGGCTGGGGATAACCACCGGCAGCACAGAAGTAACTGATTGCGGCGCCGCGCCATTTACTGCTGCTGCTCGATTTGAGGCTGCTGCGAGAATGGTCCTTGGTGACAATATGCCGGGACTGCCCGCTGCAGACAGTATTCAGGTTCCGGAAAGAGACAGACCCAGACGCTCCAGGCTCTATGTCCCCGGCAACAGACCGAGGTTCATTGAAAAGGCTCTGGGCTCGGGTGCCGATGCCATCATTCTCGATCTTGAGGACAGCATCGCACCCTCCAGGAAACATGAAGCCAGGATAATGGTGGCCTACGCTCTCCGTGAGCTCGACTTCGGGGACATGGAAGTCATGGTCAGGATCAATCAGGGTGAGGCTGCGGTAGACGACCTTGACTGGGTAGTCCCTCAGCCTGTTCAACATCTACTCCTGCCAAAGGTAGAAACAGCAGACCAGGTAACTTCGGTGAGGGATATGGTAGAAAAGGTCAGCGAGCTTTGCGGCAGGACGGCAGGGCTCTGGCTCATGCCCATCATTGAAAGCCCTCTCGGCATATTCAATGCGCTTGAAATTGCCAGGTCCGCTCCTGAAGAGATGGCCGCACTCACTCTGGGCCTCCAGGACCTCTCCGCAGAGATGGGTGTTACGCCAACTCCCGAGGGAACCGAGAGCTTTACGGCCAGGAGTCTTGTGGTCCTGGCTGCAAGAGCCGAGGGTCTGCAGCCCATCGACACAGTCTATGCAGATGTGAAGAATGAAGAGGGTCTGAAGGAATCCGTGAGGAGAGCAGCCGCTCTGGGATTCATAGGCAAGGGATGCATTCATCCGGCTCAGGTGCCTGTCATCAATACCGGATTCCTGCCTACGAAAGAGAAGCTTGATCGGTCAATGAAAATAGTACTTGCCATGGAGCAGGCTGAGAAAGATGGCCTTGGCGCGGTGGCCCTTGGCTCCAAGATGATCGACCCGCCTGTGGCGAAGCAGTCGCTAACGGTCGTTGAGAATTCTATTCGCCTCGGACTGATCTCCGTGGACTGGCGCGATAAGGATAAGGAGTAGCCATGGCCATGATATGTCCCGACTGCGGTACAGCTCTGGCACCCAAGGACTTTGCCGGAGTTCAGATAGATGAATGCTCTAAGTGCGGTGGGCGGTGGTTCGATCCCGGAGAACTCAGGGAGGCCGAGGACAATACAGACGAAGATCTGTCATGGAAGACCTTCTCCCTCTGGCAGGACCCGGCTAGTTTCAGAGTTGGTGACAGGAAAAAAACCTGTCCCTCTTGTGGAGATCTGCTCGCCTCAATGGATTATGGTGAAACCGGGGTAGTGGTTAACTATTGTCCGGGCTGCAGGGGGGCATGGCTGACAAGAGGAGCCTTTGGAGAGATCATCAGGGCACTCGAGCAGGAACTGAAAGGGATGACTGCTTCTGACTACTTGAAGGAAACCGTCAGGGAAGCGGAGGAACTCATCGGTGCGAGTGAGGAAGTCGGCAGGGAGTGGAAGCAGTTCCGGATCGTTCTGAGACTCCTTGAGTACAGGTTCCTTGCGGAGCACGGTGCGCTGGCCCGGTTGATAGAGAACTTCGCAAGCCCCTTCGCATAGTATCTGGAGCGCTCAGGAACAGCAGAAGGGGGATTGAATAAATGGACGCCATCTGGGAACAGATCAAGCAGATCATAGCTGTCTACGGACTGAAAGTTCTGGCTGCTGTTGCCATCTTCGTTGTCGGCAAACTGGCAGCAACATGGATCAGGAAGATAATCCGGAAGCTCATGAACCGCAGGGGAGCGGACAAGACACTCACAGGATTCGTCTGCAGCATGACTTATGCCGGTGTAATGGCCTTCGTTATTATAGCTGCCGTCTCCAAGCTCGGGATACAGACCGCCTCGTTCGTTGCTGTACTGGGTGCAGCCGGCCTTGCTGTAGGCCTTGCCCTGCAGGGCTCTCTCTCCAACTTCGCCTCAGGAGTGCTGATGATAATATTCAAGCCCTTCAAGGATGGGGACTATATCGAGGGCGGAGGATCAGCCGGTGTAGTTGAGGAGATAAGCATCTTCACGACCGTTCTGAAGACGTTGGATAATAAAAAAGTGATCGTTCCAAATTCCGGCATGATGGGTGGGAACATCATCAACTACACCGCCCGGGACATCCGCAGGGTGGACCTGATGGTTGGCGTCAGCTACGCGGATGATATTGACAGAGTGAAGCAGGTCATACTCGATGTTCTCTCAAAGGATGACAGGATACTGAGTGATCCAGCACCATTCACCGGTCTTCTCGATCTTGCCGACAGCAGTCTCGAATTTGTCGTAAGACCATGGGTCAGGACATCGGATTACTGGGATGTATACTTCGCAGTTAACGAAGCCATCAAGAAGCGTTTCGATATGGAGGGCATCAGTATCCCGTTCCCGCAGAGTGATGTCCACATCTACAACCAGGAATAGCGTGAGACAGGTCTCTTAAGGCGCTGTCGCTCTCAGACTGAAAGTCAGCGGAAGAATATCCCTGTCTCCAGGCAGTCTGTACCAGCCTCTCTTCGAAGGATCCTGCACCATGCATGGAAGCGCCTTCCAGGGGATGCTGTTATGCTCGTGAAAGAAGTTCAGCTTCAGTCCCGCATCTGCCACGGCGCATACGATGTCCGCGATCGACCAAGTCCATTCCCAGCTGCCGTTCCTGACAAGGTAATCACCATCCGAGTAATCCGGGTAATCACCCGGCCATGCGCGAGGATCATCGCTGTGGAAATACGGGTACATCACTGACAGCCCATCTGTCTCGTCATCGAATACGTTCAGGAAGGGATGCGATTCCATGATGTAGAAGATCCCATCCGGCTTCAGGAACCTTCTTACTATTCGGGCCCATTCGGATAGATCCGAAAGCCAGCAAAGAACGCCGATAGATGTGTAGACGATATCGAACTTCTCATCAAGAACTTCTGGTAGATCGTAGATACTGGATTCGATGAATCTGCCCCTGAGCCCCGTCAGTGCGGCAAGTTCCCTCGCCTTCCTCACCGAGACAGGAGAAAGGTCTACTCCAGTGACCTCCGCACCGAGCCTTGCCCATGAAAGGGTATCTGTACCGATGTGGCATTGAAGGTGGAGGAGAGACTTGTTCGTCACATCTCCGAGTTCAGCCATCTGGATGGGGTCCAGAACATGACCGCCTTCAGCGAGAGGTGCTGTGTTGTAGGAGCGCATGTGAACCTCGGCGAGTTCGTCCCAGTGATCTTTGTTTCCGCTCTCTGCGTCAGGATACCTTTTCATCACTCAGCAGACTCCTCACAGAAATCTTTCAGGGGATAGTTTTGCTCACAAAGAGCATACGGTCAAGTAGCCGTCAGCCCGGTTTCAAGCAGGAATTGCTGTTCTTTTGTCGCTCTGTTTTTCGCATCAGTCGGGGATACAGCCTTACTCTGCCCAGAAGGGAGAGCAGAGCTCCATAGAAACATAGGTACTTGCAGAAGAACCTTGGGAGGAAGATGGCAAGTGTGATAAGGACGATCCCGCCGAAGAATGAACCTGCAAGGAAGAACGAAAATACAGTATGGAAGGGGTCCACCTGACACCACAGCGCAGCGGGGACAAGCCTGCCGAAAACACCCCTGCCGGCAAGGAATACGGCCAGGAAGAAGAGCACTGCAAGAACGTACTTCTGGTATATGAGATACCTCTGGATCCTTCCGGGAAGTCTGGGCGGTCTCGGTACGTTGAGATGCCCGAGAAGGCTCTGGAGGGCACCGAACGGGCAGACCCACCCGCAGAAGACCCTTCCGTAAACAACTGCCCAGATCATGGGCAGTATGATGATCAGGAGTCCCAGACCGCCAAGGAAACTCAGACCGCCAGGCAGGAACAGGTACTGAATGATTCCCAGCTGGCAATAGCATCCCTGGACTACGAATCCAAGCACAGCTACCGAGACAATGTACACGGTGATGTGGGCGATCTTCCGGCGCCGCTTATCCTGTGGGCGTCTTCCTCTCAATCTTCTACGCAGGCAGGTTGAAACGGGAAGGAGCACTGCAGTTGCCATAAGGACGATAACAGCCCTGTTCATCCCCCCGCCGACGGGATTGATGCATCCCTCTCCACCCATGTAGTGGGGACACAGTGCAGATTCCGCTGTGGGACATGCGGCGGCAGGCGGCAGTTCGAGGGGACATCCATTCAGGATATCGAGCGGGTAGACCGTATCGTGTATCTCAATTCCGGTGGCGACCAGAGTATCCCCCGGCTCTCCAGGGTTATCACAGAGGAAGTTCAGATCAGCATCGGTATAGAAAGTACACCGGGGATCCTCTTCAGGACAGGCTTCTGCAGGATCAAGGTCCAGGGGACATTCTCTCAGAGGGACTTCTATCTCTTCCATTAGGAGAGTGTCCACAATCACGGAATCCCCTACGATGTCAGCAGTGATGTCAATCCCCGTAGTGTCCACATCAAAGGAATCCCATTCGGGGAGATAGACAGTGTCAGGAGGGAGAGGCTCTACGGCAGGGACCGGCGGCGCGGCCTGCTCATCTTCATTAACAGCCTCATCCGAGGCTTCCGAGCCCTGCTCCTCAATATCTGATGAATCGGGTTCGACCAGTGGCTCCTCCGGTTCAGGGGCTGCCGTCGTATCTGGCGAGCTATCATCTGTGTCCGAGGATTCATCTGCTCCGGGCTCCGGATTATCGCAGTAGCTGTCACTGTCCTTATCCGCGTACAGGGTGCAGGATGGGGCGTCAACTGGACAGGCATCATCCGGAGGGAATCCAAGTGGACATATCGCTGATGCTGCAGCAGACAGGATCAGAACAGATGACAGGAAAAGCTTCATACACCGTAGCCTTCGGTCGAGAGTTAGTCCATCAATGTACAGCGCTTACCAGAAAAGAACCGACCGCCTCGAGCAAGAGGCGGCCGGCAGAAACAGAGCACCTGGAATCTACCTGAATGCAGCCTTGACCGCTCCGAAGGTAGTGCTCTCGAGAGAGAGAGTTCCGTTGAGCTTGAGGTGGGGCACCATCGATTCCGTGTAGTCACCCGTAGAGTTACCGTAAGAACCGATGACGCACCTTGCGCCTCCCCCGTTCCAGTGCCAGGTGTAAAGGGCATCATCACCAGACGAAGATGACCACTCAATCTCGAAGAGTAGGTTATCTTCTCCATTGTACCAGTACGGAGTATCAAGGATCATATCGAACCAGTCGTTGGGGTTGGGTGCACCATTCGTATAACTGGTGCTCTCCAGAACCAGCAATTTCGTTCCGCTCATCCAGTTCGAGTCGTATTCAACGGAGAGATCATCGCTGGCACAGAGTCCCATGTATACCTTGAAATCCTTGAACGTACCTTCAGGATCTCCACCCACCGAACGTTTCCATGAAATGCTCTCAATACCCATTGCATCACCGATGTCACTCGCAAGCACTACCACCTGGTAGCGCATTGAGAGGGCTCAATCGCCGCACCAGGGCTTGTTCGACGGTGTATCGGCGGTCCCGACCTCAATCGTCGACGCACATACAAGCCCGGTAACGAATGCAAGCAGTAAGACGGACAGCTTCATTCGTGTCTCCTTTCCTCATCATTCAAAGCGAATATACATAACTCAATTCGAGCAAACAGTTCCAATTCATTATCGTAACACCTTGACATCCAGCGCAGATAACAGATATTTCCCATCCGATCCTGAGCGGTCCGGTAGTTCAATCGGCTAGAGCACCGGCCTGTCACGCCGGAAGTTGCGAGTTCGAGTCTCGTCCGGACCGCCAGGCATCGGAATCGAAATTCTGAGGCCGGGCCTGAATTCTTCGATTATTGAAGAAATGAGGCCCGGCCTCAATTATTCAGCCCCCATTTCCTCCTCGACAGGGTTCTGTATCTGCTTTGCAACCCTAAGGGATGTTGCCGGAGAGATGGGTAAGATTACTTCGGGTCAATATCTATGCAGTCGAGGAAAATGGCATCTCCATAAGAATGAATGAATATCTCGGTTCCTGCGCCTGGATTTGGGAATGCAACCTCTGCTATCAGCTCTGTAGCATTTTCCGGGAGGAGAGGTAATTCGCTCCCCTTAATCAGCGAATTCCAGAGAGGGGGGACGATCAGGCCGGATACGAGGTTCACAGAATCAATATTATCTCCACATATAATATATAAACCTGTTAAAGTCTCCTGGAATGGCCATGTCCTGCAGCGGATACGGATCAGGAGTGAATCACTTCCGGTATCAGGCACCGGCAGGTGCACAGCATCCTCCGGGCTCTGCATGAGAAGCATCAATTCCTTCGAACCGAGCCAGTACTTCCTGAGCAGGATATCCTTGTTCTCAGGATAGAGTCTGCAGAAGTCGAGATGGATGTCAGAGATATCCTCCGCTTCCCATGATGTCGGCGGCCTGCCTGCTCCGGCGCCAATGAAGACTGCTGCACCCATCAGGATAGCTGCCGTGCCTTTTCTATTCTTTACAGTCAACCAGATGAGAACAGCTGCCATAAGCGACCATACCAGATATGGAAGGAATGCAGGTCTGATGGATGATGGAACGAGAGAACTGAAACTGCTGTCAGGACCTGTCAGCAGAGAGAAGAGAAAGTCAGTGCCATCAGCGTCATTGAAGCGGAGTCCTGGGCTTACGATGTGAAGGACTGAAACCGCAAGCGAGAGAGCAATGAGTAGCCTT
>Ga0190293_1000772_pt1 | contig 11442 bp, 20 predicted proteins | sample 48693001_MG_FD_161671 | JGI IMG/M metagenome (GOLD analysis project Ga0190293, IMG submission 161671) | Hydrothermal vent microbial mat bacterial communities from Southern Trench, Guaymas Basin, Mexico - 4869-30-0-1_MG | ecosystem: Environmental > Aquatic > Marine > Hydrothermal vents >... | reverse complement strand
GGGGATAAAACCCTTACGGGTAAACTCCAAAGAAGGAATTTAGGCCTGCCCGCCAGTGCCAGGCGATGGCAGGCGGGCGTAAGCCTTTTATACAGCCCCTGAATATTGAGTTATTACCCTTACCTCTTTTCTTTCCAACTTTAGCTCACTTTAGTTCACTGTCTTCTCTCATACCCTTCGCCTTTTAGGGGGCCTGCACCCATTGTGGGGTATTGGGGTTACATCCCTGATAACGGTCACAGTAAGCCCTTCCACTTGAAGGGCACGCAGCGCTGCCTCCCTACCTACTCCCGGTCCCTTCACTCGCACTTCAGCGACTTTCAATCCCTGATCCATAGCCTGTCTTATGGCATCCCGGCCAGCAATTTGGGCAGCAAAGGGCGTACTTTTTCGCGAACCCTTGACTCCCCCTCTGCCTGCACTTGACTGGGCTATAACATTTCCTGCAGGGTCAGTGATGGTCACGATAGTGTTATTAAAAGTGGATTGTATGTGTACAATTCCACTCGGGACATTTTTTTTCTCCTTCTTGCTCTTGCCTCTCTTTTTTGTGGCTTTTGCCATGCTCTTTCCTCAAATTACGATTTCTTCCGCTTGCTCATTACAGACCTTCGTGGACCTTTTCTCGTCCTGGCATTAGTACTTGTTCTCTGGCCTCTAACCGGAAGACCTCTTCTATGCCTCAGCCCGCGATACGCGCCTAAATCCATTAGCCTTTTAATGTTCATGGATATTTCACGCCTGAGATCGCCTTCAACCTGGAATTTTTCGTCAATAATCTTCCGGATACCGGTGAGCTGCTCCGCGGTGATTTCATCCGATTTGATATTCCAGTCTATTTCCGCTTCGCTAAGTATCTTTTGTGAAGAACTCCTGCCTATGCCATAAATATAGGTTAAGGCAATCTCCATCCTTTTTCCCCTTGGTAAATCAACTCCCGCAATTCTGGCCAATCTCCACTCCCTCTAAAATTATTTTGAACTAAAGCACACAACCAATCACCCTTGTCTTTGCTTATGGCGGGGGTTCTCACAGATCACGCGAACAACACCCTTTCGTTTTATGATCTTGCATTTATTACACATCTTTTTAACCGATGGCCGCACTTTCATAATCTAAAAACCCCCATTCACACGTCTCGGAAATTCCACTATTGATTTCCGCGATAAACAGTCCGTTCCCTTTATAAATCGTAATGCGATAGCGCTACCAGAACCTTGTCTTCCGACAGAATCTTAATAAAATGCTACCTCGCTTTGCCAAAGCCTTTTTTCATAAAGCCTTCATAATGCCGTGTCAACATATGTGATTCAATCTGATTGGTGGTGTCCATGGCCACGCCGACCACTATTAAAAGGGCAGTCCCGCCAAAATAGAATGGCACATTTAATTGATAGATCAAAATCTGAGGTAGCACACACACTGCTGACACATAAATGGCCCCTGACAATGTTAGTCTTGTTAAAACCCGATCGATGTATTCCGCCGTATTTTTCCCGGGCCTAATGCCAGGGATAAATCCACCATAACGTTTCATATTATCGGCCACATCAACAGGGTTAAATTGCACTGCTGTGTAAAAATAGCAGAAGAAAAAAATAAACATCACATAGATTAAATTGTAAATAATATGCCCAGGATTTAAGGAATTCACAATAAATTGAATAGATGGAATGTCTTTCACAGGCAGAAAATTGGCTATGGTGGCTGGAAACATAATGATTGAAGAAGCAAAAATGGGAGGAATCACGCCAGCTGTATTTACTTTTAAGGGCAGATGAGTGTCCTGTCCCCCATACATCCTACGACCCACTACACGCTTGGCGTATTTAACCGGTATTCTTCTCTGCCCTCTTTCCACAAAAACTATAACACCCACCACAACAACCATCAGGGCAACAATCAGAACCATAAAAAAAGGAGTAACTTCACCGGTGCCCATAAGCCGAAATGTATTACCTATGGCCAATGGAAGTCTTGCCACGATGCCTGCAAAAATAATTAGCGAGATCCCATTCCCGATACCTCTTTCGGTAACCTGTTCTCCCAGCCACATCAAGAAAGCAGTTCCAGCAGTCAATGTAATCACCGTAAGGATCCTGAATCCCCACCCTCCAATCGGTACGATCATAGCCCCCCCCGGGCTGGACATATTTTCAAGTCCAACGGCGATTCCAAAGCCCTGGACAATACTCAGGATAACAGTCCCGTAACGCGTGTATTGAGTGATCTTCTTACGTCCCTGCTCACCTTCTTTTTTTAACTTTTCAAGATGCGGTATGACTACAGTCAGAAGTTGAAGTATAATAGAGGAACTGATATATGGCATAATACCAAGGGCCATTACTGACATTCTGCTCAGCGCACCTCCCGAAAACATGTCAAAAAGCCCAAAAAGGCTCCCTTGCTTACCACTGAAGAAAGCAGACAGAGCTGCCCCGTCTATCCCGGGTGTTGGGATATGACACCCTACACGATAAACAGCAAGCATAAACAGGGTAAAGAGAATCCTCTTTTTCAGCTCAGGAATCTTGGTAATATTTTGAAACCCGCCAATCATTCTTATACAACCCTCAAGCTCATTTTATTTCCGATCATCTTAACCTCGCCACCTGCTGCCTCAATCTTTATCCTGGCAGCCTTGCTCACCCTGTCAACCTCAATAACCACGGGGTGTGATATATCGCCTTCTCCGAGAAGTTTGATATCACTCCTGGCGTTTTTCACCAGTCCGGCTTTTCTCAGGGCCTCTATATCTAGATTAGAGTTTGGTTCAAATCTATTCAAGTCTTTGATATTGATGATAATACACTCTTGCCTGAATATATTGGTAAAACCACGTTTGGGAAGGCGCCTTTGAAGAGGCATCTGCCCTCCCTCAAAACCAGGGCGCGGGCTGCCACCAGAACGCGACTTCTGTCCTTTATGTCCGCGGCAACAGGTCTTTCCATGTCCGGAACCTTGTCCCCTGCCCACCCTCTTCCGTTTCTTTCTGGAACCCTCAGCCGGTGAAAGCTCTTGAATTTTCATCACTTTTTCCTTCTGCAACCTCAATCAACCTTAACAAGAAACGACACCTTATTAATCATTCCCCTTATGGCTGCCGTATTCTTCAGTTCCACTGTCTTGTTAAGCCTCGTGAGGCCCAAGCCCTTCAAAGTATCACGAATTTTTTTGTTCTTACCTATCCCGCTTTTTACAAGAGTTACTTTAATCATTTGAATAACGCCCATGATTCTTTTAACTAAATTTATTTAACCTAACCCGGACAAGCCGGATTTGACTATTGAATACTTGTTTCCCGCATCGACGGGATTCGCCCCGTCATTTTTATGATAGTTCTTTTATAATGAAAAAATTCCTAAGGCCCTAACAACTCCTCAACCGTCTTGCCTCTGCGGCGGGCAAATTCTTCGGGCCCTCTCAATGACATTAATCCCTTGATAGTCGCCTTCACAAGATTATGGGGATTGTGGGAACCGAGACACTTTGTCAGTATGTTCTGTATGCCTGTTACCTCCAAAACCGCCCGTACCGCACCACCGGCAATCAAACCAGTACCAGGGCCAGCCGGTTTCAAAAGAACACGACCCGCACCCCACCGTCCGATCACCTCATGAGGGATTGAAGTATCGCCAAGTTGGACATTCTTCATGTTTTTTTTTGCCTTTTCAATACCCTTCTTAATGGCTTCAGGAACTTCCTTTGCTTTTCCTAGCCCGCTTCCAACCATTCCTTTGCCATCGCCAACCACTACGATCGCGCTAAAACTAAACCGACGTCCCCCCTTGACAACCTTTGCCACCCGGTTGATATGAACAACTTTTTCGGCTAACTGATTTTCATCATCTTCCTTGAACAATGAATTTCTCCCCTGCTTTGCAGTATTTAGTTACGTGCTGTTTAGTGCGTACTATTTATGATCTCCGGCGTAAGGAGGATACCTCGCTTTCCCGCCTAGAACTCCAGTCCATTCTTGCGCGCGGCCTCAGCAAGGACCTTTACCCGACCATGGTACAAGAAACCGTTTCGATCAAAGACAACCTTTTTGATCTCTTTCTTGAGCGCCGCAGCAGCAACAGCAGCACCAACCACTGCTGCCCCTTCCTTGTTCCCGGCATTCTTCCCTATTTTCGATCCAAGCTCCTTGGACAACGAAGACGTCCCTGCCAAAGTTCTGCCTGTGGAATCGTCTATGATCTGGGCATAAATATGCCTTGAACTTCTAAAAACGCATAAGCGGGGTTTTTCGCTAATACCTCGCACTTTTTTCCTTACCCTTTTTTTTCTTCTTATCCGCGTCTCCGCTCTACTCACGGCGCCCATACTCACACCCTCTTAATTCGTGTTTCTTATAATTGTCCGTGCTTTTTTTTGAATCCCAAACCAACGGCCGGCGGGACCCCAGTTTGCAATGTTGTATATTGGAGATTCCTTCTATTTGATGCCTGCCTTACCGGCCTTTCTACGGATCATCTCACCTTCATATTTGATCCCTTTGCCTTTATATGGCTCTGGTTTTCTAAAACTACGAATTTTAGCCGCGGTTATGCCTAAAAGACCTCTGTCAATTCCACTCAAGGTGATTTTAGTCTTTTCGATTTTCGCATCTATCCCTTCAGGTAACTCAAAATTTATAGGATGTGAATATCCCAGATTAAAAATCGCCGTCCGCCCCTTCAACTCCGCCCGATATCCTACACCAACAATTTCAAGAACCCTTTCAAACCCCTTTGTAACACCTGTCACCATATTATCAATCAGGACCCTGAAAAGACCATGGATAGATCTTGACTCTCTGGTTTCATCAACTACAGAAACAACAATGTTGCTGTCTCCAATATCCAGCTTAACGTCAGGGTGAACACTTATGGTGAGCTCTCCTTTTGGACCTTTGATTATGACCTGGTCCCCTTCAAGCCTGACATCAACACCCTTTGGTATGGCAATGGGCTTTTTGCCTATACGTGACATTTAAACCTCCAATTAAAAAATCGCTGGGCGATTTTATTACCACACTGCACAAAGGATCTCCCCACCAACACGCATTTCTCTGGCCTGTCTGTCCGTCATAAGCCCCTTTGAAGTGGAAACAATATTGATCCCGTATCCATTCAACACCTTCGGGACGTCTTTGTATCCTGAATAAATCCGACAGCTTGGTTTACTTACCCGCTTCGCCCCTTCAATAATAGGGACACCGTCTTCATCATACTTCAAAAAAATTCTTATAAGCCTGTGACGGCCATCAGAAATAATTTTATGATTTCTGATATACCCTTCAGACTTCAGGACCTTTGCTATATCCCTCTTCACTTTCGAATTCGGCATATCAACAGTCTCATGGGCGGCCCCAAGGGCATTCCTGATTCTTGTCAGCATATCGGCAATGGGATCAGTCATTGTCATTGTTTCTGCTCCCTAAAATTATTCATAGAATGTATCATCAATATACGAAGGCAATTAGTGCTTACTGCCTACTCCTCACTGCTTACTATTTACCAGCTTGATTTAACCACACCGGGGATTTCACCCTTTGAGGCTAAATTCCTAAAACAAATACGACAAATGCCAAATTTCCTCAAAAAAGCCCTGCTTCGTCCACAAATCGGGCATCTGTTGTATTGTCGAGTTGAAAACTTTTGTTTTCTCTGGGCTTTAACAACAAGAGACTTCCTTGCCAAAATAACCTCCCTGTCGTGTCTAACTAACTATCTCAATTACGAAAAGGCATCCCCAAACGCTTTAATAAATAGAGTCCTTCTGCATCAGTCCTGGCCGTGGTCACAATGGAAATATTCATACCTTTAATTTTGTCGACTTTGTCGTAATCAATTTCTGGAAAGATAATATGTTCTTTGATCCCTATTGTGCAATTACCGCGACCATCAAAAACCTTGTCAGACAGCCCTCTAAAATCCCTAACCCTGGCCAGTGTAACATTGAAGAGTTTGTCCAAAAAATCAAGCATCATGTTATGCCGCAGCGTTACCATACATCCAATCGGCATACCCTCCCGAAGCTTGAATCCAGCAATGGACTTCTTTGCCTTGGTGATGACTGCCCTTTGCCCCGCGATCAGAGTAAGCTCTTCAACACCAGAATCAAGCACCTTTATATTCTGTATAGCCTCCCCAAGGCCCATATTTAAAACAACCATTCGTAAGCGAGGAACAGCCATAATACTTTTATATCCGAATTCCTTCAACAAAGCAGGCACAACTTCTGAATGGTATTTTTCCTTCAATCGAGACAACCCTACCTCCTCAACATTTTGCTATTACCACCACAAATATCCCAAGGGAATATTTGAGAGAAACTCCAATGTTTTAAGCATTTATTACCAAATTGACTATTTTCGATTGACTATTGACTATTTAAAAAGCTCACCCTGATTAAATCGGTAATAACCAATAGTCAATCCCCAACCCTCACTCATCCATTGGTTCGCCACACTTCTTGCAGACACGAATCTTTGAACCGTCCTCAAGTATGCGTTTTCCGATTCTGGTAGGTTCAGTGCACTTGTTGCAAACAATCATCACGTCAGAAATATTCAGGGGAGCTTCCTTTTCAATAATTCCACCTTGGGCAGTTTGTGCACCCGCCTTCGCGTGTTTCTTAACCATATTGACTTTCTCAATTATCACGCGCCCTTTCTCAGGATCAACTTTCAAAACTGTCCCAAGTTTACCTCTTTCTTTTCCAGCAAGAACAATAACCTTATCATCTTTCCTGATTTTAGGGTGTTTTTTCCGCACTTCTACTACTCCCGATTTCCTCAAAGAACTTCTGGGGCCAATGAAATAATCTTCATGAAATTTTTTGCTCTCAATTCCCTTGCTACCGGCCCAAAGATTCGTGTTCCGATGGGCTCCATTTGCTGGTTTATCAATACTGCCGAGTTATCATCAAATTTTATATAGGACCCATCCGGCCTTCGGAGCCCTTTTGCTGTTCTGACAATCACAGCGCGAACAACATCTCCCTTTTTCACCTTGGAATTGGGCATCGCCTCCTTCACCGATACAACTATAATATCCCCTACACTTGCGTATCTCCTCTTAGACCCACCCAGCACCTTTATGCAGGAAAGCAATTTGGCTCCAGAATTATCAGCAACCTTCAATTTCGTTTGAGTCTGTATCATATTCCCAACCCCGGTGAACTATCTCTTCATTCAACCTACGCTACGATATTGATTCTCTCAATGACATGCCACCTCTTCATCTTGCTGAGAGGTCGGCTTTCAATGATCCTCACCTTGTCCCCGATTTGGCACAGGTTTTGGGGATCATGAGCCATATATTTTACACGCCTTTTGACATACTTATTATAGGTCCGATGTTTGGTTAACCGTTCGACTAAAATTAGAGCCGTTTTATTCATTCTGTTGCTCACAACGGTCCCCACCAGCCTTCTTCGTAATCCGCGTTCTGTCATCTGCACCTCAAATAATAAAAAAACAAATTCATGTACAAGAACCTTACCTTCCTGCTCTGGAGATTTGCAATTCCCTGATCACCGTCTTTGCCCGTGCCAGGTCTTTTTTTGTTTTAGGGATTACGGCAGTATTTCCAAGCTGACCAGTGGCCTTCTGGAACCGCAAATTAAATAATTCCCTGCTCAACTCTTTTGCCCTCTCCATGAGCTCTTCTTCAGTTAGCTCTTTCAACTCCTTCGCCTTCATAAGTTTACGATCTCCTGATAACGAATCTTGTAGGAAACGGCAGCTTGTGACCAGCCAATCGAAAGGCCTCTGCGGCCACAGTCTCGCCCACCCCCTCTAATTCATACAGGATCCTTCCTGGCTTCACCACGGCCACCCATCCTTCAGGTGCACCTTTACCTTTGCCCATCCTCGTTTCAGCGGGCTTTTTGGTATACGATTTATCCGGGAAAACTCGGATCCAAATCTTTCCCCCGCGTTTTATATGCCTTGTTACGGCGATTCGCGCCGATTCTATCTGTTGGGCAGTCATATGGCCACATTCCAGGGCCTGCAAACCATAGTCACCAAACTCCAGAGTGCTACCCCGCAAAGCCTTGCCTTTCGTCCTACCCTTTTGTTTCTTGCGATATTTGACCTTTTTTGGGCTTAACATAAAGTGCCCCTATTCCTTTTTGGTTTTATCCGGCAAAATCTCACCCTTGAATATAATCACCTTAACTCCAATTATTCCGTATGTTGTCCGCGCTTCAGCAAATCCATAATCTATGTCAGCTCTGAGGGTGTGCAGAGGAACTCTGCCTTCCCGATACCACTCCCGACGAGCCATCTCAGCCCCTCCCAGCCTGCCGCTACAGGCAATTTTGATGCCTTGAGCTCCAAACCTCAAGGCGGCAGTTACACTCTTCTTCATAGCCCGCCTGAAGGCGATTCTCCGAACCAGTTGCAGAGCCACGTTCTCTGCAACTAACTGTGCTTCAACTTCAGCTTTTCTTACTTCTTGAATATCAATAATGATCTCCCTATTGATCATTTTTTCAAGTTCTCGCTTCAGTTTTTCAATCTCAACACCCTTTTTGCCTATAATAATCCCGGGTCTGGCGGTGTATATACGAATTCGGACCTTATTGGCAGCTCTTTCAATCTCTATTCTTGCAACACCAGCCTGAAAAATTCTCTTTTTCAAAAACTTTCTGATGTTGTAATCTTCAAGGACAAAAGCACTGTATTCCTTGCGAGCAAACCATCTCGAATCCCAGGTTCTATTGATTCCCAATCTAAAGCCGATCGGATGAACTTTCTGGCCCAATATCCACCTCCAGAGCGATTAAATGATTACGCGGTTAAGCTGCTTAATGGTCACAGTGGATTGCAAACAATCCTTATTATAAATTCGCAAATCCGAAAACACATTATAGATCTACTTCTCATTCAGGACAACAGTAAGATGACTCGTCCTCTTCCTTATGGACGTTGCACGCCCTTGTGCCCGGGGCCGCCACCGCTTCAGAGTTGGTCCTTCGTCAGCATAAACCCGCATTATGTAAAGGGAGTCCACGTCCACATCTGTATTTTGTTCAGCATTCGCAATCGCTGAATTTACTAACTTTTTTAGTATTTGCGCCCCTCTCTGGGGTGCAAAAGAAAGCATATTCAATGCCTCACCGACCTGCTTCCCCCTGACTTGATCCATAACCAAACGAATCTTGCGGGGTGAAATCCTAACAAATTTTGCCACTGCCCTCGTTTCCATAATAACATCCCAATTCAGGCACTCAGCCTTTAGTGGTTATTTCTTCTTGCCCTTCAACCTCGATTTCTTATCCCCGGCATGTCCATAAAAGGTTCGCGTGGGGGCAAACTCTCCCAATTTATGCCCCACCATGTCCTCAGTAACAAATACTGGCAGGAATTTTCTACCATTATGCACCGCAAATGTCAGGCCGACAAACTCAGGAAGAATCGTTGACCTGCGCGACCATGTCTTTATGATTTTCCTGCTCATTGTTCCTGCCGCGTTCTGTACCTTCTTCAGTAGATGTTCATCCACAAAAGGTCCTTTTTTTAACGATCTTGGCAAGGTTTTTCTCCCTCTTGATTCAATTTACACCCCATCACGACTTCTCTCCTGAACTGAATCGGTTTACGATGGGATTCGTATTACTACTTTTTTCGTCTTTTTACAATAAGCCTGTCGCTCGACTTCCTGACTCTGGTCCTATAACCCTTGGTCGGAACACCCCAGGGGGTCACAGGATGACGTCCACCTGAGGACTTTCCTTCTCCTCCACCATGAGGATGATCCACTGGGTTCATGGCAACGCCCCTCACATGGGGTCTTTTCCCCATCCATCTGTTTCTACCAGCTTTGCCGATAGATATGTTTTCATGGTCAAGGTTACCGACCTGACCTATCGTTGCCTTACAGTCCAGAAGGACCATTCGTACCTCACCTGACGGAAGTTTGAGCTGGGCATACTTCCCTTCTTTTGCCATTAGTTGCGCATAACTTCCCGCGCTTCTGGCCAGCTGTCCACCATGCCCAATTTTTAGTTCAACATTGTGTATGTGTGTTCCCAAAGGGATTTCTCTCAAGGAAAAAGAATTACCTGGTCTAAGTTCCGCACCCGGACCCGAGTTCACCTGATCTCCTACCCGAAGTTTGAGCGGGGCCAGGATGTACCGTTTTTCACCGTCTACGTAATTCAAAAGAGCTATATTTGACGAACGGTTCGGATCATATTCAATCGAGGCCACTCGGGCAGGGACCCCATCCTTATTTCTCCTGAAATCAATCAATCTGTATTTTCGTTTGTGACCGCCTCCTCTATGCCGTATAGTCATACGGCCAGCCGAATTCCTGCCTCCCGTTTTTCTAATGGGTGCAAGAAGGCTTTTCTCAGGTTCCTTGCGAGTTACTTCTTCAAACGTAGAAGAACTCTGGAACCTTCTTCCAGGTGAGGTTGGCTTATTCGTCTTAATACCCATTGCTTGCTCCGCAGTACGTGTTTAACTTACATTCCCTCAAAAAATTCGATGTTCTCCCCCGGGGCCAGTCTGACAACCGCCTTCTTCCAATCAGCCTTCTTTCCCACGGCTTTTCCCATCCTGCGCTGCTTGCCACGCACGTTCATAGTCCGTACATCCAAGACCTTTGTCTTTAAAAAGGTTTCAACGGCCTGTTTGATTTCCACCTTATTAGCCTTTTTGTGAACCTTGAAGGTTACTTGGTTAGCACCTTCCTTCTGAATGTTTGCTTTTTCCGTGATGTGAGGCTCTTTAATCACTTGGTAGATATCCATCACGATATCAATGCCTCCTCTATCTTTCCTACGGCCGATTGCTCCAGAAAAAGAAGATCATATTTCAGGATATCATAAACATTAAGCCCCTCGTACCGCATTACCTTCACCCATGGGACGTTTTTAGATGATTTTTCCAAATTTAACAATTTGTCTTCAGTCACAATCAGCGCCTTATTCACATCAAAAATTTTCATAACTCCCACAAATTTTTTTGTCTTTATCTCAGGAAGATCAAAACTATCGATCACTTTAAGACGATCAGTCTGGACTTTATCTGTCAGCGCCATGCACAGAGCAACTTTTCTTACTTTCTTCGGGACCTTATGAATATATTTACGGGGATTTGGCCCAAAAGCCACACCTCCTCCTCTTCTTGTGGGAGAGGCAGCAGATCCAGCTCTCGCCCTGCCAGTCCCCTTTTGCCGCCAGAGCTTTCTCCCCGATGCTTTAACCTTTGAACGGCCTTTTGCGGCAGCAGTTCCTGATCTGTGACTGGCAAGTTGACTAACCACGACCTGATGAAGGACATGTTTTTTTGTTGGAACATCAAAGACTTCTTCCTTAAGTTCCATTTCGGAAACCTTTTCCTTTTGAAGATTGAGGACATCCACTACAGTCATCTCGGGCCCCTTACCCTTTCCTCGTTCGTTGAGTCTATTGGGTTCACCGGATTAATCGAGTCAGGAC
>Ga0190293_1000771_pt1 | contig 11446 bp, 9 predicted proteins | sample 48693001_MG_FD_161671 | JGI IMG/M metagenome (GOLD analysis project Ga0190293, IMG submission 161671) | Hydrothermal vent microbial mat bacterial communities from Southern Trench, Guaymas Basin, Mexico - 4869-30-0-1_MG | ecosystem: Environmental > Aquatic > Marine > Hydrothermal vents > Microbial... | reverse complement strand
ATTTAATTCTCCTTGTGGTATTAGCGGATAACCAAATATCCTCCCACCAGAAATTAACTCTTTATAGTGATCCCCATCTGCTTGGCTGTACCTTCGATCTGGCGCATCGCGCCTTCAATATCAACAGCATTGAGGTCTTTCATCTTTGTCTGAGCGATCTCTCGTAGTTGATCACGAGTGATCTCTGCTACTTTTTCCTTATTTGGTTCTGCTGAGCCCTTTTCAATACCAGCTGCTTTTTTAAGTAAAACGGCTGCCGGGGAAGTGCGCAGAACGAATTTAAAGGATCCATCAGAGAAGATGGTGATATCGGCAGGGATGATATCTCCCATGCGGTCAGATGTCCTGGCATTATATTCCTTGCAGAAGGCCATCAAGTTGATACCGTGCGCTGCCAGAGCAGGACCAATGGGCGGGGCAGGATTTGCCTTGCCTGCTTCAATCTGTAATCTTACGTTTGCTTTTACTTTTTTCGACACAAAATTCTCCTTCGTGGTATTAGCGGATTTTTATCCTCCCACAAAATATAATGATTAGGCTTCCTCTACCTGAAGGAAGTCCAATTCGACCGGAGTTTCCCGGCCGAAGAAATTAACCATGACCCGGACTGTAGCCCGTTCCATGTCTATTTCCGCAACTTTTCCATAAAAATCTTCAAAAGGTCCATCCACGATCCTGACCCGTTCTCCAGTCCGGAATGTGACATTGATGCGCGGGGATTCAGATTCCATACGCTTCAAGATCCGGGCGACTTCTTCGGGCTGTAGGGCTGTGGGGTCATTCCCCATGCCTACAAATCCGGTCACTCCAGGTGTGTTGCGGACCATATACCAGGACTCTTCTGTCAAGATCATATAAACCAGGATATATCCCGGGAAAACTTTCTTTTCTACTGTTTGTCGTTCACCATTTTTAATATTTACTTCGTCTTCAGTTGGAACAACAACATCAAAGATCAGGGTATCCATACCCATGGACTCGATCCGCTGCATGATATTGTGGCGAACTTTGTCCTCATTACCTGAATAACAATGGATCACGTACCAGGCTCTTCCATCCTCCCCAACAGGGTCCACTGAAGCATAGGGATCAATAATCTCCTCTTCATCTTCAGACAGGATCTCTTTCTCGACCACAGCGTACTTATCCAACTCTTCTTGAGTTAACGGCTCACTCGTATCCACTTCCAGGCCATCTTTCGGATCCGTTTCGACTTCTGGTTCCGTTTCTTCTTCACTTTCAGCATCTGGTTCTGGCTCTGGTTCAGCTTCTTCTGTTTCTGATTCAGCTACAGGTACCATTACAGGCAGATCTTCCAGGATCTCCATGGAATCTGATTCAATAGCTGGTGGATCATCATTATCCAGATTAGCCTCAGCTTCAGCTTCCTCTACCTCTTCAGATTCCTGGAGTACTTCTTCAGGTTCCGATTCAGGTTCAACAACCTGAGTTTCTTCTTCAGGCTGTTCTTCTTCAGGCTGTTCCTGTTCCGGTTCAGGTTCAGGAACAGGTTGAGGATCGCTGGATTGCGGCTCTATTTCGTGCATCTGTTCTTCGTTCTCGTTAATATCCATAGTCTGTACTTCCAGGAGCAGACGAGTAGCTTCTAGGCGGTCAGGATCAAACCAAACAACTGGCTAAAAGCATAGTCCAGCAGACCCAAGAAAGCACCCATTGCAAAGATCACAATGAGCACAACCCTGGTCAAGTGGATCGCTTCAGCCCGGGTTGGCCAAGAAACCTTTTTTAACTCAGCAGTGGTCTCGCGGTAAAACTTGCTCAAACCTTTTTGTTGTTTCTTTTGTGCAGCCACATCTAACTCCTTTTACGGTCAAAACGCCGCCCATTGAGACGGCGTCAAGCAAATGAAATAGGCAGGCCAGGTAGGAATCGAACCCACAACCCCCGGTTTTGGAGACCGGTGCTCTGCCAATTGAGCTACTGGCCTAGAGTCTGGCAACTGGTGATCGCCCAGGTTTTCACAAAGGCGACCACCAAGTTTATCCTTACTTCGTTTCTCGATGCAGTGTATGTAACCGACATCTGGAGCAGTATTTTTTCAGCTCCAAGCGATTCGGATCGTTTCTTTTATTCTTTTCAGACGTGTAATTCCGTTCATTGCACTCAGTGCATTCTAAGGTGATTACCGGTCTGATTCCTTTTTTTCTTGCCATATGTACAATCCTGTTTCAATAATTTGGGAAGTACTACTACAGGATCTCGGTGACCACGCCGGACGCAACCGTCAGACCACCTTCTCGAATAGCGAACTTTCCACCCAGTTCTAACGCGATGGGAACGATCAGTTCCACGTCCATATTCACGTTGTCTCCAGGCATTACCATCTCTACACCTTCGGGCAGGGTGATCGTCCCTGTCACGTCGATGGTCTTGATGTAGAACTGCGGCCGGTACCCGGTGAAGAACGGTTTGTGCCGTCCACCTTCTTCCGGTTTCAATACCACGACCTCAGATTTGAATTTCGTGATCGGTTTGATGCTCTTCGGTTCGGCTATTACCATTCCGCGCTCAACGTCATCTCGATCCATTCCGCGCAGCAGCAGACCTACGTTGTCTCCAGCCTGCCCGTCGTCCAGGATCTTGTGGAACATTTCAACGCCGGTCACCACTGTGTCCATGATCTCATCCTGCAGACCAACGATCTCTACCGGGTCTCCAGTGTGGATCTTTCCACGATCGATCCTGCCGGTCACAACTGTGCCGCGGCCTTTGATCGTGAACACATCTTCCACCGCCATAAAGAACGGTTTGTCGACTTCGCGTTTCGGCTGAGGTATATACTCATCTACCACTCGCAGCAGTTCGCGAATGCTCTCATATTCCGGGGCATTCACGTCTTCACTGGTGCTCTCAAGCGCTGCTAAGGCGCTGCCTTTCACGATCGGAGTCTCGTCGCCGGGGAAGCCGTATTCATTCAACAGCTCCCGCAGTTCCATTTCCACCAGCTCTAACAGCTCGGGGTCGTCCATCTGGTCTACCTTGTTCAGGTATACAACCACGCTGGGCACTTCCACCTGGCGGGCCAGCAGCAGGTGCTCGCGCGTCTGCGGCATCGGTCCGTCGGAGGCTGCTACCACCAGGATCGCGCCATCTATCTGCGCTGCTCCGGTGATCATGTTCTTGATGTAGTCACGGTGTCCCGGCATGTCCACGTGGGCATAGTGCCGGGCCTCGGTCTCGTATTCCACATGGGATATACTGATCGTGATCCCGCGCTCTTTTTCTTCCGGCGCTTTGTCGATCTCGTCAAATGCCATGAAGTCGCCGAAACCCTGCATCGCCGCCACTTTAGTGATCGCCGCTGTTAAGGTCGTCTTCCCGTGGTCAATGTGGCCCATTGTGCCCACATTCACGTGCGGTTTCGTTCGTTCAAATTTCTCTTTCGCCATAATTCCTCTCCTGACCTAAATAATAACTATCTTGTCTTGGCCAATTTTTATTAGGATTCTATTCTCCAACAACAATCTTTTTCGATAATTCCTCAGATATTTTTGAATAATGGTCAAACTCCATCGTAAATGCGCCCCGACCTTTGGTTGCGGATCGCAGTTCTGTGGCATACCCAAACATTTCAGCCAACGGAACCATCGCGCGAATTCCCTGAGTACCTCCGGGATGGGCATCCATGCCCTGTACATCTCCCCGCCGAGAATTAACTTGACCAATTATATCACCCAGGTATTCTTCAGGAATTATTATTTCTACTCTCATGATCGGTTCCTGCAGAACCGGCTTTCCTTTCTGAACACCTTGTCGAAAAGCCATCGACCCAGCCATTTTGAATGCCAGATCGCTGGAATCCACGTCGTGTGATGAGCCGTCTACCAGAGTAACTTTTATATCAGTCACCGGGTAACCGGCAATAACACCTGATTCTGCGGCAGCCTTAACGCCCTTCTCGACCGCCGAAATATATTCACGGGGAATTGTGCCGCCCCGGATCTCTTCTTCAAAAACAATTCCGCTGCCAGCTACACCGGGGTCTAAGTTCAAGACTACATGCCCGTACTGGCCGTGGCCACCTGTCTGTTTAACATGCCGGTAATCTACTTTTTCAACCGGTCTTGTAATGGATTCTTTATAAGCAACCCGCGGACGTCCGACCCTGGCCTGCACTTTGAATTCTCGCATCATGCGGTCAACCAGCACCTCCAGGTGCAGTTCACCCATACCAGAGATCAGAGTTTGGCCGGTATCTCCATCCACTCGGACCTGGAACGTGGGATCTTCTTCAGATAATTTCTGTAATGCAGTGGCTAATTTATCCTGGTCTGCTGTGGTTTTTGGCTCAATGGCAACCATGATCACCGGGTCCGGGAAAGAAATATTTTCCAGGATGATCGGGGACCCGATCTCACACAATGTATCGCCAGTAAAGCTGTTCTTTAATCCTAGCACAGCGGCAATATCCCCTGCCCCGGCTTTAGTGATGTCTTCTCTGCGATCAGCATACATACGGATCAAACGTCCAATCCGTTCACGTTTACCCTTGCTGGGATTGGATACCGTTGTGCCTTGTTCAATCACACCCGAATAGACCCTGATATAGGCCAGCCGGCCGACATAGGGATCGGTGACGATTTTAAATACAAGGCCGCTGAGCGGTTCTTCATCATCCGGTTTGCGGATGAGGAGTTCATTAGTTTTAGGATCGCTTCCTTCAACCGGCGGAATATCCAATGGTGATGGAAGGTAATCCACAACAGCATCCAGTAGAGGCTGGACACCCGTGCTGATCAATGAACTGCCGCATAATACTGGCGTCAATTCGTTTGAAATCACAGCAGCGCGGAGAGCTGTTTTCAGCTCATCTTCGCTGATCTCTTGTTCTTCTAGGAATTTATTAGTAAGGCCTTCATCGGTTTCGGCAATCACCTCAACCATCTGAGTGCGGGCGAGTTCCACCTGCTCCTTTAGGTCTTCCGGTATTTCAACTTCCAGGGGAGGGGTGCCATCATGATCTTCCCAGATATACGCCTTTCGGGTTATCAGATCGACCACACCTTTGAATTGGTCTTCTTCGCCAATAGCAACTTGGATCGCAAATACGTTGGCTCCCAGGCGGTCATGGATCATTTCCACCGTACGTTCATAGGATGCTCCAACGCGGTCCATTTTATTGACAAAACAGATGCGGGGAACTTTATAGAGATCCGCTTGTCTCCAAACAGTTTCACTCTGGGGTTCAACCCCTTGTACTGCGTCAAAAACGACAACCCCTCCATCAAGTACTCGAAGGGATCGTTGAACTTCTGCTGTAAAGTCAATATGGCCAGGGGTATCGATAACGTTAATCAAATAACTCTTCCAAACAGCAGATACAGCAGCAGAAACTATGGTGATACCTCGTTCTCGCTCCTGGTCCATCCAGTCAGTAACAGTTGTTCCATCATCGACAGAACCGATTTTATGCGTTTTCCCTGTATAAAAGAGAATTCGCTCGGTTGTGGTGGTCTTACCCGCGTCGATGTGGGCAATGATACCAATATTTCGGAACTGCTCTAAAGCGTATTTTCTAGCCATACTTCCTTAATTCGATCTACTATACCTATACCCGGAAATGGGCGAATGCACGGTTGGCTTTTGCCATTCTGTGGGCTTCTTCCCTCTTACGGATCGCCAGGCCTTCATTATTTACTGAACTAAGCAGCTCTTCAGCCAGGCACTGATCAAATGGTTGTCCTTTTCGTGCACGAGCCGCTTCTAGAAGCCAGCGAGTAGCCAATGTGAACTGGCGGTGAGTTGGCACTTCCATTGGGATCTGATATGTCGCACCGCCTATTCGGCGGGGGCGGACTTCCATCCGCGGCGATGCATTTTGCATAGCCTGTTCAAATAATTCAACCGGGTCTTTTCCGGTCTTCTCGGCCATGATGTCAAATGCGCCATATACTAAGTTAGCTGCTACGTTCTTTTTTCCTTTCTTCAGGACATGATTGATGAAGGTCTGTACTTTTACATTGTTGTAACGTACATCCGGTTCAATCTTTCTCCTGTCAGCTCTTCTCCGTCTCATCTGTTTTCTCCGTCAAGTTATAAAAGATCTTAATAAGGACACAAAAAGCTTAGGGGGCCTTGGTTCCATATTTGGATCGACTCTGTTTGCGGTCGTCCACACCGCTGGAGTCCAGCACACCGCGAACAATGTGGTAGCGGACACCAGGCAAATCTTTCACACGTCCACCGCGGACTAGAACAACAGAGTGCTCCTGAAGACCATGACCCTCACCAGGAATATAGGCAGTAACCTCGATACCATTGGTCAACCGTACACGGGCAATTTTGCGAAGAGCCGAGTTCGGTTTTTTAGGTGTCATGGTTCTAACAATGGTGCATACCCCACGTTTCTGGGGAGCCCCTTTGTCCTGCCAAATTCTACGCTGTTTCATAGAGTTAAATGTATAACGCAGCGCAGGGGCTTTCATCTTGGTTTTCTTATCTGTGCGTCCTTTGCGGACTAATTGATTAATAGTTGGCACATTAGCCTCCGTACCTAATCCTGATCACTTTTCAAATATCAAGGCCATCGATTTTGCTAGATGGCCTTGGATCGCTCAAAAACCCTTATTCAATCAATCGTTTCTGCCTCATGTATGTTGAGGCAACGACTTAGAATTTTAGCACGCCGTTAGTGAAGCGTCAAGCCAGTCCATCTCAAATATCCTGGCGATCCCGAGAGAAGGGAAACGGTTTTAGCGGTTTCCCAATCCCAGCAATCCTGTACTCATGCGCGGTATTTGCGCCCTGCTGTCTTCCTTACCAAAACTAATTATTTCGCCTTCTTCGGTGACTGCTTCAATAGCCAGACCAAGGCTCTGCATTTCTTTCACCAGCACCCGGAAAGAAGCCGGGATGCCAATATCCTCAATTGGTTCACCTTTCACGATCGCTTCATAGGCCTGCACCCTACCCACTACATCATCGGATTTCACAGTTAGCATTTCCTGCAGTGTGTGAGCGGCGCCGTAAGCTTCCAGAGCCCAGACCTCCATCTCACCAAATCGCTGACCGCCAAATTGGGCCTTACCACCCAGCGGCTGCTGGGAAACCAAACTGTAAGGACCTGTGGATCGGGCGTGGACTTTGTCCTCAACCAGGTGGTGCAGTTTAAGGATGTTCATCACACCCACAGTAACCGGGTTGTGATAGGGATTTCCTGTTTTGCCATCATAGACCATCTGTTTACCGAATAATGGAAGAGGAACTCCCGTTTTTGCAACCAGCTTATCAGCCATTTCTCGCAGGGCTCCAGTATCTTTATTATCAAGCTTCTTTGATTTACCACCAGATACAGTGCTGATCCACAATTTCAGGCAGGCATCCACTGTTCTTGCATCCTGGGCATCTCGTTCGTTACTGGGGATCTCTTTATCTTCAAAGAACAGGATCTCCTCTGGTTCATAACCATGATCACGGAGCCATTCTCGCAAGACAGATCGGCGGGCATAGATCTCATCAGAAACGAGTTTATAAACGTCATAATCCCGTTCACCAAGCCAGTTTTCAAGGTAAAGCCGTCGGGCTTCATTATTATCCTGAATATCTTTGGAGTCATAATCAAATCCATCCAGCCATTCCCAGGCTTTCTTTTCTGCATCCATCCAGGCCTGATCCATCATCCAGGCTCTTGCCAGTTCAGCTTCGATCTCACTCTCCCTGGCGCCGTCAAATACAGGGGTAACTGCCACAAATCCAAGTTTTCTGGCAGCCCAACCCAGATGGGCTTCTAGCACCTGGCCGATATTCATACGTCCAGGCACACCGGTGGGTGACAAAAGCATATCAATCGGGGTTCCATCTTCAAGATAGGGCATATCTTCCACTGACACGACCGTGGAAACAACACCTTTGTTCCCGTGGCGTCCGGCAATTTTATCTCCGGCGGTAATGCGGCGTTTTTGCGCCACAAACACTCGCACCATTTTTTCCACTCCAGCAGACAGATCTGCATTATCTTCCCGGGTAAAGATATTCACTTCAATAACCTTACCGCGCTCACCATGGGGCATACGCAGAGAGGTATCTTTCACATCACGTGATTTTTCCCCAAAGATTGCCCGCAGCAGACGTTCCTCGGGGGAAAGTTCTTTTTCACCTTTGGGTGAGATTTTTCCGACCAGAATATCATTGGGGCCAACCTCAGCACCAATCCGGATCACTCCGGTTTCATCCAGGTCTTTGAGGGCTTCTTCTCCGACATTGGGGATATCACGGGTAATCTCTTCCGGTCCAAGCCGGGTATCGCGGGATTCTACCTCATGTTCCTCAATATGGATGGAGGTATAAATGTCGTTCTGGGCCAAATGTTCAGAGATCACCACAGAGTCCTCAAAATTGGCTCCTTCCCAAGACAGGAATGCCACAGTGACATTCTGACCTAGGGCCAGGTTGCCGTTCACTGTTGAAGAAGAATCGGCGATCACATCACCTTTTTTCACCAGCTGGCTCTTTCTTACGATCGGCCGCTGATCTATGCAGGTGCTCTGGTTGGAACGTTCATATTTCCAAAGTTTATATTCCTTGACCTCATTACTTTTATTCCGGATGACAATCTTATCACCCACCACAGAGGTCACTTCTCCATCCTCTTCTGCCAAAAGGACCTGTCCGGAGTCCAGTGCTGCTGGTCTTTCCATTCCGGTTGATACCCGGGGGATTTCGGGGGTCAACAGGGGAACACCTTGGGCCTGCATGTTGGAACCCATCAAGGCACGGTTGGCGTCATCATGAGAAAGGAAAGGAATTAGAGCGGCGCTGATCCCAACAATCTGGTTTGGCGCCACATCAATATAATCAATATCTGTTGGTTTTACGAACAAGAAATCCGAGGCATGTCGGGCGGATACACGATCCTTGACAAACTCAAAGTGTTCGTTGATCTCAGCATTTGATTGGGCGATCGTAAACCGATCTTCTGCATCCGCAGCCAGATATTCAACCTCTTCCGAGATATAAGGGGTAACTAAAATATCTTCAATTTTGGCTTTTTTCATCGCCGTTACCAGTTTGTCGGTCACGCGTTCTCCAGCCGGAGCAATTACCTTACCGGTACTAGGATGAGCAACATCTTCCCTGAGCTGGGCATTCACGATCTCCGGATCACCAAGAGATACTGCCTGGCGAACCTTTCGATAAGGAGTTTCAATGAAACCGTAATCGTTTACCTGGGAATAAGCTGCGAATCGGCCGATCAAACCAATATTGGGGCCTTCCGGAGTTTCAATAGGGCAGATACGGCCATAGTGAGACTGATGGACGTCTCGCACATCAAAACCAGCTCGCTGTCGGTGCAGACCACCTGGACCAAGAGCTGATAAAGTTCGTTTATGTCGAAGTTCTGATAGCGGATTGGTCTGGTCCATAAACTGGGACAGCTGACTTGAGCCAAAGAACTCCCGCAATGAAGCCACCACAGGGCGAATATTAACCAGGGTGACCGGGGACATTTTCTTTTTTCCGCGGATGGACATACGTTCGCGAATAACACGTTCCATGCGGCGAATACCGACCCGCAGTTTGTTCTGGATCAGCTCATCTACAGTTTTTATTCTGCGGTTGCCCAGGTGATCGATATCATCGGGGTCAACCATATTGTTGTTAATTTCGATCATCCGGCGGATCAGGTAGTAAATATCCCATTTTGTAATAGTGAGGTGGGATACAGGCACCTTACCTTCCAGATCATATTTTTGGTTAAGTTTATAACGACCAACCCGTTCCAGATTGTAGCGCCGATCATTAAAGAGCTGATCTTCCAGGAAATCACGGGCGTTTTCAACGGTCGCCGGGTCTCCAGGGCGCATACGTTTGAAGAAGTCGATCAGGGCTATCTCAGCGATAGTCATGCCTTTAGGTATTTCCCAATCAGGTTCCTGGGCAAAACAAGCCGGAATGAACATGCGGTCCGGATTGGTATCAATATCCTCAAACAGGGCGATCAATTCTTCATCCGTTCCCTCTTTGATGGGTGAGTCATTCAGGCCATCATCCACAGCCGCCAAAGCGCGCAGAAAGATGGTTACTGGAATTGTTCGCTGACGATTGAAACGGATCGTCAGGTACCCAGTCTTGCGGGTTTCAAATTCCATCCAGGCACCCCGATCAGGGATCAATTTTGAAACAGCCAGGCGCCTGCCTGTGGTTCGATCAACTTCGGCTTCAAAATAAACACCCGGGGAGCGGATCAACTGAGAAACGACCACTCGTTCTGTACCATTAATAATAAAGGTCCCTTTATCAGTCATCTCCGGGAATTCACCCATAAATATTTCCTGCTTGATGGGTTCAGGCACCTTGGCGCCAGCCAGCAAGACAGAAACGTATAAAGCGGATGCGTAGGTCAGATCTCGTTCCACACATTCCTGGACAGAATATTCTGGATCCTCAAATCTGAAATCCAGACCCCATTGTTTTGCTTCGGGTGTATCACTCGGGAAATATAATTTCATTTTCCCGTTATAAGATTCAATAGGTGAGATCTCATGAAAGAGATCTTGTATCCCATTCGCCTTCAATCGTTTGAAGGAATCCAGCTGAACCTTAATTAGGGGTGGTAAAGGATAACGATAACTAATGCGAGCGTAACTTTTGGCTTTATCTACCTGAGCCATAGATTCTCCCTCTTCCTTTTTCTACTTGACCAAACTGCCCTGCAGCGGTTACTATACGCGTTAATATGCCCCGGTTCACAACCAGGGCAAGGAAATATGACGATGGATATAAATACTGATACATTTTTAAATAAAAAGTATCCTCTGGGTCGATTTTAACCCAGACACAACATTATATAAAAAATAGGCTCATCGGTCAAGGCATCCAGGGGGGATTACAAGAAATGCCGGAACCAGGATATAGGTCATGGAAAATAACCATAAGTCAGGTTTCATCGCTGTCATGGGTCGCCCAAATGTGGGTAAATCCACCCTGCTGAATCGTCTTTTGCAGCAAACCATAGCAGCTGTTTCACCCAAACCCCAAACCACCCGCTTGCAGCAGCTGGGCATATTGACCCTTCCAGAAGGGCAGTTGATCTTCATTGATACTCCCGGATTGCATTTTCCGAAACATAAATTAGGTGAATTCATGAATCAAGACGCCCTGCAGGCGTTGGGAGACGCTGATCTAGCACTGCTGATCCTAGACGGAAGCGCTCCCCCAAACCAGGAAGACCAGATATTTGGAGAAGCGTTAAGGGAGTTAAAACAGAAACCACCGGTCTTTCTGGTTCTAAACAAGATCGACAAACTCGACTCTAAAGAACTCCTGGACCGGATCGCGCAATACCAGGCTTTGTTACCGGACACTACGCTCATTCCAATATCCGCCACAGCTGGCGATAACCTGGATCAACTGGAGAGCATGATCCTTGAAATTCTTCCTGAAGGCCCCCTGCTCTACCCCGAAGATCAGGTCACAGACCTTTACG
>Ga0190293_1000770_pt1 | contig 11449 bp, 11 predicted proteins | sample 48693001_MG_FD_161671 | JGI IMG/M metagenome (GOLD analysis project Ga0190293, IMG submission 161671) | Hydrothermal vent microbial mat bacterial communities from Southern Trench, Guaymas Basin, Mexico - 4869-30-0-1_MG | ecosystem: Environmental > Aquatic > Marine > Hydrothermal vents >... | reverse complement strand
TATGCAAACATGTCTTGGTGCTGCCAAATTACTGATCGACTCTCAAAACCATCCGGAACAGGAAATTGATAAAGTTACTACTCCAAGTGGCTGCACAATAGAAGGTCTTAATGAGATGGAACACAATGGGTTAAGCTCATCCTTAATTCAAGGCCTGGTAGCTTCATTCGAAAAAATTAATGAAATATAAATATAATTCCCACGAAAGTGGAAAACCAGAGAATCTAAAAAATAATTGTAAATGAACCTATTTAACGTTTATCCACTTTATGACATAAGACCGATACGAGCCGAAGTGTGTTATATCTGGGATGATAAAAATATAAAGTATCTGGATCTCTATGGTGGGCATGGTGTAATATCAATTGGGCATTCACATGAAGATTATGTCGAACGATTAAAAGATCAATTAGATCGAATTGGGTTTTATTCAAATTCAGTTCAAAACCCTTTGCAAGTTGAATTGGCAGGTAAGCTGGGTAAAAGTTCAAATTGTGAAGATTATAATTTATTCTTATGCAATTCAGGTGCTGAAGCAAATGAAAATGCCTTAAAAATGGCATCCTTTATTACAAAGAAAAAGAGAGTTATATCTTTTAAAAATTCCTTTCATGGAAGAACCTCTGCTGCGGTAGCCGTAACAGATAATGAACAAATAACGGCTCCTATTAATAAACAACAAGAAGTTACTTTTTTAGATCTTGATAAAATTGATCAGATTCTCTATGAATTGGAAAAAGGAGATGTTTGTGCAGTTATTATTGAAGGAGTTCAAGGTGTTGGGGGTTTGGATGAGGGTAGTACAGACTTTTTTAAAAGATTAGAAAAAGGTTGCAACGAAAATGATGTGTTGTTAATACTTGATGAGATTCAATCTGGATATGGAAGAACCGGCAAGTTCTTTGCTTTTCAGCACCATGGCATAAAACCTGATATCATCACCACAGCAAAAGGAATGGGAAATGGATTTCCAATTGGAGGAGTGTTGATCTTAGATAGAATAAAAGCTGAATTAGGTATTTTGGGTACTACATTTGGTGGCAATCATTTGGCTTGTTCTGCGGCTATTTCAGTTTTAGATGTAATAGCGAAGGAAGATTTGATTGCGAATGTCAATACAGTTTCGACATATTTTTTCGAAAGGATCAAAGAAATTCCGATGGTTAGAAAAGTGAAAGGCAGAGGATTGATGTTGGGTTTAGAGTTTGATTTTGAAGTCGCTGATCTTCGTAAGAAACTGATATTTGATAAACATATCTTCACTGGAGGGTCAGCAAATAAGAATCTTTTACGAATTCTTCCGCCATTGTGTGTAACCAAAGAACAAATTGATGCATTTGTCGATGCTTTGAAAGAACTGATATAAATAAATATATAAATGAAAATAATATTATCTATAGAACAAAGAAATTCTGTATTAACCAGTATGGCAAAATTAGTAGATCAGGAAAGAGATGCAATTATGGATGCTAATAAAACAGACATCGAAACATTTGCAGAAAATGATAAGGCAATGTATGATCGACTTATAGTAAATGGGTCAAAAATTGATGGAATGATAGCATCGTTAAAACAACTGGCTACTCAGGAAGATCCACTTGGCAAAGAATTGTTTCATTTTACACATGAGAATGGATTGGAAATCTATAATAGAACTGCTTCTTTTGGAACGGTTATGATCATTTATGAATCGCGCCCCGATGTAACCATAGAAGCGGGTGGAATTGCTTTCAAATCGGGTAATAAGATATTGTTAAAAGGTGGTAAGGAGGCAATCAATTCTAATTTAGTACTTGTTGGGCTTTGGCACAGGGCACTAGATGAGAATAATGTTTCAAAGAATTGGGTAGAATACTTAAGTTATAATCGCATAGAAACACAAGCCTTTTTAATCAATCCAAGTCAAAGAATAGACCTGATCATTCCACGAGGAGGAGAACAGTTAATTGCCTTTGTAAAAGAAAATGCAACTTGTCCGGTAATAGTGAGTGGAAGAGGAAATAATTTCATTTATGTTCATCAAAATGCCGATTTAACTAAGGCTTTTGATATTATTATTAACGCTAAAACGGCAAAAATTTCGGCATGCAATGCCCTGGATAAGGTATTGATCGATTCTAATTTGGAGAATTTTGATATTTTTTTGAATAATCTGATCAATGAATTAAAAGAGTTTAATGTCGAAATTATTGGTGATGATATTCTATCGATAATTGACGGAGTCTCAAGAATAGAGAATGAAAATATTTGGAGAGAAGAATTTTTGGATTATAAAATAGTTATTGGAACAGTGAATTCGAACGAAAATGCAATTGAGAAAATTAATAAATACAGTGGAGGTCATTCATCTGTTATTATTACTGAGAATAAGAAAGCAGCAAACAAATTTATGCAGGCGGTAGATTCTGCTGCGGTCTATGTAAACGCATCAACGAGATTTACAGATGGTTTCGAATTTGGACTTGGAGGTGAGTTGGCAATAAGTACCGATAAATTACACCAAAGAGGCCCGATCGGACTGCAACATATAGTAACTAATAAATGGTATGTAATAGGAGATGGACAGATCAGATAAAAAGCGAATATTGCTAAAAATAGGTACCAATACACTTACAAAAGAAACCAATATTATTTCAAGGGGTAAAATTGAAGATATTGGCAGGCAAATTTGTGAATTGCAGGATGATTATGAATTTATAATTGTAAGTTCAGGTGCCATAGCTGTTGCAAGACAATTTGTTAAACTAGAAAGTACCGGCAAAGAGATTCATGTAAAACAGGCCTTAGCGGCCATTGGACAGCCTCATTTGATGCGAATTTTTCAAGAGAATTTCAGGGAACTGGGCCTTTTGATATCCCAATGCTTATTATCCTATGCCGATTTTAAAAGAGAAAAATCAAAAGAAAATATAATCGATACTATAAATGTATTATTGGCTAATAATTACATTCCTATAATAAATGAAAATGATACCGTTGCCACGGATGAAATTCAGTTTGGAGATAATGATAAGCTGGCTGCTTTAACTGCTTCATTACTGCATGTTGATTTGGTGATATTTGCTACCAATACAAATGGTGTTTATACCAAAAGATCCTTGGGAAGTGATAAGGAAATTACCATAGATACAGTTGATGATTTAGTAGGACTTCAAAAAGAAGTACTAGACACTAAGTCTTCACAGGGTTCGGGTGGGATGAAATCTAAGATTGAAGCCGCTGCAATATTGCAAAAAAATCATATCGAAACCTGGTTTGTAAATGGGTTGGAAGATAATTTCATTTTGAATGCAATGTGTAATAAATCAAAATTCACTAAAATAAAATAATGAACTATCTAAGTATAACTGATGTCGACAATTTATCTGAATGGGTAAACGAAGCAATTGATCTAAAAAAAGATCCGTTGAAATATCAAAATTCAGGAAAGAATAAAACCCTGGGATTAATATTCTTCAACAATAGTTTAAGAACGAGATTGAGTACCCAAAAAGCAGCTTTGAACTTAGGGATGGACCCAATAGTGATGAATTTCGGAAATGAAGGTTGGGCACTGGAGTTTTCAGATGGTACCATAATGAATGAAGGTAAGGCAGAACATGTAAGAGAAGCAGCTCAGGTTATTTCACAATATTGTGATATAATTGCTATCAGGGCTTTTGCCTCTTTAACAAATAAGGAGAAAGATCTTTCAGAAGAAGTTATAACAGCCTTTGTAAAATATGCAACTGTTCCAATTGTAAATATGGAAAGTTCGGTTGCACATCCTTTACAAGCATTGGCAGATGCAATTACTTTAGAGGAGAATTATTGTAAAAGAAAAATAGCTGGAATTAATTCTAAACCAAAAATTGTTTTGAGCTGGGCACCACATCCTAAGGCATTGCCTCATGCTGTTGCAAACAGTTTTATTAAAATGATGCAAAGACAAGAAGCAGATTTTGTAATTACCCATCCGAAAGGATATGAGTTAGATAAAGAAATAGTGAAAGATGTAAGAATTGCATACGATCAGGATAGCGCTTTTGAAAATGCAGATTTTATTTATGTAAAAAATTGGAGTTCATTTAACGAATATGGAAAAGTGGTTTCACAAGACAAAAACTGGATGATTACAAAAAACAAAATGGACCTGACCAATAATGCAAAATTTATGCATTGCCTGCCTGTTAGGAGAAATGTTGTTGTGGCCGATGAGGTCTTGGATAGCAATCAATCAATTGTCATTGAACAAGCAAATAACAGAACCTTTGCTGTGCAAATAGTATTAAAAAAAATATTAGAGTGTTAAGTCTTAAAATCTGAATAGATGAAATTAACAATAGTGAAAATTGGAGGTAATATCATTAATGATAGTAATGCCTTGATTTCTTTTTTAAAGGATTTTTCTAAAATTAAAGGATCAAAAATTTTGATCCATGGTGGTGGTAGAAAAGCTACAGAAATGGCAAATAAATTGGGCTTAAAACCAAAGATGGTAGATGGAAGAAGAATTACAGATAAAGCAAATCTTGAAGTTGTCACGATGGTTTATGCCGGTCTTTTAAATAAGAATATCGTTGCTCGATTACAAGAGAATAATTGTAATGCTATAGGACTATCAGGAGCTGATGCAAACACAATATCATCTCATAAACGTATTGTAAAAGATATAGATTATGGTTTTGCCGGTGATGTAGATGCAGTTAGTTCAAATGTTATTAAAATTTTGGTTGATAATGATATAACACCTGTTTTTTGTGCTATAACACATGATAAGAAAGGACAACTATTAAATACAAATGCCGATACCATTGCGAGTGAAATTGCATCAGCTATGTGTGATGTGTTTGACGTAGAGTTGATTTATTGTTTTGAAAAAAAGGGAGTATTAGCCGATACTAATGACGATGATTCTGTAATTGAAAGAATAGATTCCAGATCTTATCTGCAATTAAAGGAAAAAGGAATAATTGCTGAAGGTATGCTGCCAAAAATTGATAATTGTTTTTATGCCTTGCAAAATGGAGTTGCAAAAGTAGTTATAGGGTTGCCGGAAATAATTAAGAATAAACATTTAAAACAAACAACACTAGTTTTATGATAAGCGAGATAACCAAAAAAGCAATTGCTTTGCTCAAAGATTTAATTGAAACATCATCTTTTTCTGGAGAAGAGGAGGAAACCGCTGCAATTATTGAACAATGGTTGGTAAATAATAAACTTTCATTTCAAAGAGAGAATAATAATATTTGGGTAAAAAACAAATATTTTGATAGCCATAAACCAAGCATTTTGTTGAATTCACATCATGATACGGTAAAGCCGAATTTAGGTTATACAAAAGATCCTTTTAAGGTGGAAGCCAGTGATGGAAAAATATACGGTTTGGGAAGTAATGATGCCGGAGCTAGTTTGGTTTCTTTAATTGCCGCCTTTACCTATTTTTATAATTCAGAAAATTTAAAATATAATCTTGTTTTATTGGCATCAGCAGAAGAAGAGAATTCAGGACCTCATGGAATACGAAGCGTAATTCCGAAACTTCCCGAAATTGATTTTGCCATTGTTGGTGAACCTACATCAATGCAATTGGCTATAGCCGAAAAGGGACTTTTAGTATTAGATTGTTATGCACATGGTGAGGCTGGTCATGCAGCTCATGGAGTGGGTGATAATTCAATATATAAGGCAATGAAAGATATAAGTTGGTTTGAAAATTACAAGTTTCCAAGAATATCAAAGACATTGGGTGAGGTAAAGATGACAGTAACACAAATAAATGCAGGTAAGCAACATAATGTAATTCCGGCAACCTGCCATTTTGTAGTTGATGTTCGAACAACAGATAAGTACAGTAATATAGAGGCGTTGAAAATAATAAATGAGAATGTAGATGTAGAAGTAAAAGAAAGATCCTTATTAAAGAATTCTTCTTTTATTGCAATTGACCATCCGATAGTTAAAGCGGGCCAAAAGTTAAATAGAGAAATATATGGTTCGCCAACACTTTCAGATCAGGCAAATTTGGATTGCCCCTCCTTAAAAATAGGACCCGGTGATTCATTGAGATCACACACAGCAGATGAATTCATCTATGTAAAAGATATAGAAGAAGGAATTAAAATTTACATTGATTTGATAAAAGGTGTCATCGTTTAATAAGCTTTTTAAATAAAACAATGCAATAAATAAACAGTTAAACACATAAACAATTTTAAAATGAAACTCTGGGATAAAGGATACAGTACTGATGAAAAAATAGATATTTTCACGGTTGGAAATGATAGAGAATTAGATCTGGTTTTAGCCAAATATGATGTAATTGGTTCTTTGGCACATGCAAAAATGCTTTTTAAAATAGGCTTGTTAGATGCTAATGAAATAGGATCGGTTCAAAGAGAATTGAATAGCATTCTAGGAACTATTGAGAATGGAGATTTTATCATTGAAGATTCTTTTGAGGATGTACATTCAAAGATAGAATTTTTGCTTACCGAAAAATTGGGAGATACCGGTAAAAAGATACATACTGCCAGATCAAGAAATGATCAGGTATTGGTTGATATGCATTTATACTTGAAAGATGAATTAGGAGAGATTAAAGTTCTGACAAAAGATTTTTTCAATCTTTTAATTGATTTGTCCAGAAAGAATAAAGAAGTATTACTACCTGGGTATACACATTTTCAAATTGCAATGCCCTCTTCCTTTGGAATGTGGTTTTCGGCTTATGCCGAAAGCCTGATAGACGATGTTTATTTTTTAAATGCTGCTTATTTGGTTGTCGATCAAAATCCTTTGGGATCGGCTGCAGGGTATGGAAGTTCTTTCCCAATAGACAGAGAAGAAACTACCAAATTAATGGGCTTTCATACTTTGAAATATAATTCTGTGGCAGCACAAATGAGTAGGGGTAAAACAGAGAAATCAGTTGCGTTTGCTATGAGTTCATTGGCAGGCACCTTATCAAAATTTGCGTATGATATTTGTCTTTATATGAGTCAGAATTTTGGATTTGTATCTTTTCCTGATGAATTAACAACAGGTTCAAGTATCATGCCTCATAAAAAGAATCCGGATGTTTTTGAATTGATCAGAGCGAAGTGCAATAAAATTCAAGCTTTGCCATACGAACTGACCTTACTTACTAACAACTTACCTAGCGGATACCATCGGGATCTTCAACTTTTAAAAGAAGGCCTGTTACCGGCAATTCAATCTTTAAAATCTTGTTTGGAAATGTTTAAATTTTCGTTAGGGAGTATCCAAATTAATAAAGAGATATTAAAGGATAATAAATACGACTACTTATTTAGCGTAGAGGAAGTTAATAAATTAGTACAAGACGGAATACCCTTTAGAGATGCTTATAAAAATGTTGGGAAGAAAATTGCAGAAGGGGATTTTAAACCCGATAAAAAAGTAGATCATACACATGTTGGTAGTATAAGTAATTTAGCTTTGAAAGAGATCATTCGAAAAATGGAAATAGCCAATAAAAAATAAAAAATTTTGAATATGAATTTGAAATCAAACAAGTGGGATGTAGAGTTATATAATGACAAACACAATTTTGTTTATGAATATGGAGAAGAGCTAGTAAGATTATTGAATCCAAAGGCAGGTGAGGCTATTTTGGACCTGGGTTGTGGATCAGGCCAATTAAGCTATCAAATTAGTAGATCAAAAGCAAAAGTAATTGGAATTGACAGTTCAAAAAGTATGATTGAATCTGCTAAGTTAAAATACCCGGAAATTAATTTTTTTGTAAAAGATGCTTCTGATTTTAGATTTGATAAACCATTTGATGCAATTTTTTCAAATGCAGTATTGCATTGGGTGTTAGAAAGTGAAAAAGCTGTTGTTTCGATGAAGAATAATTTAAAATCAGGGGGAAGGTTAGTTTTGGAATTTGGTGGAAAAGGGAATGTAGAAACAATAATACAATCTGTAAGAAATGTTTTAAAAAGCAAAGGGTATACAAAAGAATCAAAAATCAACAACTGGTATTTTCCTGACGTAGCTGAGTATAAAATTCTATTGGAAAAAAACGGATTCGAAGTAGAATATGCAAAATTATATGAGAGACCAACAGAATTGACAGATACTGAAAATGGAATTAAAGATTGGCTTATGATGTTTGGAAGCTCCTTTTTTAAAAATTTAAATGATAATGTCAGAAATGAGATCTTGGAATTGGTGCAGGAAGATGTTAAAAAGGATTGTTTTGTGAATGGAAAATGGATTGCTGATTATAAGAGAATAAGAATATTAGCAAGAAAGCTTTAATGAGTTTTTTGATATACACAAAAAAAGAATGATAGGTTATTCTGAAAATGATATAAATATCTCAATATAAAATTTTTCTGCCCTAACTTTGCAACTCAATATAGAATTAATTTTAAATGGATTTACAAAATAATCTTATAAAAAAGACAGATTTATTGTTAGATATTTCTTCTATGTTAATGGTCTCTGGCGCTAATACAAATAGGGCTAATGTGAGTATAAATCGTTTTGCCTCAGTTTTGAACTGCAGTGCTTACAGTATGATAAGTCATAAGTCTATTGTGATGACATTAACAGATGATCATTCAAATAAGAGTTATACAAAGGTGCAAAGCATACCAACTTATTTAATAGATTTTTCAACTATTTCTTCTATTAGCAAATCGAGTTGGAATGCAATGGATGAAAATTGGACATTTGAACAAATTGAAGAGGAAATATCCAGAATAAAATCAAAAAAAAGATACTCAAGGTGGTTGGTTTTAATTACTGTTAGTTTGGCCGGAGCAGGTTTCTGTAATATTTTTGGAGGAGATCATATAAATATTTTGGTTGCATTTGTCAGTACTTTTTTTGGTTTATATGTAGTTCAGGAATCGTATAAAAGGGAATTCAATGTATATGTCAGAACTTTTCTGGGCTCTTTGGTAGCCTCATCTTTTGCTTCTTTAGGAATAATTTACAATCTTGGTGAAGACTCACATATTGCACTGGCAACCTCCATATTATTTTTAGTTCCTGGAGTTCCCTTGATCAATTCTTTTACAGATCTGTTAGATAATAATATACTGAATGGTATGGTTAGATTTACCACAGGTCTTATGACTGTATTAGCAATGGCTCTAGGTCTCTTTATCTCCATGTTAATGTTTTCAATAAATCTAAGTTGATGGAAAGTATTTTAAAGTTATTCGAATTATCAATTTGGTCTGGTATCGCTGCAGTGGGATTTGGAATCCTTTTCAACATACCAAAAAAGGCAATTTTTACAGTTTTTATCTTAGGTTTTGCTTCGGGATTGACAAAATCAATTTTATTGAATTTTCATGTGAACATTGTAATTGCAAGTTTTATCGGGGCTTTATTAGTTGGTTTTATGAGCATGCCATTGGCACATAAGATACATCAACCTCCTGTGGTTTTTTCGATTCCGGCCATAATTCCTATGATTCCCGGTTTTTATGCATATAAAACGGTTCTTTCTATAATGAACTTCACTTTTTTAGAAACCGATCAGGTTAAAAGATTAGAACTGGTAGATGCCATTTTTTCAAATGGTTTTACGATGCTCTTTGTGTTGATTTCGATTACAGTTGGAGTACTTTTCCCTCTATTGATATTGAGAAAAAGTACGGTAAAAAAGGTAAGGGATTAGAAATATTTAGCAGAGCAATCTTAAAAACAAAAAGCCTCATTTTCAAAAATACTTAAATAATTTTACAGTGAAATAACTTCGTTCCAGCGCAAAAAGTTAGTCCCATTTTTTAAAATACCTTACTCGGTATGTTTTGTGTTAAAACCTGTATCATTGCTTTTGCTTTCACTAGACATTCTTTATATTCTTTTTCGGGATCAGATTTTGAGGTAATGGCTCCTCCTACTGAAAAAGATAGATATTGTTTGGCTTGATTATATAAAATACTTCTTATTACCACATTAAAGTCAAAGTCATTCTCAGGAGAAAAATAACCTACAGCTCCAGAATACACTCCTCTTTTGGTTTCTTCCTGAGCTTCAATAATCTTCATTGCAGCTATTTTTGGAGCACCTGTCATACTACCCATGGGAAACAGGCTTTTAATTATATCTACAGGGTTCTTATAAAATTCAACCTTTGAAACAACAGTTGAAATCAGCTGATGAACCTGTTTAAAAGAATAGACTTTGCACAACTCTTCGACAAAAACACTTCCTTCTACAGCGGTTTTAGATAAGTCATTTCTAACAAGATCGACAATCATTATGTTTTCAGCTCTTTCTTTGGGGTCTTTTGAAAGCAGTTTAATCATATTTTCATCTTTTCTTAAATTTGCTAACCTTTTGGCAGTTCCTTTAATAGGTTGAGATATGATCTTGACACCTTCCTTTTTTACAAATCTTTCAGGGGAAGCACCCAGAATAAATTTATCATTTAATTTTAAAAAATTTCCAAATGGAGCACATGTAATAGAATTTAGTTTATAATAAATTGATAAAGGGTCAATATCTGTATTTTCAGCATAAAACTCCTGACATAAATTTACTTCATAGATATCTCCTTTTTGAATGTGTTTAAGAATAGTATCTAACTTTTTAAGATATTTTACTTTAGAGATTCTTTTCTTAATATTACCAATTTGATTAATTGATAAACCATCATGATTTGGATTTATAGGATAATTCAATATGTCTTCCAGATCCTCATCAATATTGTGATCAATTAGGTTTAAATATTGAATTTCAAGGGTTTTATCCTTAAGGAAAAATATTTTTTTTGGCTGAAAGAAATACATTTCAGGGAATTGTAAATAATCCTTATTTCGAGAATGAAGATCCTCTATATCATTTTTTAAATCAAAACTCAAGTAGCCAAAAATATAGTCCTTTATTTTAGCCTGGTATTGCTTTAATTTGGTAAAAGCCTTATGATAATCGGATTGAATTTCGGTATAAGCATCAACGGCCAATACAGCATCAAAATTAGAATATTTTTGAGGATAATTGTTACTGTCAAGCCATGATACCTGACCGTATTGTTGGGCCCAAGACAGCAATTTTATTTTGAAATCAAAAATATCTTGAACTTGAATTTTTTTTGTGATTCTTTCCACTCCCAAAATATTTATGATCTAAAAAATGTTTAAGAATGAATTCCTACGAAGAATGATCGGCAATAATTTTCCATTCACCTTTTATACGCTTTAGAATAATTGAAAACATACCATTGGCATCACCTACTGTTCTTTTTAAATGAAATTCACCGATAACTAAAAATACATCATCTGCTAGTTGATCGAATTCGAGCAATTTAAAAGTTAGTGTACCGGTATGCTCTTTAGTTGGATAATTTTTTTTATAATTTTCAAAGGTTTGTTGCCATCCATATGTCAATCCGCTGCTCCCAACAAATTTCAGGCTTTCAGATTTGATATAACCTTGCATAAAAGCTTCAATATCACCCTTGCTCCAGTCTTCAGCT
>Ga0190293_1000768_pt1 | contig 11459 bp, 8 predicted proteins | sample 48693001_MG_FD_161671 | JGI IMG/M metagenome (GOLD analysis project Ga0190293, IMG submission 161671) | Hydrothermal vent microbial mat bacterial communities from Southern Trench, Guaymas Basin, Mexico - 4869-30-0-1_MG | ecosystem: Environmental > Aquatic > Marine > Hydrothermal vents > Microbial... | reverse complement strand
GTAAAATTTGGACTGCATTTACCCCCATATCTTTAATATGATTAATCCCCCCACGTTGATCTTTATCAATTAATCCTTGGTAAGCACCGGGAAAAGATGAACCGGAAGTCGGGTGTAATGTCATATCGCGTAAATGCATTTCATATATGATCAGATCTCTAGGGTCGATTTTAATCCAATCATCGTTATCCCAATCGTAATTAGTATCAATCACTAAAGATTTTGCTATATGACGATAATTGTTTTGTGTTACAGCAGCCTTAGAATAGGGGTCAGCAATTATTACTGACGAATCATTAGATGGGCCTTCTAATTGGTATCCATAGAGTGTTCCATAACTGGCATAAGGAAGCGTGAAACTCCAATCGCCCTTGGCGTCTTTTATCATCGGGAACTCTTTCCCAGATATATCTTCGGGATTATCAAATATTACTAAAAATACTTGATCGGATTTTGGCGCATAAAGTTTGAATTCAACGCCATCGCTTTTGACAAAAGCGCCATAGGAAAGAATTTGATTACTCATATTTTGACACCCCAGGAGTAGAAGAATCATGGAAAATATTATTTTTTTCATAGATTACCATTTTATTTATTATGCTTTGTGAATATTCAAGTGGCTAAATTATCGCATTATTTGGAAAAGGAATATGAGAAAAACATTTTATTTAATGATACTAATAATTTTTGTTGGATGCATGAAGAATGATTTTCCTCCTGTTTCAAATTTTCAAACTGTTATACTTCAAACCGGAATTGAAAAGACAATTGATTTAACGAAATATATTTCAAAAATTGATGAAATTATTGTCGGTAAAACCGATGGAGTAACGGCCGAGTTCGTAGCTGAATCCAGTTTATTAAAACTTACCGCCAACGGCGACGCGCCCCTCGTAGTGCTTCCGCTACAAATAAATAACGAGCAATTCAGTTTGTTGTTGAAAATAAATCCGATGGTAGCGCATACGTTTATTTACAAACCGAAAAGTAATGAATCAGATATAATTGTAATGGGACAATTTAATGATTGGTCACGGACTGCATTACCGTTATTTGACGAGGACAATGATGGCATATTTGAGCGTACAGTTTTTCTCAAACCACAGAGACATGAATATAAATTTGTTGTAGATGGAATTGAATTAATAGATCCTGAAAATCCTGTATTTATTTCAAACAACATTGGTGGATGGAATTCAATTTTGGAACTAACCGAGTTTAAAGCTAAAGCGGGTGGAAGAATAATTAAGGAAAAATGGGAAAAGAGATTATTGAAGTATAAATATAATTCTAAAGATAATTCATCTTTAAAAGAATTAATATTAATTCATAATAATTCGCTTGTCGATGAGGAATTATACAATATTGATAGGAATAATCTGCTCAGTGTGGATTACACTAAATTGGATGATGGTACTCTCAGAATTACCGGAATTGATGAAAAAGATCGAATAATACCTGAAAATATTACAATTATCAAAGATGGAAAACCACTTAACCCGATTGATCATCCAAACAATTGGCATTTTGCTGTATTGTACAATTTAATGGTGGATAGATTTTTAGATGGCGATGAGACTAATACAATTCATGTTCAAACTAATGATTTAAATGATTTGGCAAATTTCCATGGTGGCGATCTATCCGGAATAATTCAAAAATTGGAGGAAGGCTATTTTACTGATCTTGGAATTAACTCTATTTGGCTTTCACCGCTAAACCAACAACCTGATAGTACTTATGTGGAGTGGATTCCACCGCATCGTAAATTTACCGGCTATCACGGTTATTGGCCGATTGCACCAAGGGAAATTGATCCGCGTTACGGTACTGATGAAGAACTAAAGAGATTGGTTAAACTCGCGCATTTCCAAAATATTAAAGTAATATTGGACTTTGTATCAAATCACGTTCATGAAGAACATCCATACTTTAAAGAACATCGTGATTGGTTTGGAAATATGAAACTACCCAACGGTGAAATAAATATCCGAAATTGGAGTGAAGAAACACGGCTCACAACTTGGTTCGATGAATTCATTCCCTCATTCGATTATCTATCTGCACCGGAAGCAATAGATCAAGTTGTTGATGATGCAATTTGGTGGTTGGAAAATTTTAATTTGGATGGATTCCGTCAAGATGCGGTAAAACATGTACCGCACTTATTTTGGAAACAGTTGACAGCTGAAATGAAATCCAAATTCCCGAATAAACATCTATATCAAATTGGTGAAACATTTGGTTCGGATGAGCTCATTTTGGATTATGTGAACCCTGGTGAATTGGATGCTCAATTCAATTTTGCAATTTACTTTAATGCTCGTGGACAGTTTACATCCGACAATACTGATTTTTCAGGATTAAAGGAAGTAATGAATATCAATCTTAATACGTACTATCCTGTCAATTTGATGGGAAATATTACATCAAGTCATGATCAATTAAGATTTATTGGTATAGCGGACGGACAAGTATCTTTCAGTGATAATGGTACGGAAAGAACATTCACAAATCCACCGATACCGGTGCAGAATGTAACAAGTTACTCGAAATTGGCAAATTTTCACGCCTTTAATATTGCGATTCCGGGCGTTCCTGTTGTTTATTACGGGGAAGAAATCGGATTAATGGGTTCAGGCGATCCGGGAAATCGTAGACCAATGCGCTTTGGGAAATTTACAACAGGGCTTGAACAGGAGTTACTTGCTAAAATAAGCAAATTAAATGAGTTACGCAGTAAATATCCTGCGTTAGCAGTGGGAGATTTGGAAATACTAAAAGCAGAAGGCCCACTATTATTGCTTCAAAAATCTTATTTTGGTGAGAAGATAATAGTAGCAATTAATAATGGTTCTGTAGAACAGTCAGTTGAAGCAGAAATACAATATGGAAAATTAAGGGATCTATTGACTAACGAAATTAAATTTATTAATGATAGGAAATTTGAACTGAATATTCCTGCATACTCATACGGTATTTATAAAGTCATTTAGGAATATATTTAATTTATAACGTTCTCATATGTGTGATGTTAAATTAGTTTATGCTTAGGTTATTAAAAAGGGTAAGGTTTATTACAATAATTCTATTAATTAGATTATGACGAAGAAAAAACTATATTCTGTCCGAGAGTTTGCAAAAAATTTAAAAATAGATGTAGATGAACTTTTGTGCACTATTTGGTATTTAGATGTAGATGATATTAATAATCCAAACGATTTAATACCTTCAAGGATTCAAAGACAAATAAATCAAAAATATAATATTCCTAGTAATAAACAAGCAAAAAAAATAAAATATTGGACAGATTATTATGGTATTCCAAAGAAAAATTTAATTAAAGTCTGTGAGCAATCCGGTTTTACTATTAATGATAAAAAATCAACATTGACTAAAAAGGAAATTAGCAAACTTAGAGCGTTGACTAGACCCACTCCCACAAAACCATTTTTTGATAAACAGAGAAAGGTAAAACAAAAAACTGAGGTCGTCAATAAAATTGAATGGGAAGTAATTGGTCATAAGAAAAATCTTAGATATTTAAAATACAACGAAGTACTTGGAATTCACTTTGCTTTAGTTGATGATTATAAAGACTATGAAAATCCTATTGATACTCCTGGAGTTCGGCATGAAAATATGCTAGCGTCGGCTATATTTAGGCAACATACATCATTGCTTGGATTTACAAAGTATCCAACAGTAGAAATGTGTAGTGCGGCTTTGTTGCATTCGCTAGTATTAGACCATCCATTTCACAACGGGAATAAAAGAACAGCACTTGTATCTTTATTAGTATTTTTGGATGAAAATGGATTTGTTTTAATTTGCAATGAAGATCAATTATTTAAATTTGTGATAAAATTAGCTCAACATAGACTCACCAAAAATAGTTGGGATTTACAAGATGATAGAGAAGTTCAAAATATTACTAAGTGGATTAAAACAAATTCACGATTCTTGGAACGTGGAGATCATCCTTTACCATTTAGAAGGTTAAGAAAAATTTTAACTGAATATAACTGCGAATGTCATATAACAGGTGGATCAAGTAGCAAAATAGATATTAATAGAAAATTTATAAAAACATCAATAATTGGACTGAAGACAAACAAGATATTAAAAACACGAATAAATTATGATGGAGAAGGGGAAGAAATTGAATTGGTAACAATAAAAAAAATTCGACAAGATTTGTATTTAGATGAAAAAAATGGGATTGATTCAAAAGCGTTTTATGAGAAATCGCCAATAGCCTTTGATCATTTTATCACAAAATATAGAAGAACTCTCGACAGGCTTGCTAAATTGTAATAAATAGTTAGATAATTAAATGAAAAAAACAATCCTAATAATTATAGCAGTTGTAGTAGTAGTGCTTTTATTATTGTTTTTAAATGAATGTAAACCCAAACAAAAGCCACAAGAGCAGTACATCACAATTGCCAGTTGGAATTTAAAAAACATTGGACAGTCAAAATTTAATTACTCTCCTTACACAAATCCCAATTTTTAATAAAGTAATTTAGGAGTAACTTTCAAGTTGAATTTTATTAGATAAATGGTAGAGATAATATGAAAAAGAAAATAAGAATAGGAATTATGGGATTTGGCCGTATCGGTCGGAATTTATTCCGATTAGGTTATGACAATCCATTATTTGATTTTGTAGCAATCAGTGATTTGGGTGAGCCGGAAGCAATGCATTATCTACTAATGCGTGATTCTGTTTATGGCACTATGACTGAAGATGTAAAACTCGATGGTAATTATTTAAAAGTTCGCCATCAAAATACTAGATTATTGGAAGGTGGCAATCCTGGTAGTATTCCATGGGACGCATTTGATGTCGATTTTGTATTGGATGCAACCGGTCAATATCATCACAGGGCTGATTTGCAGGCACATATTGATGAGGGCGCAAAGCGAGTTATTGTTGCTGTTCCTCCGGTAGAGCCGGTTGACAGAATTGTAATAGCAGGAATAAATGACCACCTAATTAGAGCTCACGATAAATTGATTTCAGTCACATCCTCAACAACACAAGTGTTGGCATTGATGGTCAAAATGCTTGACGAAAAATTTGGTGTTGAACGAGCAATGATGACTTCAATTCATGCTTATACTTCCGATCAGCCGCTTGCTGACGCAGTGCGATCGGATCTACGTCGCAGTCGCTCTGCGGTAGAAAATATTATTCCAAATGAAAACGAATCACCGCGCTTGGTCGGAGAATTAATGCCGAAATTTAAAGGAAAACTAGCCGGAATGGCGCTAAATGTTCCGGTCCCTGATGGTTCTTGCGTGGATTTATCGACGGAATTAAGGAATATGCCATCCGTAAAAGAATTGAATGCAGCAATTAAATCTTATGCAATAGGTTCGCTGAAAGGAATAGTCGGTTATACCGATGATCCAATCGTTTCATCCGATGTTTCGGGAACTAGCGAGACAATGATTTTTGATGGAAAAGCAACAATGACAACTCAAGATAAACTGTTAAAAACACTATGTTGGTATGATAATGGATGGGGTTTTTCCAAGCGGATACTTGAATTGGTTGAAGCATATGCAAAATTGGAGGTGAAATAATGAGAATTGCACTTAATGGTTTTGGAAGAATTGGTCGTTCTGTTTTCCGTATTCTTGATGCTAGAGATGATTTCGAAATTGTAGCGATCAACGATATTTCACCGTCTGATGTTTTAGTTTATTTACTGAAATACGATACAGTTATGGGACGTTTCCCCGATAAAATTGAATTAAAAGGAGATGTTCTAGAAACTAAGAAAAATAAAGTTAAGATGTTGGAAGAAAGAAATCCGGCTGATTTACCTTGGAAAGAACTCGAAATTGATGTTGTAATCGAAGCAACTGGAATATTTCGTACTAAAGAAACTTTATCTGCGCATTTGAAAGCCGGTGCCAAGCGCGTTGTTTTAACCGTCCCGGCTAAAGATGAAATTGATTATACAGTTGTAATTGGCGTCAATGACGATGGTCTCAAAAAGGAACATCGCATTATTTCAAATGCGAGTTGTACGACTAATTGTCTCGCCCCAATGGCAAAGGTCTTGAATGATGCTTTCGGTATCGAATATGGTGTGATTAATACAATCCATGCTTACACAAATGATCAGCGCCTCGCGGATGTACCGCATAGCGATTGGCGTCGCGGTCGTACGGCGGCAGAAAATGTGATACCAACATCTACCGGTGCAGCACGCGCTGTGGGAATTGTATTGCCCGAGCTAAAAGGCAAGCTTGACGGTATAGCTACGCGTGTACCAGTCCCCGATGGCTCAGTAGTAGATTTGGTTGCTAGACTTAAACAAGATGTTACTCCAGATCAAATTCACGGAGCTGTTAAAGCTGCTGCATCATCAAAAAGAATGAAGAATGTATTAGAATATTCTACTTTACCGGTTGTATCGAGTGACATTATTGGCAATCCGCATTCATCAATTTATGATGCACCATTTACGCGTGTAATAGAAGGTAATTTCGTTAAAACGTTAAATTGGTACGATAATGAATGGGGTTATTCCAACCGCGTTGTTGATGTAATTGATCTACTTAGAAATATAGATTAATTTTATTTTGAAAATGACTAAACCCTCAAGGTTATAAAAACCTTGAGGGTTTTTTATAATTCCCGATTTAATCGGGAATCCATATTATTAAAACCTTGCAGGATTATTCTGCAAGGTTTTTTAATTTTTTAATTCCTCTAAATCTTTATAATAATCCAAACTTTCAGGGTTTGCAAGGGCTTCCCGATTGCTTACATTTTTACCTGCGATTATCTTCTTAACAGCTATTTCCACTTTCTTGCCGTTAATTGTATAAGGGATATCGGGAGTTTCTAAAATCTTTGCAGGAATATAACGTGGTGAACAATTCGATTTAATAGCATTTTTAATTTTAGCAATTAAATTATCATCAAGTTTGTATTCAACATTTAATTTTAAAAATAATATTACTCTTTCGTCACCGTTCCATTTCTGACCGATAACCAAACTGTCATCTATTTCAGGCAAATTTTCTACAACTCTATATATTTCAGAGGTACCAATGCGCACGCCACCAGGATTTAGTGTAGCGTCGCTGCGTCCGTGCATTGTTATTCCACTGTGCGCTGAAATTGAAATATAGTCTCCATGATGCCATATACCGGGATATTTTTCAAAATATGCTTTTCTGTATTTTTCTCCATCCTCATCATTCCAAAAATATATTGGCATAGATGGAAATGGTTTTGTACATACTAATTCACCTTGTTCATTAATAAGTGATTTACCATTAGGAGAATATGAATGTACATCCATTCCAAGTCCGCTACATTGAATCTCTCCACGATGAACCGGAAGATTTGGATTACCTAAAACAAAACATGATATTATATCAGTACCCCCGGCAATCGACGAAAGTGTTAAATCTTTTTTAATATTATTGTAAACATAATCAAAGCTCTTTTCTGACAGCGGTGATCCTGTTGATAATATTGTTTTTAATCTGTTTAAATCTGCGTTTTCCCGTGGCTCAACTCCCGCAGCTTCGCAACTTGCGATATATTTTGCACTGGTTCCAAAAACTGTTATTCCTAGCTCATCCGCTAAATTCCATAAAGCATTTCCATCAGGATAGAATGGTGAACTATCATATAAAACTACAGTTGCGCCTACCGCTAAAGATGATACAAGCCAATTCCACATCATCCAACCGCAAGTTGTAAAATAGAAAATGTTATCTTTTCTGCTGAGATTTGTATGTAAACGTAATTCTTTAAGGTGTTGTATTAATGTTCCACCGGCTCCGTGTACAATAGCTTTGGGCATTCCAGTTGTTCCCGAGGAATACATAATATATAATGGATGATCAAATGGCAATTGCTCAAATTGCAATTCTTGTTTAGTGGATTTATTTGTGAAATCATCATAGCTGATTCCTTTGGGAATGTTATCAATAATAACCGAATGGGAGATATATGGATTTACAACAACATATTTTAAGGTTGATAATTTATCTGCAATATTTTTTACCTTATCCAGATAATTAAACTTTTTGCCATTATAATAATATCCATCCACTGCGAATAAAATTTTTGGTTTTATCTGTTTGAAGCGATCTAATACACCTTTTATTCCAAAATCAGGGGAGCATGAACTCCAAATTGCTCCGATTGAAGCGGTTGCAAGCATTGCAATTATGGCGATTGGTATGTTGGGTAAAAAACCTGCAATCCTATCTCCCCGTTGTACGCCGGCATTTCTCATTGCACCTGCTAAAATTGATACACGTTCATATAATTGTTTATATGTGAGAGATTGCGATTTTCTCCCTTCCCCTTTAAAAATGAGTGCAATTTTATTATCTCGATAGCGCAACAGATTTTCCGCAAAATTCAATTTGATACCTGAAAACCATTTAGCTCCCGGCATTTTGGACTCATTATCAACCACTGATTCAATTTTACCAGTATGAGTTATTTTACTGTAATTAAAAAATGAATGCCAGAAATCAGCAATATTTTCTACAGACCACGTATGTAATTCGTCGTAATTTTGTAGAGATAATTGGTGATGATAATTCACAAATTCTGTGAATCTTGTCATTTGTGATTCTTTGATTTGTTTTTTTGTAGGTTTCCAGAGTATCTTTTTTACCGAATTATCCATATAAAAAAATACAAGTGATAAATATGATTATCATACAAAATTTATTTATTAAAAGAATAAGAATATTATGAAAATAGCATTTTTAACAGCTGGTGGCATAGCGCCTTGTTTATCAGCTTCGATTGGGGCGTTGATTGAGGAATATAATAAACTTGTTCCGAATGCCGAGTTAATGGGATATCTAAATGGTTACCGTGGTCTTCTCCTCGGGAAAAGTATCAAATTTCCGGAATCGGTGAAAAGTAAAGCAAAGATTTTATATGAATTTGGTGGTAGCCCAATTGGTAATAGTCGCGTGAAACTTACTAATATTGAAGATTGTGTGAAGAATGGTTACGTTAAAGAAGGAGAAAATCCATTGGAAGTTGCAGCCAATCAGTTAGTAAAGGATAAAATTGATATTTTGCATACAATTGGTGGTGATGATACAAATACAATGGCAGCGGAATTAGCTAAATATTTAAAAGATAATAATTATAATTTAACTGTTGTGGGCATGCCTAAAACAGTTGATAATGATGTAATTCCAATTACTCAAACTTTGGGCGCATTAACCGCTGCTGAACAAGGAGCAATATTCTTTGAAAATATTGTTAATGAAAATACAACAAGTACTCGACAATTAATTATTCACGAAGTTATGGGTCGCCATTGTGGGTGGCTAACAGCAGCTACGGCAGTTGCATATCGTCATCGACTTAATAAACGCACTTTTTTATCTGAAATACAGCTATCAAAAGATAGATGGGACATCGATGCTGTCTATGTCCCTGAATTACATATTGATCTGAAATCGGAAATTACGCGTTTGAAAAAGTTGATGGATGAGAAAGACTGTGTAAATATATTCTTAAGTGAGGGCGCAGGAAAAGATGAAATAGTTGCTGAAATGGAATCTAATGAAGAGGAAGTCCCCCGTGATGCTTTTGGTCATGTAAAATTAGATAAAATTAATCCAGGGAAATGGTTCGCGAAACAGTTTTCGAGGGGACTAGAAGCGGATAGAACACTTGTACAAAAGAGTGGTTATTTTGCGCGATCGGCTGTGGCGAATTCAAGAGATTTGGCATTAATTAAAGGATCTGCAATGTTAGCTGCTGAAAGTGCAATCGCCGGTGAAAACGGTGTAGTCGGAATGGACTACGAAGCTAATGATGAACTAAAACTTATTGATTTTCAAAGAATAAAAGGTGGCAAAGAATTTGATGTTAAACAAGGATGGTTTCAAACATTATTAAAATCAATTGGACAACACTAAGAATTAATAATTCAGGAGAAAAAATGAAAAAATCACCACCAAAATTAAATACTGACAGAAGATTCCCAACGAATATGATGACTGCGCATGCACTATGCTTGAAAGCTAAAAACGGTGAAAAGGGAAACAAAAAAGGGAAACGGTATGCTGTACCGGCATTTAATGTAACGCATTTTCAGGGAATAAATGCAGTTTTTCGGGCATTTGAGTTATTAGGTTCATCCGGATTGATGGAGCTATCTAACTCGGCACTTAAACATTTTGGCGAAGGCGATGCGATTTACGGATTGGAAGTTGCCTCTGAGTATATTGCTAAGAAAGCGGCTAGATCTAATGTAAAAATTGCTACACATTTGGATCACGGAGATTACATTTCCGACGCTGGACGGCGAGTTGTGCAAGCATCTGTTCAACATTTAACAAGTGTTATGGCAGATAATTCTACCGATAAAGCGGCAAAGAAAGCCATGCCTTTACAAGATAATGCCGACCTAACACGCGAAGTAGTTGATATGGCGCATCCACTTGGAATTTCGGTTGAAGGTGAATTAGGAGTTTTAGCGGGTGAAGAGGATGAAAACACCAAATCGGAATTCTCGACCTATACAAATCCCGATGAATTAGATCAATTTTTACAACAATCAGGTGTTTTAATGTTAGCGCCAACAATTGGAACTATGCATGGACCAAATAAAGGTAAGCCGGGTTCAAAAGTAAAATTGAATATTAAGTTAGCACATGAGTTGCTTGCTGTTGCTGATAAAATAAATCCCGAGATAACATTTGTTGCTCATGGGGCTTCTACGCTTTATCCGGAAGTTGTTAAATATGCCGTTGAGCAATTAGATAAAATGGGCGATCCAACTAATTCAAAACAGAAGTGGTTGGATTTTGTTGGAACTGATTGGGATCAAATTGAAGGTTTAATTGAAGCAGGTTTCTGCAAGATTAATACCGATACTGAAAATCGCCAAACGTTTTTGTCGGCATTGTTGGGTACAATCACCGAAACAAGTTCAAAAATTGATATTCGTTGGTATGATAATCAGTGTACAGATGCGTTGGTAAAATCATATATTCAAAAATTGATTATGGCCGGAAATTATGGTGTATGGCATGAACCAAAAATTGATGTTAATAAATATCAATTTGATTTGAGTAAAAGCTTATCGGATTTGATTTAGATTGTCATTTCGCACTTGATGCGGAATCCACATTATTATAATGGATACCCGCCTACGCGAGTATGACATACTGATTAATAGATTCCCGCTTTTGCAGGAATGATAATATAGTCTAAATTCATTTGTGAAAAGATACATATTATTCATAGTAATTATTTTAATCAGCGGTTGTGATTTATTCAACAAATCAACACCTACTAAGCCAGACAACAATATTCCTTCTGTAAGCAATGTAAAAGTTAATCCTGTAGCACCTGTTGAAGATCAGAGCTTGCAGTTAAGCTTTGACTTTTATGACGCTGACGGCGATGCCGACAAATCAATAACAGAATGGTA
>Ga0190293_1000767_pt1 | contig 11460 bp, 12 predicted proteins | sample 48693001_MG_FD_161671 | JGI IMG/M metagenome (GOLD analysis project Ga0190293, IMG submission 161671) | Hydrothermal vent microbial mat bacterial communities from Southern Trench, Guaymas Basin, Mexico - 4869-30-0-1_MG | ecosystem: Environmental > Aquatic > Marine > Hydrothermal vents >... | reverse complement strand
GTCTTCAACACATCTTGTTTTATATGTCATAAAGATGGTACCGGTGAAGTTACAATGTTATCTGATAAACATTATTGGACTGAAAACAGAGCCAAAAACATTGAAACACTTGTACAACATGTCCACACTGGAGATTACGGTACAATGACACCAAAAGGCTCTTGTATAGATTGCTCCAAAGATGACTTACGCGATGCCATTTATTATATGATGATTGAAACTGGTATAATAGAATAAATACATTTTAATATCGAAAGAAGACATCCACAATTTTGTCGGGCTTCTAATTTTAAATCACGTAATATTTATTATGAAACTCAAACCACTAAATAATTATCTTTTGTCTAAAAATGGTACAACCTCAGGTTATCCCTTTGACGAAAATACTTTAGTATTCAAGGTTGTTAACAAAATGTGCGCATTAATTGGAGAAGATGAAACTCCCCTGCGAATAAATCTTAAATGTGATCCTGAGGAAGCACAAGTTTTACGCGGTATCCATAAATCAATAATTCCGGGTTATCACATGAATAAGGAACATTGGAATACTATAATTCTTGATGGAAGTTTACCTGATGAATTAATTTACAAATTAATTGATGATTCATACAATTTAGTTGTTAAAGGACTCAAGAAATCTGACAGAGAAGTGTTAGTATAATATAATTTTATATTATAAATACAAATTGACTGCCAAACTGCGTTTAGGGTATATTTGCAGACTTTTTTAGGTAATAAAATTCACATTTAAATGAACAAAAAACTAACTCCAAGATACATAATAATTGCAATTATAATTGCATGGGCAATTTATGCCCTCTGGCCTTCAATTTCTTTCCAACAAATGTCTGAAGATAAAAAAGAGACTCTCCGTGAAGAAGGAAAATTAAGGGTAATTGAATCAAAGATAATTAAACAGGGACTTGATTTAAAAGGCGGTATGTATATCGTCCTTGAGGTCGATCTCCCAACACTTATTAGCGGTCTTGCAATTAATAAAGATAAAAATTTAGAAAATACTCTAGCTAAAGTAACAGAAAGACTTAATGAGCCTGATGCAGATTTCTTCAATTTATTTACTAGTATATCTAAAGATAATAATCTTCGCTTAGCGCGATATTTTCATGAGTTCGGTGCTTCCGTCGATGAAATTATCGGTAAGCTGCGTGAGGAATCTGATGATGCAATTAATCGTGTGCTCGAAATTCTCCAAAACCGTGTTGACCAATTCGGTGTATCTGAACCAACAATTCAGAAACAAGGTAGCCAACGTATTATCGTTGAATTAGCCGGAATTCAGGATTCAGAGCGAGCAAGAGACTTATTGCAAAGTACAGCATTACTCGAATTTTATCTCGTGAAAGATGCTGAAATCACTCAAGATATGCTAGTACGAGTAGATAATATCTTAAAAGGGAATAAAGATATTGCAGAATTGACAGAAAACTTATCTGAACCTGAAAAGCCGCAAGAAGAAATAGTAGAACAGGTTAGCGATGATAAGACAATTACTGTAAGCGAATTATTTGGAGATACTGACGAAGAAATTTCAGTTAGTGAAGATACAAGCGCAGTGGTCGATCAAAGATTGTTTGAAGACCGACCATTTTCATCATTGTTAAGAAATCTTGGAAAAGATATCGGAGTACCAGAATCAAATGTTTATGCAGTAAATAAGATTTTGGCTCTCGAAGAAGTTGAGAATTTGCTTGAATCTACATCGAGTAAGTTTGCATTAAGTAATAAAGCTGAAGAAATCACTGATGGCAGCGGTATCCAAGTTAAGATTTATAGACTCTATCATTTGGTAAATGAACCTGAATTGACTGGTGGAGTTATCTCCGATGCTAAAGAAAATATTTCGGGAATGGGAAGTGATATATCAGGACAACCTGTTGTACTAGTTGAGATGAACAGTGATGGTTCTAAACAATGGTCAAGAATTACTGGTGCAAATATTAATCGCCGAATTGCGATTGTTTTAGATAATAAAGTACACATGGCTCCCAATATTATCGAAAAAATCTCCGGCGGTGGTACTCGTATCCAAGGTTTTGCCGATTTAAATGAGGCAAAGGATATCGCAATTGTATTGCGGGCAGGTGCATTACCAGTACCGGTACAAATAATAGAAGAAAGAATTGTGGGACCATCTTTAGGGGCTGATTCAATCAGACAAGGAACCCTATCAGTTATAATCGGGTTGGTAATTGTTATGTTGTTTATGCTGATCTATTATAAAATGTCCGGGTTAATTGCAGATTTTGCATTGATTTGGAATATTATATTAGTCTTATCAATTTTAGCAACTTTACAAGCAACTTTAACACTCCCGGGAATTGCAGCATTGATATTAACAATGGGTATGTCTATTGACGCAAACGTAATTATTTTTGAAAGAATTCGAGAAGAATTACGAAAAGGCAAAACTGCTCGAGCAGCAATAGACGCAGGTTATGACCGTGCACTAACCACAATTATCGATGCCAATGTAACTACAGTTATCGCAGCATTAGTATTATATCAATTTGGTACAGGACCAATCAAAGGTTTCGCAACAGTTCTATTTTGGGGAATTGCTATAAGTATGTTTACAGCAATATTCGTGACTCGTACCATATTTATGTCAATAACAAACCGTAAAAATTTACAGAAGCTAAGCATATGAGAATTTTAAAAGACACATATATAGATTTTATGAAACAAATGCGGGTAGGATTTATCCTATCCGGAGTGATTATCCTATTGGGTTTAGGTTCTCTATTATTACATGGCGGATCAAAACTTAGCATCGATTTTGAAGGTGGAACAATGGTTGCAGTTCATTTCACTGAAGCAATGGATATAAATGATATTCGCAGTTCTTTGAGTAATGTAAATGTTGAAGGAAAATATTATGATTATAGCAAACAAGAAATTAAACATTTTGGGACTCCTTCCAGTATTTCTGTAAGACTTGCTAGTCAGGAAGAAGAACATGGCAATATAGCTCAAGCAGTTATTGATCATTTATCTAATGCTTTCCCTGAGAATGTACCGGAAAACGCTCAAGATTTCATATTAAGTATTGAAAAAGTCGGTCCAAAAGTCGGCGCAGAACTCAGCGGTAAGGTACTCATGGCAATTCTCTCGGCACTTGGATTAATTCTTATCTATATTTCAATTAGGTTTGAGTTCAAATTTGCACTGGGTGCAATTGCTGCACTCACGCACGATGTTATAATAACTCTTGGTATTTTTTCAATACTTGGATTAGAAATATCATTACCTATTATTGCAGCATTTTTAACAATTGTCGGTTATTCACTTAATGATACAATCGTTATTTTTGATAGAATTAGAGAAAATATTAAAGCACGCCGTCGCGACGATTATCTGACCATTATTAATACTAGTATAAATGAATCTTTGAGTCGCACTATAATTACATCGCTTACTACATTCTTTGTCGTTTTGATATTGTGGTTATTCGGTGGTGAAGTTATTCATAATTTTGCTTTTGCAATGATGGTTGGTGTTATTGTCGGTACATATTCAAGTATTTATATCGCAAGTCCGATAGTCGCACTGCTTCATTCTCGACAAAAATAATTTCAACTTAATACTCAAGTTTTGAATCGCCCTGTATATTGCAGGGCGATTATATTTCTACCCAACTTTACCATGAAAACTAAGATATACATTGCCTATGCCGTACTTTCATTAATTTGGGGTACTACTTGGTATGCTTTAAAAGTCAGTCTAAATGAGGGAATGGTACCTTCATATGCAGTGGGTATTAGATTTTTATTCGGTGGATTAATATTTTGGATTATTATGTTACTCCGCCGTGAAAAACTTCCCTTAACTAAACGAGCAATATCAATTTACTTATTATTTGGTTTCTTCAATTTTGGGATTAGTTATGCTTTAACCTATTGGGGTACTCAATATATTTATTCCAACTTGTCCTCCATTTTATGGGCTAGCTTTCCAATATTTACAACATTGATCGCTCATTTTTATTTACCTAACGAAAAACTAAATATAAAAAAATTTATTAGTTTAACGTTTGGGATATTCGGAACCATTTTAATTATTTCTCAAAGCAACAATTTGGTTGGTGAGAATGTAATTATCGGAGTCATTGTAGTATTGATTGCAGTTATTATGGCTGCATGGCCAAATGCATATTTTAAAAAATACAAATCTGAAGTAAATACATTTCAACTAAATGCAGTATCTCAAAGTATTGGCGGAATATTACTCTTTAGTTTTGCATTATTAACAGAATCAGGTCCTGCAATGGTATGGACACAAGTCAATATATTAGCTACCATATATTTAATAATCTTTGGTTCGGTAATAACCTTCTCTCTCTATTTTTGGTTATTTTCTCATCTCACTTTAACACAAATTACTTATGTGGCGTTTTTTCCACCGATCATTGCTATATTTGTTGGATGGTTTTTCTTAAATGAACAATTATCCACAATTATTTTAATTGGGGCTTTTTTGATTATTTTAGGAGCATTATTAGTAAATTATAAAAGGAAATAATATGCTTTATTATACAAATTTAAATTCACCCGTTGGCAATTTAGGATTAGTACGTGATGACCAATTTTTATTAAGAATATATTTACCTAATGAAGAGGTCTCTAAATCAACATTACAAAAACAATATCCAAATGAAGATATTGTTGAAAATAAATCCGGTTTTGAAAATATTATTAATCAACTAACAGAATATTTCGCCGGCAAAAGAAAACACTTTACAATTAAGATGAAATTGGAAATATCGCCGTTCTATAATAATTCTTTAATGGAAATAACAAAAGTTCCATATGGTAGAACTGCTTCATATAGTCAAATTGCCAAAAAATTGAATAGCCCAAAAGCTGCTAGATCTGTTGGTACAGCAAACGCTCATAATCCAATTCCAATTATTATACCATGTCATAGAATAATCACAAAAAGTGGTAAACTCGGCGGTTATGCTGGAGGATTAAAAATGAAGAGATATCTTATTGAATTAGAGAGCAAATATTTAAATACAGATTAATATGAGTAAGAGATCTTCAAAAAAAACTCCCGTTCGAATAGTAAGAAACAAATTTCTTGCTGGTATGCTTACATTATTACCGATTTATATCACTTATTTGTTATTGCGGTTCGTTGTTGGATTCGCTCCTGACATTCCATATTTAAGAACTATTCCATTTTTTAGTAGTAATGAAATCCTAGCAGACATTATAGAATTTCTAGGTACTTTATTTGTCATATTTATAATTGGTATTATTGTTAGCAATGTTTTAGGGAAACGCATATTTAATTTTTTTGAAAGTATTATGGAAAAGGTACCATTAATAAATACAATTTATACTTCTTCCCGACAAATTATGCAGACTTTAACAATGCCCGGAAAGGGTAATTTTAAACAAGTTGTACTCATAGAATATCCAAGAAAAGAATTGTGGACATTGGCATTTGTCACTGCTTATTCAAAAAGTAAAAGCGATGAACAATATGTTCACGTTTTTCTACCTACTACTCCAAATCCTACTTCAGGATTCATGTTATTTGTAAAGGAATCTGACATAAGACCATCCGGATTAAGTGTCGAGGAAGGCTTAAAAACTCTAATTTCCGGTGGAATGATAGCGCCAGATAAAAATCAACTACCATAAACAAGATATTTATTGTGAGTATTCAATATATAGATGGCATTAGACTTTACCGAGTATTATCTGCCGGATTACAGAGAGTACTTGAGAGAGAAGATCATCTGAATAAAATAAACATCTTTCCCGTTCCTGATGCAGATACAGGAACTAATATGGCATATACTCTATCGGAGATTAAAAACGATCTCCAACAAAATGTTCATTCCAATATTGCCGATATGAGTAATCTTATTGCTGATTCAGCCTTAGATGGCGCTAGAGGTAATGCAGGCTCAATTCTTGCACAATTTCTTGTTGGATTAGCTGAAGGATTACACAACCAAACTAAGGTAACAACACAACAATTTGCAGAAGCAACAATAATTGGTAAACAATATGCATATCAGGCTTTAATAAATCCGGTTGAGGGAACTATATTGACCGTTATAAATGATTGGTCAAATGCCTTACAAAGATTAAGTAGCAAATACTCTGATTTTGTAGAAATTTTTGAACGAGCATTAAAAATTGCAGAAAAATCTTTAAAAGATACACCAAAACAATTAAAAGTGTTGGCAAAAGCAGGGGTTGTAGATGCCGGTGGACAAGGATTTGTTGACTTATTAAATGGAATTCAAAAATTTATCAGCAAAGGAAAAGTTCGTAAGATAATTATTCCGAGTATATTAAAACCTAACGTTAAAAAGATAGAATTTAATGAAAAGTATAGATATTGTACTGAGTGTGTTATTAATGGTGAGAATATTAATAGAATTAAACTGAAAGACCAACTGATGACGCTTGGAGATTCATTGATCATCGCCGGATCAAAACATAAAGCAAAAATACATATTCATACTGATAAACCCAAAACTGTATTTGATATTTGTCAGAATTTTGGTGAAATATCCAAAGATAAAGCCGATGACATGTTGCAACAACAAAAAGATGCTCATAAACAAAATAAACGAATTGCTATAGTTGTTGATTCAACTGCCGATCTCCCTGATGAAATACTCGAAGAAAAAAATATACATGTTGTTCCTGTACGATTAAATTTTGGAGACAAACATTATATTGACAAAGTTACGTTAACAAGCGAAGAATTTTGGAAGGAATTACAAAACAATCCTAAACATCCCAAAACAAGTCAACCAACACCGGGTGATTTTAGACGGCAATATCAATTCCTTGCAACGCATTACGAATCTGCAATATCAATTCATCTACCCGCAGTAACTAGCGGAACAATGCAATCAGCTTTGACGGCATCAAAAACTCTAACTAGTTTTCCCACTACTGTAATAGATTCAAAGAGTCTATCTATTGGAATAGGATTAACAGCAATTAGTGCTGCCGAGGCAATTGATTCAAATAAAACTCGTGATGAAGTTATTGATGATATTAATAGAGCAATCAAGAATACCAAAATTTATATTCTATTAAACACACTTGAATATATTGTCCGTGGAGGTCGAATCTCTAAATCCAAAAAAACGATTGCTGATCTATTACACGCTTACCCAATTCTAACTGTTGATGAAACAGGTAAAATTGTGAACGATGGTAAATTATTTGGTAAAAGGAATCTATGGGATCGCTTTATTAAATATGTTGAAAAAAACATCCCCGACGATTCACAATATAGAATTGGAATCGCACATGGAAATTGTGAACAACGTGCTCGTAAATTCGAAAAACATTTTGTAAATAAAATTGGTAAAGGAAATGTATTCTTTTCACAAATTGGTCCCGGATTGGGAACTCATGCAGGTACAAATGCTATTGGACTTGCAGTTCAAATACAGGATAAATAAATGGTAGAACCTTATATACAATTATTATTATTACTTTTATTGAGTTACATAACCGGCTCTTTTCCCACAAGTATTATTATGGGAAAAATAGTTAAAGGAATCGATATCCGAGAGCATGGAAGCGGTAATGCCGGTGGAACTAATGTTTTTAGAGTATTGGGATGGAAACCTGCTTTAGTTGTGGTAATAATTGATATTTTCAAAGGATGGTTACCAACTGCCATATATGCAACAATGCTCTTTCAAAATCAGCCAATAAATGATGTCGGAGTAATACAAATTTTATGTGGATTTGCTGCAGTATTAGGTCATACTTATACAATTTTTGCCGGTTTCCGTGGTGGAAAAGGAATAGGTACATTAGCCGGAATGCTAATCGCACTATTCCCTATTGCATTTCCATTATGTTTGTTAGCATTTGTAATTACTTTAATATTAACGGGATATGTATCACTTAGCTCAATTCTTGCCACTGTCGCTTTACCGATAATAATACTAATTTTACCAATTTTGGGAATTGAGCAAGATCAATTATCACTACTGATTTTTGCATTATTAGTACCATTTTTCACAATTTTTACGCATCGTAGTAATATAGTGCGACTAAGAGAAGGTACAGAAAATCGCTTTGAAAAAGCGATGATATTTAAAAAGAGTAAGTAAACTAAAATTTCTCACCAAAAGAAAAATGGAGGGATTGCTCTACATACTTGCCTTTATAGAAAGACCAACCATAGTCCAATCTCAGTGATTTTATTATCGGCCACGGGATTCGTATTCCAACTCCAATTCCTGTTAATGGTGAATTTTGAAATAGTTCAGGAATATTGTTTTGTATAACCCCAACATCTGCAAATACAATAACCGATAAACCTAACTCATTGTCATATTTGGTAACGAATTTTGGAATAATTGTCTGACGTATCTCCGCTGAAGCTGTAATCCAATTCATCCCAAACCTATAGGATTGACCTTGATTCTTATATAATTCATAATTCGGCACATTCCATCCTCTCACAGTATATGCTCCGCCGAGATAATCGTACCAAACGTCAAGAGTTTTACTAAATGATAAAAGACTAGCAAGATTGATACCCGCTACCATGTTTCTTTTTCCTTCAATCAATTCCATAAAATAACTAGTGGATTGATTCCATACTAATTGATTATTTCTATTTCCATTAGCATCTAATCTATGGAAAATACTATTTGAACTGATAATACCTTCACTTGGATTTGAATACAGATCCCTTGTGTCATATTTTATATTAAAAAATGGAATAATATATTGGAATTTTCTACTATCCTCTAATTCATTTGAATAGGTTCTATCAATTAATTTAAATCCAATTTTTGCACGAATGTTATTGTCAAAATATTTTCCTAATCCTAATTGAATATGCTTGCTGTTAATATCATATGGTAAAAAAGTGTGGCTGTAAATATTATTTCCAACTCCTAACTGAAATGATACATGATCACCTGTAATCCAAGGATTAACGAATTCAATACCAAGTGTATTTTGTCCACCATATTGTCCTTGTAACGCAAGCAATTCACTCCTACCTCTGAAATTGCTTATCATTAATGCAGCTCCAACTGACCATCCCCATTTTTCATCATAGATGGGAGTTAACATAGGGAAAAACCGCCATGATTCTATTACCGTATAGCGCAACACTACCTCATTTTGATCCTGCTGAAACACTTGCAAAGTTACCATACTAAATATCCCTAAATTTTCAAGTCGATTTCTATCGGCCTCAGCGAGCGCCGAATCTAGTGGAATATTAAGGGGATGCTGTATTTCTCTTTCTATAATATATGATTTTGTTTTATTCTGACCAATAAACTCAATTTTTTTTACAATTGGTTTTTGCCCAAAGATTGTGACAAATAACAAAATTATAATTACTACAAATCTAAATGTTGAAGAAATACTCATATTTAAGATTAAAATTTAGAAAATGTAATTCAAGATTAGTTAATATTAAAAAAGCCTTCTTTCGAAGGCTTTTTTAATTAAATATAGATCGTAATTATTTACGGCCACGAGCCATTTTTGCGCGAGCAACATCACCATCTTTATCAATAAAGTATAAATATCCACTTTCACGTTTAACATTTACATTTGCTACTTTTTCAGCATTACCCCCGCCTTTTCCTGCGCGAGCCATTTTTGAACGTGATACATCACCTTGTTTATCTAAATAATAAAGAAAGCCCTTTTCCTTTTTAACTCCGCATGTGTTTACTTTTTCAGCCATAATTTTTCTCCTATTTGTTATTATAATATAAATCTAATGTTGTTCTCTCGAGGATAAGTGTACTAATATCTGCAAATAATTGCAAGATATTTCTCGTCGGAGTTCCGTCGATAGTAATTTTTTGGTATTTTGCTATTTTAAATAATGATTTTATCTGATATTCTATTTAAATATCTTTATAATTTACGTTAATTTCCGCCTCTAAATTGCCCCGGTAGCTTCCCGACACGTTCCGCAAAACGGAACTATCGGGACAGGCAGCTTCACTACCGGATAGTTATTTGGAAAAAATTAATACTTATGCCCCGGTAGCTTCCCGACACGTTCCGCAAAACGGAACTATCGGGACAGGCAGCTTCACTACCGGATAGTTATTTGGAAAAAATTAATACTTATGCCCCGGTAGCTTCCCGACACGTTCCGCAAAACGGAACTATCGGGACAGGCAGCTTCACTACCGGATAGTTATTTGGAAAAAATTAATACTTATGCCCCGGTAGCTCAGCTGGATAGAGCAACAGCCTTCTAAGCTGTGGGCCACAGGTTCGAATCCTGTCCGGGGTACTGAAGATAAACCTCGTTTCGCGACGGGGTTTTGTATTTATTGCAGTTAACCTACTGAGTCAAATAAAGTCAATCAAAGCCAAATAGTACCCTATTAGGGATACGCTTTTTAGGGATACAAATGAAATTTTCTATTTATTTGCTATTTTTATTAATTCAATTTCTCGTTTTGCATTATTAAATGCAGTCTCAAGTGTTGAAAAATCAGGAATAAATATTGTGTTGTCTGTACCATATTTTTCAAGGACAAGATACCATTTTTGTTTAGTTTTACTCACATAATATCCAACTTGAAAACCATCATCAGTTACAAATTTATTTTCTAAATAATTAGGGTTTGATAATTTATCATTATCAGATTCAATTTTTAAAGTTTGAATTGCCTTTAATATTTCTTTTAAATCATTCATCATGAGCAATAGATGCAGTTTTATTGTTGTACTTTCCTTTTTTTGATATTTGGTAAAAATATCTTACCTCCCCTCCACTAATTAATTTTCTAATTTTCGTTTCTACAGCTCCACTCGTAGTGTACAAATCTGGTAAAGGATAATCAATAAATTTAATAATTACTCCCGTCCTAGATGCAAATAGCTCCATTTTTGTGTCTGATTCTTTTACATCTTGTGCGAAAAGTGTAGACAAAAAAATTGTCATAATTGACAATACTAATAACTTTTTCATTTTCTTCTCCTGTATATTCTCACGATTATTATAATAATCGTTTATTAGTATACTTTATAACCGTAAGATTGACTGTACCTCGCAATCTTTGTACCAGTATAATTATTAATAAAAGTAATTCTTCCGGTTGATCCAGCATTGTCGCATATTTTTGCTAATGTAATGCCTATTCCCAATTTGGTATCATATACTACTTGATTCCAAATATATGGATCGACCCATGCTTCATTTGCATCTACATTAAACTTTTTTAGCAATCCTGAATCATACAATACCTGAACTTTTTTATTGTAATTGGAACTGTTATTTGTTTTAGTTTTAGCAGGTTTTTTGTTATTGGTTACAATTAATCGTTTAAATACCCAACCAGACCAGCCAACATCATTTGCTGTAACTCTAAAATGTAGCCAACCATCTTTTTCATCAAGCACATAAATGTTTTCCCCTTTGAACAATTGACCTGATGCGTCTTTTGAATAGTTA
>Ga0190293_1000766_pt1 | contig 11461 bp, 9 predicted proteins | sample 48693001_MG_FD_161671 | JGI IMG/M metagenome (GOLD analysis project Ga0190293, IMG submission 161671) | Hydrothermal vent microbial mat bacterial communities from Southern Trench, Guaymas Basin, Mexico - 4869-30-0-1_MG | ecosystem: Environmental > Aquatic > Marine > Hydrothermal vents > Microbial... | reverse complement strand
AATCTCTAGTCTGCAAGCGAAGCGATCTGTGTTCTGACAGCGAGCCCGCGAGCGATCTGACATCTGCAAGCGAAGCGATCTGTACTCGAGCCGGAGGCGGGATTTGAACCCGCGGCCTACGCATTACGAGTGCGTTGCTCTACCCCTGAGCTACCCCGGCAAGGGCGCAATGGTAGCGGTCTCCACTGCACATCATTCTCAGAGCGGGGACGATCGCCGCCGATTGTCGGACCGAACCCACCCGACCATGGTGTCTGCCAACGCGATGGACAGCAGGGGCAGAACCGCAACACCAAAAACAGCCGCGGGAGGAGACACGACCAGCAGTACAAGGATGTAGAGCGCAAGCACCACGACAGCTATGAACCTCGCCCGGGTAACGAACTCCCCCTCGGGTTCGATGACGAGCATGCCGCCCAGGGCGAATCCCATTCCGATCCCGAGCACAGGTGTAATCAGACCCCCAACAAGTGTGACGGCAAGGAACACGCCAAGTGCCTTGAACACGGCGAACCCGGGATCTTTCTTGCCCGTGCCGAACGCGGCGATCAGGAACACCACAGGCACGAGAATCAGTCCAACCGCTGATGCGACAGCCGCGTCTCTGCCTGCATCGCTGAGAGCAAGTTCAGCAGCGGCGATAAGAGACAACGCTGCGACCATCTGGACGACGCTCGCCACACCGATCCACAACCACCGCTGCTTCGATGTGCGCGGCGCGGTTGGTGCACCATCCTCGGTCAACCCTTGACCGATCCTGCCGTAAGGCCCCTCACGAAGTAGCGCTGGAGTGCAAAGAACACGGTCAGCGGAAGGATCATCGTGATGAGCGCGCCTGCAGTAAGAAGATGCCACGCCTCGCCACGGTTCCCGTTCAGATCAACGAGAGCCAGAGTCAGCACCCGCACATCCGGTGTTCCACCGAGGAAAACGAGTGCAACGAGGAAGTCGTTCCACACCCATAGGAACTGGAAGATCGCAAACGACGCGAGCGCGGGAACGGAGAGGGGCACGACCAACCTGCGGAAGATGTCGAAGTGGGACGCACCGTCGATCTGGGCCGATTCTATGGTCGATCGTGGCAAGGTTCCTATGTAGTTACGCAGCAGGTAGATCGCAAGCGGCAGTCCGAACCCCGTGTGTGCAAGCCACACCGCAAGGAACGTTCCGTTCAAGCTGAGGCTTGTGTACATCCGAAGAAGCGGAATGAGGGCCATCTGGAGCGGCACCACCAACAAGCCGACAACAACCACGAAGAGCCAATTGCGTCCGGGGAAGTCCATCCACGCGAACGCGTACGCCGCAAATGCGGCAACGGCAATCGGTATGACGGTTGCAGGGATCGTCACGGCAAGTGAATTCAGAAACGCGTTGCCGAATCCGTTGCTGAAGAGAACCGTTTCGTAGTTCTCGAGGGTCCACTGGGCCCAGTCCATGGGCAGAGCGAACGCTGTCCACCACCCACTCGTGTTGACAGCTTCCTTTGTCCGGAAGGACGACACGATCAGCCCGAACGTCGGGATGGTCCACATGATCGCCATAATGACGATGACGATCTTCGACCATGGGTTCGAATACCAATGGTGCATCTTCTTGCCCACGGCAGTCGGTGTATCGACGGTAGTCATCGAATCGCCTCCTCAGCCTTGAACCGTTTGACGTTGAAGACCATGACGGGAATGATCGCAACGAAGAGCACGACCGCGATAGCAGCACCCCGGCCGTTGTTCCCGAACCGGAAGAACCAACGGATCATGCGTTCGGCGATCACCTCGGTACCGAACTCTCCGTTCGTCATCACCCACACGATGTCGAAGACCTTCATCACGGTGATGATCGCGGTCGTCATGACAACCACAATCGTTGACAGGATCGAAGGGATCGTGATCCTGCGGAAAACCTGGAATTCGTTCGCACCATCGATACGAGACGCTTCGATGATGTCCGATGGAACACCTTTGATCGCGGCGGACAAGATCACCATCGCGAACCCGGTCTGCAACCAGATCATGATCACCATCAGGAGCAGGTTGTTCCACGGTTCAAGGAGCAACCAGGCCACAGGATCGTTCCCTAGTCCCATCCAGATGGAGTTCAAGAGACCTATCTGCTCGCCGAAGCCTTCGGGCCGGAACGAGTACACGAACCGCCACACGATGGACGCAGCGACGAATGAGATGGCCATGGGGAGGAAGATCAAGGACTTGGCGACTGCCTCACCCCTGCGCAACTTGTCAACCAGAACGGCGAACGCAAGACCGATGCTGACACTCACGGCGGGAACAACGATGATCCAGCCGAGAGTGTTGCGAATCGATCGAAGCATCGCCTCGTCGGTGAACACGAACACGTAGTTGTCGAACCCGACGAACCCATCAGATGTACTGTCCTTGAAGCTGATGATCACGGTATTGATCGCCGGATACACGAGGTACAACGACAGGAACACGAGTGCCGGGCCGACGAATGCCCACGGACGAACTCGAACACGGAGACGCTCTGGCAGATGGTCGATTGAGTAGTTCATCACCCAGTACAAGGCGAATACTCCCGCAACACCGATGAGCAGCGCCAAGGCGACAATCAGCAGCCGGTTGATATCCGAATCTCGCAGGATGAGGAACGCTCCGTAGAACACGGCCAGCAGAACGAACGGAAGCATGACCGCCGCAACGATTCCGAGAACCGATGACTTGACCTTGTCACCCTCGTCCTTCAGAGGAGGGCGAGCACCGTACCCTGGCGGATCAACATGATGACCGGCGTCTTGATCGCTCACGTGAACTCCTTTGTTCTCGTGCTGTCCATACTAAACGAGAAGGGGCGGCCTGTGCAGGCCGCCCCTCCATCGTAGTTGGTTGCGGGTTACTCGGATGGCCAGCTTGCGTCGATTGCAGCGAGGACCGTGTCACGTGACGACTGACCGTCGCGTGTGTAGTCGACCATGCCAGTCCAGAACGAACCACCACCGACAGCCGAAGGCATGAGGTCTGACGCATCAAATCGTGCGGTATCTGCCTTGAGTGCCTCTGAGATTGTACCTGCGGCCGTTGCGACGATCGCGTCTGCGTAGCACGTCGTGCTCACATTCACGTTCGGCGAGATGCGCTGTACGCCCTCGATCGCTCCCTGTGCACACTGCGTGTCCTCAGAGATGAAGTTGGCGATCCATGCACGGACCTCTGGACGATCCTCGAAGACCGCTGCGAGTTCGCCCGCGATGAGTGCGCCCTGCTGGTCAGCACCAGGGAAGGCGAATACGTTGTAGTCGACGCCTGCCTCAACCCCTTCGGGGAAGAAGTTCGTGATGAACGAAGCCTGGCGATGCATCAAGCAGCCGCCCTCTTCGTTGAACAGAGGAACCGGGGCATCACGGAAATCGATCGCTGCGATCTGTTCTGCACCACCGAGAACGTAGCCCTCTGTGAACCAGATTTGACCCGCGAGGTCGAAGGCACGCTTGACTTCATCACTCTCGAACTTGAGGTCGTTGGTCACCCACTGGTCGTAGGAGTCAACACCGGCCGTACCGAGCATGATGTCTTCGATCCAGTCAGTACCTGGCCACCCTGTGGCGGCATCTGAGCCGAAGCCCACACACCACGGGGTCACTCCATCAGCCACAGCAGCATCAGAAAGAGCGATGAGCTCATCGTACGTCGCAGGGATCTCGTACCCGTTGGCGTCGAAAACTGGCTTGTTGTACCAGACCATCGACTTGAGGTTGACGTTCGTCGGGATACCGTAGTGCTTGCCATCGTACTCGCCAAGCGACAGGAGATACGTTCCGAAGATCGCCTCGAGATCGGACATCTCGAATCCAAGGTCTTCAAGTGCGATCGCAGTACCGGCAGCTGCCTGCTCCACCACGGAACCGGGCTGTGGATAGATCGCAACGTCTGGCGGGTTGCCACCCTCGATGCGGATCTTGATCTGCTCTTCGAAGGAGTCGGAGCCTTCGTACACAGCATTCGAACCTGTTGGTTCGTTGAACTTCTCAACGATGATCTGGTTCACTGCATCAGCTTCGACTCCGGCGAATGCACCGAAGATCGCAACGTCTGTGCCGCTGAGATCGGGTGCAACTGTTTCTGTTGTTCCATCGCCAGCCGCAGCTGTCGTATCTGTCGAATCTGAGTCGCTGCTGCATGCCGACGCCACAAGGGCGAAAGCGAGGAGCATAACGACTACCAATCTGAGTCTCTTCATGGGGAATCCTCCTGGTAGTTGGCGCACAGCCATTAGCCGCAGGCCTGTTCCACAATGATACCAAGACAACCCCCCGTAGCAAATGTTTAGTCAACGATTTGTGAACTCAGCGACCGCTCCCGCGTTCCACCTAAAACCTTCCACGCTCAACGGTCAACGCTCGTCCTGCCATGGTGCCAGATGGTTGTCGACGACCTTGTACCAATCATCCATCATCTCTCCGAGCGGATCGACCCTGTTGACGTAGTCGTACCACCAGATCGGTTCATCGATCCAGATGTGGACCGCCGTACGGTGAAAGCCTTTCTCACCAGGCGAAAGCGAGTGCCTGGTCCCGTGGATGGCGATCGGGATCAGTGGGGCACCGGTCATCCACGCCAACCACGCCGCCCCGCGTTTGGGTTCGTCACCACCCCAGGATTCAACCCTACGTCCCTCGGGGAAAAGACCCACGACCTCGCCGTCATCGAGGTGGCCGATCGCTTCACGCATCGCACGGATGGGGTATCCGTCCCTATCGAGAGGAATCGCCTTGAAGAAGTCAAGTGCCAGGTCGAAGGCTTTGGATCTTCCGTAGAGGTCGTCAACCGCAAGAAACCGGGCGTACCGGTCTAAGTTCGTGATGATCAGCGGCGGATCGAGATGTGAGAAGTGGTTTGCGGCCACGACGACCGGCCCCTTCACAGGCATGTTGTCTCTGCCTGTGACGGAGAGGTCGAAGTAGACCCGCGCTGTGAACCTATTCGGAAATCGCAGTACTCGATGCGCCGTCCGCGAGCCGAGCCCAAAGAGATCAGCCATCGGAACCGAGATCTATGAACAAGGCAGCCAACGCCAACTGAGGGCGTTGGTTCGCCCGCAGTGAGTCGATCGTGTCGAGCACCCGCTGCGCGTTCTGCACTGCCCTTGTGGCCGTCACCTGGGTCAGCGAGGACACGGGGATATCCGTGTTCTGTACAGGAGCACCGAACTGGGCAGCTGCAGTATCTCGATAGAAGGTTGCCAGTAGCTCGAGGCCCGTTGCATACAGAGCGTCAGACGCTCGGGAAAGCTCGCGCTGTTGACGATCCGTCACAGCCTTCGGGACGGCACTCGTACCGTACTGTGTCTCGATCTCATGTTCTTGACGTGTCTTGACCGCACCGAGGAGGGGTTCGGTTGATGCAAGTACCGAGCCAACAAGTTTGTACGCATCTCCGGGGTGGCCTGTGATCTTGTCTGGAACGCTCAGCCATGTGTCGCGAAACGCTGCGACAGACGGCTCCATCGCAAGAGCTATAGCCAGGCCTGGGCGTCCTCCCGAGATCCTCGCTGCCTCGATGGCCCTGTCCTCGTCGATTCCCTGCTCAGTGAGTCCGACAGCGATGTCTGCCTCAGATACCCGGCCGAATACGATCGTCCGACACCTGCTCGCCACGGTCGAAGGGAGGTCATGCTCTGACTCGGCCACAAGCACGAAAGTCGTCGATGCAATCGGTTCTTCGATCGTCTTGAGGAGGGCGTTCGCCGCCTGGTCGTTGAGCATCGATGCTTCTTCGAGGAGGAAAACCTTCCGGCTGGCCTCGAGCGGTGAACGAACGGCGCTCGACACAATCGCCCTGGCCTGGTCCACGGTGATCGACGTCCGACCCTCAGGGGCAACAAGGATGAGATCAGGATGCGATCCCTGCTTCGCTCGACGCACGGCCTCGGTGTCATCGCCGCCGATCAATGCCGCAGCGAACCTGCGTGCTGCCGTTGCCTTTCCGACGTTGGAGGGGCCAACGAACAGGTACGCCTGTGCGGGAGAGGCGAGTTCAGACATCAGCAGGTCAAGGACCGCCCCATGTCCAACGAGGTCGGCGAACTGGGTCATGTCTGGATCCGAAGTGCAGCGATGGTCTGGGCCACAACGTCCTCGAGCGGGATCGATGCGTCCACAATGACGAACCTCTCAGGTTCAGAGGCTGCGATCGCGGCGAATGCATCAGCAACCTCCCCGTGAAACTCCAGGCTCTCGTTACCGATCCTGTCACCAACGCTCTGTCTGCCGAGACCAGTCGCTGGGTCTGTGAGGAGCAGGACGACCGTGTCAGGCCAGACTCCTCCGATGGCGATGTCGTTCAACGTTCGGACATCAGCAAGGCTCAGGCCTCTGCCCCCGGCCTGGTACGCAAGGGACGAGTACGCAGACCGGTCTGAGAGAACCCACGAGCCAGCCTCGAGCGCGGGTACGACCTTCTCAGCGACGAGTTGGGCCCGTGCTGCGGCAAAAAGGACGGCCTCCGTCATCCCAAGAGGCTGATGGTCGCCAGCAAGGAGGACCTCACGGATGTGTTCGCCCACATCGGTTCCGCCGGGTTCACGCACCCGAACAACATGGTGCCCCTTGGCCTCGAGGTGGCTGGCGACGCGGTCCGCAACCGTGGACTTCCCTGCCCCTTCGATCCCTTCAAAGGCGATGTAGCGCCCGATGCGTGTGTCATGTTCCATGTCGCCGGAGGCTACCGCTCTCAATTCACCGCTCTCCGTCCGAGGACGTATTACATATTGCGAGGAAGCGCGGATAGGAGCCAGAGTGCCCTCCGCTGTCCGCTCTCCGCCGTCCGCAAGAAACCCGCCACTACAGCGGCCAAACCATTCAAACACCAGGACTCACGAGCGGATCTTCTGACTGTGGACTGTCAACCGTGAACTGTGAACTGGCCGCCCGGCGCTCCCTATCCGCTGATCGTATACGGTATACGGAATACGGAATACGTACTACGGCTTCTTCCTCGCAGCAGGCTTCTTCCTCGCAGCAGGCTTCCTCTTCGCAGCAGGCTTCTTCTTCGGTGCGGGTCCTTTGGCCCGTTTCTCAGCAAGCCTGTCCGATGCACCTTCGAGTGTGACGTTCTCGACCGTCTCGGCCTTGCGGAAGGACACATTGGTTTCCCCGTCGGTCATGTACAGACCGAAACGGCCATCCTTGATCAGGAGTTCCTTGCCCGTAACCGGATCCGTACCGAGCTCCTTGATCGGGGGCTTGGCACCTCTGCGTTGTTTGGGTTTCGCAAGGAGTTCTACCGCACCCTCAAGAGAGATGGCGAAGATCTGAACCTCGGTTTCGAGGCTCCGTGTCTCCTTCCCCCACTTGATGAAGGGTCCGTATCGACCATTGAGAGCCAGGATCTCGACTTTGTCCTCGGGATGAACGCCAACAACTCGAGGCAAGCTGAGGAGTTTCACGGCTTCCTCAAGTGAAACCGTGCCTGGTTCCATCGTCTTGAACAACGACGCCATCTTGGGTTTGACGTCCGAATCGGGGTCACGTTCTCCGAGTTGCACGTAGGGTCCGAATCGTCCGACCTTCACGAGCACCTCAAGCTCGGTCTCAGGATCAGTGCCGAGCGACCGCTCATCGGCCGGCGCGTCAAGGAGTTCCAGGGCCTTGACCAACGTGAGTTCGTCCGGTGCAATATCTGGGGGAATCGATGCTCTGCGTTCCCCGTGCTCAAGATACGGCCCATACTGGCCCGTCCGAGCCACGATCGGTGCCCCATCGTCCCCCATCCCGATCGGGAAGGAGTTCACTTCCTTCGGATCGATCCTCTCAAGAGCCTTCTCCGAAACGAGTGGTCTCAGGCCCTCCGTCCCGGTCTCTGTTCCATAGAATGCATCGAGATAGGGCACCATCTCCTCGCTGCCTGAGGCGATCCTGTCGAGATCCCGCTCCATTCGGGCGGTGAAGTCGTAGTCGACGTAGTTCGAGAAGTACTGCTCCAGGAGACCAACGACGCTGAACGCCCTCCAGGTGGGGATGAGCGCGGCCCCCTGCTTCCTTGCATACTCGCGATCGATGATCGTTGCGATGATCGATGCGTACGTCGAAGGCCTCCCGATACCGAGTTCCTCGAGGCGCTTGATGAGGGATGCCTCTGTGTAGCGGGCAGGGGGCTTGGTCCTGTGATCGGTCGGGTCGAGCGTTACGCACGAAACCGTGTCAGACACCACCATTGGCGGGAGAAGTGTTTCCTGATCATCGAGCGCAGCGTTGGGATCATCAGAGCCTTCAACATAGGCTCGCAGGAATCCTGGGAAGGTGATCGTTCGACCCGAGGACTGGAACGTGCAGGTCTTGCCGTCCAACGTCGTGGCATCCAACTTCGCTGTCACACCTTCACCCTTGGCGTCCCTCATCTGAGAGGCAACGGTACGTTTCCAGATGAGTTCGTATAGCCGCGATTGATCCGACGACGGACCGAAGTTGTTCGCAGCGGCATCCATGTCCTGGAATCGGTCCCCAGCGGGCCGGATCGCCTCATGGGCCTCCTGTGCACCCTTGGCAGCCTTGCCGTACGTTCGCGGTTTGTTGGGAAGGTACTGCGATCCGTAGCGGTCAGCCACCAGTGATCGAGCGGCCTCGACAGCCGTTCCTGAGAGGTCCGTTGAGTCCGTTCGCATGTAGGTGATGAACCCTGCCTCGTACAAACCTTGTGCGGCACTCATCGTGCGGCGTGCACCGAACCGCAGTTTGCGACTGGCTTCCTGCTGCAGTGTTGAGGTGCGGAACGGCGCGTACGGACGTCTGGTGTACGGCTTGGCTTCAACACTCACGACTGAGAACTCGGCGCTCGATAGACCGGTCGCCAGTTCCCTGGCATCGGTCGAACTCAGGACAAGGCGATCTCCTGCCAGCTCCCCGTCCTGGCCGAAGTCGCTCCCATCCGCGATTCGAGCACCGTCAACCAACCTGAGGGTGGAAGGGAACTCCGTTCCCTGCGCGTCAAGCGTTGCCTTGAGGCCTGAGTAGCCCGCTGAAACGTGGGCCATCCGTTCGCGTTCGCGCTGAACGAGGATTCTGGTGGCAGGAGACTGGACTCTGCCAGCGGAGAGTCCGCGTTCGACTCGCCGCCACAACACGGGCGAGACCTCGAAACCGAAGAGCCTGTCGAGGATGCGCCGAGTCTCCTGGGCCTGGACAAGCGGCATGTCAAGTTCACGGGGATTCGCCGCAGCCTCCCGGATGGCTCGCTCCGTGATCTCGTGGAAGACCATCCGGTGGACGGGGACCTTCGGCTTTAGCACCTCGAGGAGATGCCATGCAATCGCCTCGCCCTCACGATCCTCATCCGTTGCGAGATAGAGCTCATCAGCGCCCTTGAGCTTCTGCTTGAGGAGTCTCACGGTCTGTTTCGACGTTTCCGTCACGACGTAGATGGGCGTGAAATCGTGGTCAACATCGACGCCGAACCGGGTAGCGCGCCACTCATCTCTCTTCGATGGCGGGAGCTCTCCGACGCGCGCAGGGATGTCTCGGATGTGACCAACGGAGGACTCAACGATGAAGTCATCGCCGAGGTACTTATTGATCGTACGCGCTTTTGCAGGCGACTCCACGATGACGAGTTTCTTGGTCATTGGTTCCGATTCCTAGGCATCTGTGTACACCGATACGCGAGATCTACTCTCGTGTCAAGAGGTGCGATGTTCGACAAAGCTAGCCGATATGTGGAGCGAATCCTCCATGGAGGCGTTCAACGACACGCTGCCACGTGAAATTGTGCAGGACGAATTCACGGCCTTTCCTGCCCATCTCAACGGCCATCGCGGGGTCTGCGAGCAGGATGCTGAGACCCTCTGCGATGTCAGGGACGCTCGACACGACGAAGCCTGTCTCTCCGGGAAGCACCGTCTCGGGTGAGCCACCGGAGTCACCTGCGAGCACGGGGAGTCCCGTCGATGCGGCCTCGAGGAACACAAGGCCAAGGCCTTCGACCTCAAGGCCTCCCCACCGTGACTTGCACGGCATACAGAATACATCCATGGATCGGTACAGGTCGGGAAGGTCCACCCACGGAACATCCACCTCGAATCTCGCTGTAACGCCGAGCTTGTCAGCGAGCTCCCGAATATCGTCCTCCGTGCGGCCCGTCCCCACGAACAGCACCTCAACTTCCCTGTCGAGCGATGCAACGGCCCGCAAGAGCCGATCCTGGCCCTTGCGCGGGACGAACCGCGAGACACAACCAACGATGGGAACAGGGTTGTGAGGGGCGGTCGCTGGCGGCGTGAACGTGTCGACCTCCACCCCTGCACCGAGAAACGTCACAGGCCGGTGCGACAACGCCTCCACCTTGGAAGACGTGAAGCGACTCACAGCGAACCGCACGTCGGCTGCAGCGAGCGTCCTCCCGAGAGCCTGTCGAGCGCCAGGGACCGATCCAGGGATCGTGATCTCCGCACCGTGGCTCAGGATCCCGAAAGGGACACCGAGCTCCTCCCTCAGCCACGGCCCCATCCAGGGAAGCGGATGAGGTGCGCCGAACAGGATCGCGTCCGCCTCAAAGCTCCTGCCAGCGTCGCGCACAAGCCTGCGCGTTGAAGCGTTCGGCAGCATGTAGGGCCGGTCTCCTCGTACAACGCCTGGCTCAGGGCCACCGACCCGTTCGTCGCTCGGCGCGACGACCAGCGTCTCGCCGTCGTAGGCATCGAGCAAGTTCTTGAGGTACATCTGGATACCACCGGGCTTCGGTGGAAAATCGTTCGTGACAACGAGGAGACGCACGCTCAAAGATCCATGTGCGGTGCAACGTTGTAGGACGAGAGCATCGCCCTGTCCCCCGCGTACAGCACGGATGCCATTGATGTGTTCCGAGCGATGGGGAGACGGTTCCGCTCGGCGAACGACAGGCCCAGAATGTCAACAACGTATGCCCGAATCGCAGCTCCATGGGAAACGACACCGAAATCGCCTTCTGAGGCCTCAGCCAACGATGTGATCGCCTCCGAGATACGCGTGCCCGCACCTGAGAACGTCTCCCCTGTGCCACCTCGCGGCAGGTCGACCTCATCCACGAACACCCTGGAGAAGAGTTCAGGGTCGGTCTCAGCCACCTCCTCGAATGTGAGATCCTCCCAGGCTCCGAACGCCATCTCCATCAACCCGTCCATTGACACAGGATCGAGGCCGATGGTTGAACCGATGATCTCAGCGGTCGTCCTCGCTCGCTCCTGCGGGGACGTGTACATCGCCTCGACCTTGGGGGCGTACCGTGCAGCCTGGGCAGCCTGGTTGCGACCGACCTCGGTGAGTGGGCTCTCTGTCCGTCCCTGCCAACGGGCTGTCAGATTTCCCTCGCTCTGCCCGTGACGATAGACCGTCACGGTTCTGCCTTCGGGCATGAACTGCATCGATGGCTCCACGAGGTGTGTTCCGTCGTTGAACATCGTCAGTTGAGCCTGGCCGTCGTCGTCCACAGTTATCGTGGTGAGGGCCGTGTTCGACGCCACG
>Ga0190293_1000764_pt1 | contig 11467 bp, 10 predicted proteins | sample 48693001_MG_FD_161671 | JGI IMG/M metagenome (GOLD analysis project Ga0190293, IMG submission 161671) | Hydrothermal vent microbial mat bacterial communities from Southern Trench, Guaymas Basin, Mexico - 4869-30-0-1_MG | ecosystem: Environmental > Aquatic > Marine > Hydrothermal vents >... | reverse complement strand
AACGACTTTTGTAACAAATTGTATTATGAGAAAATTAATATATATAATGGTATTAGCTGTTTTAACATCGGTTAATAGTATTGCACAGGAAATTAATTGGGTGAGTTTAGAAGAAGCTGTAGCACTTCAAGAGAAAAACCCTAAAAAGATAATGATGGATGCTTATACCAGTTGGTGTGGTCCTTGTAAATTATTGGACAAGAAAACATTTCATAATAAAGATGTCGTCGATTATGTGAATAAACATTATTATGCTGTTAAGTTTGATGCAGAAGGCAATGAGGTCATTACGTTTAAAGGAAATACGTTTTCTAATCCTAAATATGATCCTGCAAAAGCAAAAAGAAGAAATTCACCTCATCAATTATCTAGTTTTTTTAGCATAAGATCATATCCAACTATTGTTTTTTTAGATGAAAAAGGAGAGTTCTTAACGCCTGTAATTGGTTATAAAACACCTCAACAACTAGAATTGTATTTAAAGTTGTTTAAAAATGATCAGCATCTTAATATGAAAACTCAAGATGAGTTTAGTGTGTATTACAAAGCTTTCAAACCAGAGTTTACTAATTAAAAGCTATTGTAATTTTAATATAAAAGCTCCTTTTTTTGTCGTGTGATGAAAAGGGAGTTTCTGTTTTTTACATGTTTCTTCCCATCGCTTCACATAAGTTGTATAGTTACTGCCATCAGCAATAATGACTTTTGGGTGAATAGAATCAATTAGTCGCTTTAAGTTTATTCTTGGTGAATGTCTTAGTAAAACATATTCTGGTTTAAAAGATTTTATGTTATAAATTCCTATACTATCAATTACTAATAACTTTTCTTCATTTATTGTATACATTGATTGTAGTGAGCCTTTGCTAATATGTTTGATATGATTTGCTACCATATAATTTCTAATGGTCTTATCTTTTTGATTTGTAATGCTGTCGAAATCATTATAAATAGTAATTTTATTATTGGTTTTATGGCCTATTAAAGTAAATCTGTTTTTATGAAATACAATAAATTCATTGGTGTTTTTAGTTTCGTACAAGACATAAATAAATACTGTTTGAATACAAATTATGCTTCCTAAACCTATTTTTATAAGTTTGGCACTTGTTTTTTTTAATATTTGTACAACTGAAAGAATTAAAGCATAAAAAGAGAGCAGATATATTAGTCCAAAGGAGATGTCTTTAAATAAGAATTGTTCTTGATTTGCAATCCAATTCATAAATAAATTCATATAACTAATAAGTTCACCAAAAGCATCTGCTATAATAGCGGGTAATATATTAGTTAAAGCTAAGATGATGACTAGTATTCCAAATCCTAAAATGAAACCAAGTAAAGGAATAATAACAAGGTTAGATAGCATAAATAAACCAGGAAATTGATGAAAATAAAATAGACTTATTGGCAAGACTCCTACTTGGGCTGCTAAAGAAATAGTAAAGACTTGCCATAATTTATTTATGATTATGAATTTTGGTAGCCATATTTTATAAAGCAAAGGTTGTATTGAAACTATACCAATGACAGCTAAATAGCTTAATTGAAATCCAACATCAAACAAAAACATAGGGTTAAAAAGAAGTAAGAAGAACATTGAAATGGCCAAGGTGTTATAAATGTTTGTTGGTCGTTTTAAATTTAAAGCAATTGCAACTATACTAAACATAGTTACTGCTCTGGTTACTGAAGCTGATAAACCAGCAATTATTGCAAAACTCCAAAGTAAACCAATAATAATAGTTGTCTTGATAAATCGCCCATATTTTATTTGTTCAATAGGTTTTAGTAAAAAGGTTATGAGAAATAAAATAACACCAACATGTAACCCAGAAACAGCTAGCATATGGATTGCGCCAGCATTAACATAATTGTTATAAATGTGAGCATTAATATCTTGTCTTTGACCTAATAACAAGGCATTTATTATTGCTAACTCATCTTCTGAAAAATTATATAATTTTAGTTTGGTGTTTATTGATTTTCGAAGTTGTGCCGCTAAACCAATTAATGTTTGCTTTTTCGAGGATACATGATTAAGAACTTTTTTCTGAGTATATATTTGATGGTATATATATTGTTTTTCTAGATAGTTTTTATAGTTAAATTGATTTGGATTTAATGGACTGTGTATGGTGTTAAAAGAAGCTTTGGTATTTATAATGTCATCAATATTTAGGTGTTTATGAAGGGTGTCTTTTTTTATATTAAGTAGTAGTTTGCCATTTACTTTTTTGCTATCAACTTTTAAAATATCAATCACAAATCTATCATTATAGCTGTTTTTTTTTAATACTTCTCTGACTCTAAAAGTTATAGAATATGATTTATTGGTTGCTGTTTCTAAATGTGAATAATGATCTCTATAGTTTTTCTGATCATGAAGATTTTCTACTAAAACACCTATATTTATTGTAGATGCAAATGCAATTACCCCAAACCAAATATTTTTAGTAAACTGTTTTTTAGATTTAACTAAGGTTATACCTAAAACAACAAGTAATATAGATATGCTGAAAAAAGTCCAGTTTAATGATATGTGCAAAAAATATGACATTAAAATGCCAATACTTAGACAGATAGTTAATTTAATTATTATAAAGTCAAGGAGTTTCACCTTCTTAATATAGTAAATATTCTATAATAAAATAAAAACTAAGAAAATTTTCTACAAAACTCTACGTGCTTGAACAAAAGCATAGTACCAATAACGTTCTGCTAAAGATGATGTTATCACGCCTTTACTAGTAGTAGAATGAATAAATTCGATATGCCCTACTCTAGAAGAAACTACTAGGCCAACATGATTTATTTTCCTGCTATTTTTTTTTGTGGCAAAAAATAATAAATCGCCTTTTTCAACTTTCTTTATATCTACCCAATTTCCTTGGTTAGCCATATCTTTCGATGTTCTAGGTATAGAAATATTCTCTTTATTAAAAGCTGTGTAAATTAAACCAGAACAGTCCATGCCTTTACTGGTTGTTCCTCCGTATTTATATTTTACACCTTCAAATTGTTTAGCATTATTAATAATTTTTGAAGCTATGTTAGAATTGTTAAAAGTTACTGTTTTAGTAGTTTTTGTATGATTCTTTTTAGTAACAATATTCTTCTTTGATTTACAAGAAATAAAACTAATCAGAATAAGTAGAATTAGGGCAGCTCTTCTCATATAGGTTTATTTATTAATAGCATTATAAATTAACTGAGCTGTTTTTTTACTGGCACCTTTTCCGCCTAATTTTTTCTCTAATTCGTAATAACTTATAAAGAACTTTGTGCGTTCATATTCACCTAAGATAATGTCAAGTTCTTGTTTAAGTCTTTTTGTATGAAATTCATTTTGAATTAACTCAGTGACAACTTCTTTGTCCATGATTAAATTTACTAAAGAAATATATTCTAAATTCACAAGGCGCTTTCCAATTTGATAAGAAAGCCAACTGCCTTTATAGCAAACTACTTGTGGTATTTTAAACAAAGCTGTCTCAAGTGTGGCAGTTCCAGAAGTGACTAAGGCAGCACTAGAAACACTTAATAAATCGTAAGTTTTGTTAGAGATAAAATGAACATTTGTATTTTTTATAAAAGAAGCATAAAAGCTATAATCTTGGCTAGGTGCACCTGCAATTACAAATTGGTAATCAGGATAATTTTCAACAACACTTAACATGACTGAAAGCATTTTCTTGATTTCTTGTTTTCTGCTTCCAGGTAATAGTGCAATAATTGGTTTATCACTTAATTTATGTTCAGCTTTAAAAACGTATTCATCAACCTGAATTCTATCTGAAATCGAATCAATCAGAGGATGTCCAACAAAATGCACAGGATAGTTATGCTTTTTTTCATAGAATTCTTTTTCAAAAGGTAAAATAACATACATGTGGTCTACATCATGTTTTATAGCCTTAATTCTATTTTCTTTCCAAGCCCAAATTTGTGGAGAAATATAATAATGTGTTTTTAAGCCTTTATTTTTTGCCCATTTTGCAATACGAAGATTAAAACCAGGGTAATCAATAAAAATAATAACATCAGGATTATATTCTTCAATATCTTTTTTACAAAATGATAAATTACTGAATATCGTTCTTAAATTCATAATTACTTCAGCAAAACCCATAAAAGCTAAACTTTTATAATGCTTTACTAGAGTACCACTAACATCTTGCATAAGATCGCCACCCCAAAACCTAAAACTTGCATTTACATCTTCTTTAAGTAATGCCTTTATTAAGTTAGAGCCATGTAAATCACCAGAGGCTTCGCCAGCAATAATGTAGTATTTCATTCTGTTACAAAAATTTAAACAAAAAAGTGAATACAGCAATTAAAACAGTAGCTAATAATACGCCACGTGCACGATAATCTTGTTTCTTTTTTATAAAGATAAAAAAAGCAATTAAATTAAGTATTGCCCCAAGGCTAATAAGTTTCCCAAGAAAACCTTCATTAGAAGCTGCTTTTAAAACCTTAATGAAATCATCTCCATTTCCTAAAAGGGTAGCCGCAAAAAATAATCCTGTTGCATTGGCAATTATACCTACAATTACACCAATAAATATTTCTTTTTTAATCATTAAAATTCCAAGTATTTAAGTTTTGAATACTATGATGAGCAGTTAAGTCAAACTGTACAGGTACTACAGAAACATAACCGTTTTGTAAAGCCCATTCATCAGTATCTTCTCCTTTATCTAAATTAACAAACTTTCCTGTAAGCCAGTAATAGTCTTTTCCCTGCGGTGTTTTACGTTTGTCAAACTCTTCAATCCAATTTCCTTTAGCTTGCCTGCAAATTTTTACACCTTTAATATCTTTTTCTAAAAGATTAGGTATGTTTACATTAAGTAAAACACCTTCATTTAATTTATGTGTTAATACATTTTGCACTATTTTTTTCACATAATGTTTAGATGCTTCAAAATCAGCATTATAATTATAATCAAGTAAAGAGAATCCTATAGCCGGAATACCTTCAAAACCTGCTTCAATAGCTGCACTCATTGTTCCGGAATAAATAACATTTATTGAAGAATTTGAGCCATGATTGATGCCTGAAACACACAAATCTGGTTTTTTCTTTAGTATTTCATTTACGGCTAGTTTAACACAGTCGGCAGGGGTTCCAGAGCAGCTATATTCTATTTGATTGTTGTCATCAATTATAACCTTTTCAACAAAAAGAGTAGAATTTATAGTAATAGCATGTCCCATACCACTTTGTGGACTATCAGGAGCTACAACAACAACATCTCCAATTTCGTTCATGACATCTATTAAAGCCCTAATTCCAGGTGCTGAAATACCATCGTCATTAGTGACTAAAATAAGTGGTTTTTGTACCATGTTTATTTATTTTTAAAGCGATGCTAAAATACATAAATTACAAAGTAAATATTAAATTTGTTTGCTTTAACAAAAAATTAGTACATATTTGATTTTATTGGCATGGTTTTTTCTCTATTTTAGTAGAAAATATTTTCAGTGCTATGTGATTAGTCTTTAATTTTATGAATTATAAAAAATAATAAAGTAATCTCATAAACGTTTAAAAGTAATATGATTAGATTTATGAAAAGGAATTATAACAGTTTAGTATTAGTGCTTTTATTAGCATTTGCGTCTTGTAGTTTTACGACAAAGATTGACAATGACCCAGATAAGGATAAATTACTTATTCAAGTGATTACTTTTGCATTAGAAAAAATGCATTTTGACCCTAAAGATGTAGATGATGAATTTTCTGCTGAAATATTTTCAAATTATTTAGATCAATTAGACCCTCTGAAACGTTATTTTTATAAGTCAGATATAAAGGAGTTTGAAAAATTTAAAACTGAACTTGACGATCAAATTAAATCTCAAGACATCTCATTTTTTAATTTAACTCATCAGCGTTTAATGAAACGAATAGAGGAATCTAAAGCTATTTATAAAGACGTGCTTGCTGTGCCATTTGATTATTACATTGATGAAGAGTTTGTTACTGATTATGAAGATTTAGAATATGTGAAGAGTAAAAAGCAAATGAAAGAACGTTGGAGACTACAACTTAAATTTTCTACTATTTCTAATTATGATGATTTGTTATCTGATCAGAATGATGTAAATAATACAGATGAAAGCAATGATGAAAATTTAAAATCAGAAAATAAATCATTAGCACAAATGGAAATAGAAGCACGAGAAGAGACTTTGAAATCTATTGACATGTATTTTAATGATTTTATTGATGACATGGAACGTAAACATTGGTTTGGAATCTATGTAAATGCAATTGTTTCAGAATTTGACCCACATACAGCTTATTATGCGCCTAATGAAAGAGATATTTTTGATCAAAGAATGTCTGGTAAACTAGAAGGAATTGGAGCTAGATTACAAAAGAGAATGGGTAACACAAAAATAATTGAACTTATTTCTGGAGGACCAGCTTGGAGAGGTAAAGAGTTAGAAGCAGGAGACCTTATCATAAAAGTACGACAACAGAATGAAAAAGAGTCAGTTAATATTGTTGGTATGAGATTAGATGATGCTATAAAATTAATAAAAGGTCCAAAAGGGACAGATGTAACACTAACTGTAAAAAAATTGGACGGATCATATAAAGATATAACGATAACAAGAGATATAGTAGAAATTGAAGAAACCTATGCAAAATCATCTTTCGTTAATAAGAACGATAAACGATTTGGTGTTATTAATCTACCTCAATTTTATGCAGATTTTAAAAATTATAAAAAAATAAATGCAGCTTCAGATATTAAAAAAGAGATAGAACGATTAAAGGCTGAAGGTATGGAAGGTTTAGTTCTTGACTTAAGAAATAATGGTGGAGGGTCTTTACAAACCGTTGTAGATATGGCTGGTTTATTTATTAAAGAAGGACCAATAGTTCAAGTGCGATCAACAGGTGAAGCAAAAGAGGTTTTAAGAGATCGCGATAAATCTATAGTTTGGGATGGACCATTAGTGATATTAGTTAATGAGTTTTCAGCATCAGCATCAGAGATTTTAGCAGCTGCAATGCAAGATTATAAGCGCGCTATTATAATTGGAGGTAAACAAACTTTTGGAAAAGGAACAGTTCAGAATTTCTTAGACCTTAATAGAATGGTTCGAAATAATTCTAATGGAGATTTAGGAGCGCTTAAACTTACTACTCAAAAATTTTATAGAATTAATGGAGGGTCAACTCAATTAGAAGGTGTGAAAAGTGATGTAGTTGTTCCTGACAGATATAGTTTTATTAATGTTGGCGAAAAAGACCAAGAAAACCCATTGCCATGGGATAAAATTGATGCTGTTGAATATACATATTGGGATAATTATTATGATTATGAGTTGACTATAAAAAACAGTAACGAAAGAATGAGTAATAATGAACAACTTAAGATGATAGAAGAAAATGCAAAATGGTTGAAGACTAAAATGGATGAGGATACACATGCTTTAAATTACAATAAATATAAAGCAAAATTGAAATTAAATGAAGAAGAAGCCGAGCGTTTCAAAAAGATTTCAGAATATAAAACAAACTTAACTTTTGAATCACTTCCTTATGAGAAAGAGCTTTTTGTTACCGATTCAGTTTTAAAAGAAAAACGTGAACGTTGGCACACTAGTTTAAGTCAAGATGTATATATGGAAGAAGCTTTAAATATTCTTGAAGATTTAAAAGCATCATATGCTATAAAAAAAGTGGCTAAATTAAAAGATTGAAAAATATATGAGTATTAAGGAAAACTCATTAAGTAAATTAGCGCTCCAAAAATTCAAAAAGAGTTTTTGGGGCGTTTTTAGTTTTTGCTTTATTGTATTAGTAGGTCTTGTTTCTATTTTTGCCTATGTTTTTGCTCCAGATAATTCACAGCATGCAAATCAAATGCACCTAGCAATTCATTCAAAAAAACCTGGATTTACAGTGAAGATTCTTACTTTACCTTCTGAACTAGATGCAGAACAAGGTTTTTTTGATAAGATATTCTTTGGGAAGAAAAACACTAATACCGAAATACCTATTACTAATTATGTCATTAATAACGATAGTTTAACCTATACAGAATATGCTTCAGATGGTTTAATAGGTCTCACAAAAAAAATCCAATTAGATAAATTTCCAAAAAGGAGTATTGATGGTTTTATAGCTGATAAAAAGTTCGTTTTTGGAACAGATAAATATGGAAGAGATCTTTTAAGCAGAGTGCTTGTTGGTGCTCGTATTTCATTTTTTATTGGTTTCGTTGCTGTTTTTATTTCTTTAATTATTGGGATATTTATGGGGAGTATTGCTGGTTATTATGGGGGTAAAATTGATGCTTTTATTATGTGGATTATTAATGTTACCTGGTCTATTCCGACTTTACTTTTAGTTATAGCTATTACATTGGCACTTGGAAAGGGGTTTTGGCAAGTATTTATTGCTGTAGGCTTAACAATGTGGGTTGAAGTTGCAAGAGTCGTCCGTGGGCAAATTATAAGTGCAAAAGAGACACAATATGTTACGGCAGCAAAAGCCTTAGGATTTAATGATTATAGAATTATTACGAAGCATATTTTGCCAAATATAATGGCTCCTGTAATAGTAATATCTGCTGCTAATTTCGCTGCTGCAATTTTAATAGAAAGTGGTTTAAGTTTTTTAGGTATTGGAGCGCAACCACCAATGGCAAGTTGGGGAGCAATGATAAAAGATCATTATAACTATATTATTTTAGGGAAACCTTATCTGGCAATTATTCCTGGTTTATGTATAATGAGTTTGGTAATGGCATTTATGCTTATTGGAAATTCTTTACGTGATGCCCTAGATGTGAAGGCTTAGTTAATTTTTAGCCAATGGGATAAATCCCTGTTGGTTAATTTTTCAATATTATAAATATCTTCTTGCAATGCTTTAATTAACATTTCTTTATTTTTTATTGATATAACAGGTTTTTCTGCTATTTTTTTAGAGGTTATAAAATTCTGATTGAGAATAATAAATATTTTTTTAATTTTTTTAATTAACGTGTCAGGAGCATCATACTTATAATGTACTACTCTTTTATTGAAGCTTTTATTTTCATTTAAGTTTTTTTTATCAATTACCATTGAATCAATATTTAAAAATGAATAGACATCATTTAAAACTTTTTGAGGGTTGTTAACGAAGTCATCAAAAAAAAGAAGCTTAACATTTTCTCTGCCAAAAACTTCAATATAAGAATGTAATTGAAAATAATATTTGCTCAAATTTAGAAAATGAGGATTATTATTAATGGCAGTATTAATATCTGTAGTTTCGTAGCCACGATTAAAAGCATGAATATAATGAGAAACAATTCTATCTATTGGGTGTCTTATGATATAAATAAATTTCATATCAGAATTATAGTCATAAATATCAATAGGGATGTTTTTATTATATAAAGGGAGTTTAGTATAATTTGTTGAGCCTTCACCATATAATTTAGCATCATTTTTAAAGTGAGAATGGTAATTTTCTATCTTTAACCTCCAGTCAGGATTACTAAAAAACTGAGGTTCTTTTGGATTGCTAAAACAGATGTCTGGGTGTAATGAAAGCCCATTGCATAAGCTAGTTGTTGCTGATTTTGCTGCACCTATGACAATAAAATTGACTTTCATATTTTAAAAAGAGATTAATCGATTTTAATATTACTATTTAAGTTGTCAATATAGCTTAGAACATCTTCTTTGCCAATGCCTTTAGATGAAGACGTGATAAAGTAGTTTGGCATGTCTTCCCAAGTTTCTAAAAGAATGTTTTTATAAATATCAATATGATTTTCAATAGCTTTTGGCTTTAGCTTATCTGCTTTAGTAAAGACAATTGAAAATGGAACCATATGCTCACCTAACCATTGCATAAATTCTAAATCTATTGGCTGAGGTTTGTGTCTAATATCAACTAAAACAAAAGCACAAACTAATTGTTGTCGGACATTAAAATAATCTGTAATAAATTTTTGAAATGTGTTTTTTGCTTTTTTAGAGACTCTAGCATAGCCATAACCAGGTAAGTCTACCAAATACCAATTCTTGTTGATTATAAAATGATTAATAAGTTGAGTTTTTCCTGGTCTTCCAGAGGTTTTTGCAAGACTTTTTCTATTGGCAAGCATATTTATTAATGAAGATTTTCCAACGTTACTTCTACCTATAAAAGCATATTCTGGCAACATGTCTTTTGGGCATTTTGCTACATCAGAATTACTCATTACAAATTCTGCTGATTTGATTTTCATTTAAAAACTCTTGTTTTTAACTCTATTAGTTTGATGAGAATAAAGTTTAATATTAGTAGGTCTAAAACCCTCTTGTAGTTAGCCACTTATTTAGAATTTCATTAAATTCATTAGGATGTTCCATCATTGCTGCGTGGCCACATTTATCAATCCAAAATAAATCTGAATCTGGTAATAAATTATTAAATTCTTTAGCTACTTCAGGAGGTGTAACATTGTCATTTTCCCCCCATATAATACAGGTTGGTGTTTTTATTTTAGGTAAATCTTTTGCCATATTATGCCTAATAGCACTTTTTGCAATAGCAAGTGTTTTTATAAGTTTATTTCTGTCATTAACAGTGTCATATACTTCATCTACAATTTCTTTTGTAGCAATATCTGGATTATAGAACACATCCTGAGCTTTTTTCTTAATAACCTCATAATCACTTCGTTTAGTGTAACCTCCTCCCATAGCACTTTCATAAAGACCAGAGCTGCCAGTAATAACAAGTGATTTTATTTTTTGAGGGTATAATTTTGTGTGATATAATCCAATATGACCTCCCAGAGAATTTCCTAATAAAATAACTTCTTCAAAGCCTTTAAACTCAATAAAATCATGTAAATATTTTGCAAAGCTTTTCACATTGGTTTTTAGTAATGACATTGTGTAAATTGGAAGTTCGGGAATTAAGACTTTATAACCCTTCTTACTAAAAAAATTTGTAACAGCTTCAAAATTGCTAAGCCCACCCATTAAACCATGAAGTATAATAATTGGTATTCCTTCTCCAACTTCTATGTATCTAAATTTTTTTTCCTTTTTTAAAAGATGCGCCATTAATTAATTTTCATATTCTATAAAAACAAATATAAGTAATTCATTTTTATATTGACTATAATAATCTAAAGCTCAAATATTAGTCTTCAAACGAGATATTAACAATATAGTATTAATAAAATTAGCACTCATTCTAATATATTGATTTTAAGTCATTAACATTTTAAAAGTGATTTAATATCGAAAGAAAGCAGCATTTAATCGAAAATTTATTAACAATGTGGTATTTTGTGGTAAAATGTGGTATATTTTTCAATATATTTGAAACTTAATCATAATTATTACTTAACAATATTTTGAACACATTAATAGGGACATATGAATGTAAAGTCGATGCTAAAGGAAGGTTAATGTTACCTGCTGCTTTAAAAAAGCAATT
>Ga0190293_1000763_pt1 | contig 11477 bp, 10 predicted proteins | sample 48693001_MG_FD_161671 | JGI IMG/M metagenome (GOLD analysis project Ga0190293, IMG submission 161671) | Hydrothermal vent microbial mat bacterial communities from Southern Trench, Guaymas Basin, Mexico - 4869-30-0-1_MG | ecosystem: Environmental > Aquatic > Marine > Hydrothermal vents >... | reverse complement strand
GGCAAGATCTTGACGATGTCGTTGAAGAGAACTACCACCATGAGGAGGATGAGGGCGTAGAAACCGACCTCGAGGATTCGCTCTTTCACCTTGAGCGAGAGATCACGGCGGATGGTCGACTCGAACGCAATGATGGTCAGGTGCCCGCCGTCGAGGATAGGGATGGGCAGGAGATTGAAAATGCCCAGCTGGAGCGAGATCAAGCCCATGAACCAAATCAGCGAGTCGAGCCCACTGCGAGCCGCCTCGCCCGAAATCTGGGCAATCCCGATGGGACCCGAAACCTGTTTGATTGAGGTCTTTCGGGTGAGGAGCCGACCAATGATCCGGAAGGTCTCGATGGTCATGCGCCGGCAATCCCGGGTTGCGGTGGAAAACGCGGCAATCGGACCCAGATACTCGACTTTCGAGGGTGGAATCAACGGAACGCCGATCTTTCCTTCACCGCCGACATCTCGGGGGATTACATTGATCTCCAGCTCGGCGCCGTCCCGCAGCAACCGCAGAGTGATCTCCTCGTTAGGACGGGGCGATATAAGCCGGATGAGATCGTAGAACTGCTCGACCGGCTCGTCGTCAACGGCGACAATCCGGTCGCCGGGTTGGAGGCCCGCAGCCTGCGCTGCGCTGCCGACGGGCACCTGGACGAGAACAGGATCTACCGGGGGCTGGAGGCCGGAGTATCCAAACCCGTAGCGGGTGATTGATTCGGGAATCATCGTCACCTGATGATGGCGCCCTTGACGATCCACGTCGAGGACGACCTCGTGCTCGGCTGAGGTGACGATGGATGTCTCCAGCTCCTGCCACATGGTGACCGGAGCGCCGTCCACGGCGACGATCAGGTCGCCGACCTCGAGGTCCACATCGGCAGCCGGCGAACCGGGGTCGACCCACCCGACCACCGGCGGTTGTTCGCGAAAAGCTGGGGTTTCCACCCCCATCATGTAGGCGACGCCGATGAAGAAAACCGCCGCAATGATGTTTGTGACGGGTCCGGCGAGCAGGATCAAAGCCCGTTTCCACCGTGGGAGTAGTTCGATCTCCTCGGCGCCGTCTCCAACCACGTCGGACTCGTCCGGGCCGAGCCCGGGAATCCTGACATAGCCCCCAAGCGGCACCAGAGAAAGACGATAATCGGTCCCCCCGCGCTCGAAACCCCAGAGTCGGCGACCAAAGCCCACCGAGAAAACCTCGACGGGCGCACCGAGAAAACGGGCCATTGAAAAGTGGCCCGCCTCGTGGATGACGACGAGGACGCCGATGACAACGATGAATGCAAATAAACTCAATAACATCAGCTACTCGGAACCCGAGACGGGGCCCTGGTATTTCCCAGTGCCGCCATGGCCATTTGACGAGCCTCGACATCGGCCGCCATGGCCTGCTCGAGCGATGCGAGTGGTTGATTGCGGTTGTTCCAGTTGTCCATAACGGCGTCGATGGTAGCCGCGATTCTAACGAAAGGACAGTGCCCACCGAGAAACGCCTCGACGGCGACCTCATTGACGGCGTTGAGTACCGTCGGCATTTCACCACCCGAGCGAAGGGCGGCGCGGGCCAGGCCGAGGGCGGGGAAGCGTCCGGGGTCGGGCGCGGAGAAGTCAAGCCGGCCGACCCGCACAAGATCAAGGGTCTCGGCGGGTGAGGTCAGTCGTTCGGGCCAACTGAGCGCGTAGAGAATCGGAATCCTCATGTCGTTGACCGAAAGTTGGGCGAGGAGTGAGCCATCCGCGTACGCCACCAACGAGTGGACCAGGCTTTGCGGGTGGACGACGACGTCGATTCGATCTTCAGGCATGGCGAAGAGGTGATGAGCTTCGATGATTTCGAGGCCCTTGTTCATCATTGTCGCCGAGTCGACCGAGATCTTGGGTCCCATGCGCCAGGTGGGGTGGGCGAGTGTTTCATCGACGGTGGCGCATTCCATGCGTGATGCGGTCCAGGTGCGAAACGGGCCCCCCGAGGCGGTGAGAATCAGTCGAGACACGGCATCAGCCGGTCCCGCGCGGAGGGCCTGATGGAGGGCGCTGTGTTCGCTGTCTACCGGCAGCAGGTGGACCCCAGCCTTTGCTGCCTCGGCCATGACCAGATCCCCTGCAATCACCAAGGTCTCCTTGTTGGCGAGGGCGATGTCTTTTCCCGCACGGATGGCGGCCACGGTCGGTATGAGTCCGACTGCGCCGACGAGCGCCGCCACCACCATCTCCGCGTCCTCGTGACACGCGACTCGTTCGAGTCCACTGGAGTCGGCAACGATCTCGATTTCGGGAAAGTCGGACGCCAGGAGGTTGGCATTGTCACGTGAAGTGACCGAGACCAATGACGGACGGTGGTCGACGATCTGCCTGCGCAGCAGATCGAGATTGCGGCCCGCTGCGAGGGCGACGACACGAAATCGATCCGGGTGGGAACCAACAACGTCGAGGGTGGAGGTGCCGATGGATCCGGTGGAGCCGAGGATTGCCAATCGCTTCATTGAAGGAGCCCGGCCACCAGCAGGTAGCCGAGAACGGGCGGAGCGGCGTATAGCAGACTGTCGGTCCGATCAAGGAAACCCCCGTGACCCGGAATCAGAGTTGAAGAATCCTTGACCTTGGTGTCTCGTTTGAACTGTGACTCGATCAGGTCGCCGACGGGCGCCGCGATCGCGAGAATGGCGGCGAGGGCTGCTATGTGAACCCATGACAAGGGCAAGGCGAAGACCAGCTTCGAAACTGCAGCAGCGGCAAAGGTCGCAGCGACTCCTCCGGCCAAACCCTCCCGTGTCTTATTCGGACTGATCCGAGGCGTCATGCGGTGCCGACCGAAGCGGGAGCCAACGTAATACGCTCCAGAATCTCCGGCCCAGATGGTTGCCAGAAAAAGGAACAACAGGCGGATCCCGAGATCACCTTCGGGCAGAATTCGGAGCCAGCCGAGGCACGCGCCGCAGAGACCGATGTAGAGCACTGCCAGGCAACTGACGGCTGAGCCTGTGAGGCCGCCGTCGGGTGCTCGAGCGTGCCCCAGTTGTGCCGTCGGCAGGACGATGACAGCGGCAAGGGCTGCCGCGGCCATGCCGGAGGCGCCCCAGCGCCACGAGCCGACCAGAACGACCACGAGCATCGCCAGCGGCAACCAGCGCCCGACGGCGACGCCGGCGCCCCTCGCCATGGCCAGCATCTCGTCGGCGGCGAGAACTGCGGCGATGCTGAGGAGGCCGAGGAAAGCCACTGGCGGCAACCAGATGATCGCGGCAACGAGGAGTGGAATCGCGATGACCGCGAAAGCCTCACGTTTTCCCATGTTCATCCTTGGGGGGAGTGAAAACACTCCCTGATTGCGGCAGACCCCCAAATCGGCGTTCTCGACACTGGAAGGCAAGCAGCGCCTTGAGGAACTCCTCCTGGTCGAAATCCGGCCACAAAACGGGTGAGAAGTAGATTTCGGAGTAGGCGAGCTGCCAGAGAAGGAAGTTCGAAATTCGCTGCTCGCCGGAGGTTCGGATCAGGAGGTCGGGATCCGGCTGCCCACGCGTGGTCAGGTGATCCTCGATCCATACCTCGTCAAGGTCGTCGGGCCGCAACGTGCCGGCAGCTGCTTCTCGAGCGGCGGATCGCATCACGTCTGTGAGCTCCTGTCGGCCGGAGTAGTTGAGGGCGATCTGTATCAACGATCCCCGACACGAGGACGTGGCTTCGACCGCTCGGTCGAGCTCACGCCTCACGGACCGGTCGAGGAGATCGATCCGACCAATGGGACGGAAACGGAGATCGTGTTTCAGGAAGGTCTTGAGTTCGCGTTTGATGTATTCCTTGAGAAGACCCATGAGGGTCAGGACCTCGTGCCGTGGCCGTTTCCAGTTTTCGGTTGAGAATGCGTAGAGGGTGACCACATCGATGCCGAGGCGCGCGGCAGTCTCGATGGTCTGGCGAACCGCGCTGATGCCGGCGCGATGTCCCTCAACCCTGGGGAGATTGCGGGCGGTTGCCCAACGTCCGTTACCATCCATGATGATGGCAACGTGAACAGGAAGCCGGCTCGGCTCGAGCTGCTCGAGCACGGCGCGGGCGTCAGTGCCCGGCTCAGCAATTTCATCGAGCGATACCTTCACGTCGTCCTCGAGGCAGCCTACCATAGCGATCGACCCGCCCGGGTCATGCTCCATCACCTGGAGTCGATAGTCTGGGCGAGGTTCGATAATAGACGCGTTCGAGGCTGAGACCTCGAGCTGGTGTGGTGTAGAGAGGTGCACCGGGTGATGGGGATTCGATCAGGTCGAGGATGTCTTCGATGGTCAATTTACCGTATCCAACGTCAAGCAGCGCTCCGACCATCCGTCGTACCTGGTAGCGCAGAAAACCCTCGCCGAAAACGTGGAGATCGAGGCCCGTTCGTCGCCACACGGGTTTGACCCGATAGATCGTACGAACCGTACTGCGACTGGCGGCGTAGGGCACGGTGAACGATGCCCAATCCCGACGACCGGGCAGTTGGTGACAGGCTTCCTCCAGAACCTTACGCTTACTCGGTCGGGGCAGGACCGCGGAGCGGAGACCCTGCCAAGGCAGGTTGGGCTCGCTCCACCTCATACGATAGGCGTAGTGCTTGCCGAGAGCACTTTTGATGGCGTGAAAGTCGTCGGTCACCGGTGTTGCCGAACGTACCCTCAGGTCGGACGCGAGCCGGGCGTTGAGAAGTCTTGGCAGGGCCTCCGACGGAATCCCCACGGGAAGGTCGAGGTGGGCCGCCTGGGCCGCGGCGTGGACTCCGGCATCGGTCCTGCCCGCGCCGACCACCACGACGCGGCTGTCGCCGGTCAGTTTTCTCAGGGCTTTTTCGAGATCCCCCTGAACGGATCGAACACGGGTCTGGCGCTGCCAGCCGGAGAATCCGCCGCCGAGATAGGCCACTGTGAGTTTGGTGCGAGCAACCATTCCGGGTATCCTCGCACATCGGCCCTCGGGAAAGGTGGTTGTGGGTCATGAGCTTGTATATGTCCATCGCAGCGATGGTGGTAGCCACCTCCAGTCTCATTTCATCAGAGGTGTCCCACTTTCCCGGTTCTTATTTCGACGCCCAGGCCAAGATCAAACTTCAGCGACGCGCCATGGAGAAATGGCCGGGACCGTCACAGATCGTTGGTCTGTGGCAGTCCGGTGAGCTTGATCGACGGGAGAAAATGGCGGTCCTATTGGGGGCCTCCGCGTCGCACGATCCTGTCTTGCTGCCGCTCTACCGGGAAGCGGTGATGTCGGAAAATGTTCGGTTGCGGATGGCGGCTGCCTACGGGTACCGAGACCTCCTCGGTGACCTGCTTCCCGACATGGCCGACGGCGTCGACATCAAAGCGGCCGAGCAGCTCGCCAATGAAATGGACCTCGTGGCTGGAACTCTTCGCGAAAGACCCCTGGTGGAGTTCTGGTTGCAGGGTGCGTTGATGAGCGAGGGTGCGTCCATGCCCGGCTGGAGGGGGGTCGCCCTCAGACGGCAGACAAGAACCTGTCTTCGCGCCGTCGAGAAGATCCTGGGTTTCGACGATTTCCACTATCTGGCTACGGCGTACCGTATCGCCGAGGAGAAGGCCACACGGTTCAGTCTCATGCGCCTCCTCGAATCGATCACCTTGCAGGAGTTCTTTGTCAAACCGGCCGGTGTCCGAGCAGGTTGGGGCACCAACGAGATCGACGATGCCCTGAACGCAGCGGATGCGTTTGTCGACTACTGGGTTGATGTTCAGTGCACGACCGACCCGGACAGATTTCTTTCGGACTCGTTGAGCACCATGGGTGCCCACGATGTCCAACCTTTCGCGCCGACCTCGTATTATTTCTGGTTGCAGGTGTTAAAACGAGGACGTGTGCCGTGGCGCATGATGGCCGCACGGAGGCTCTATGAATTCGGAGGACGATGGTCGCAGCTGACTGTGTTTCAGGCCGATTCCCCTGAGCAAGTCAAAGTTCTGGACGGACTGATAGCTTGGTATCGACTGCTTCCCGCTCACATCCTCAATCGCACGGACCCAAAGCCTCCACCGCAACCCTGATCAGCGGTGTTCTCGACCTGTGGGGTGCGGCATGTACTTTACAGTCCGTTCGCCGGCACCGCTTCGCGACCAGCGTTTCCTGTCTTCCGATGATTGGAGCAGTACAATGACTCCAATGCTCGAGCTGATCTATGACGACGCTGAAGGCGGCCATCGGATTCCGATCCGGGGGCCCCTGACCTTTGGGCGTTCGAGTGACAACGATGTCGTGCTCCGCGACTTCTCGGTTTCGCGTTCCCATGCGCGGATCGAGTTCGAGGATGGCGTCGCCCGGGTCACCGACCTCAACTCGACCAACGGCGTCAAGATCAACGAAACCATGGTGGCCTCCGGGCCGTTGGCGGCGGGCGATCGCCTGACGATCGGCAGTTTCATTCTCCTGGTTGAGGACTCCGCCGACACCTCGTCCGGCCTGTCGTCGGCGACCTATCTTCGGCCTCTCTCCGAGTTCAACGAGGATTACGGACTCGAGGGCCGGTCGGCGTCTATGTCCTCAGCGGAAGTTGGCGGTCGTGAGCGGGTATTCGAGGTGTTGGCTCAGGTCGGCAAGACCCTGATCGAGGTCGGCGACCTCGAACCGGTCCTGGAGCAGGTCATGGATGTGGTCTTCGAGCAGCTGCTCGTTGATCGGGGGTTCATCGTACTTTTGGATGACGGGGGTGACCCACAGCTCGAACGGTTTCGCACCCGCGAGTCGACCGATGGCGAGCCCGAGGTCCCCATTTCTAGGACCATTCTCGACATGGTGACCCGCCAAAAAGTCGCAATCCTGACCCACGATGCCCAGGCTGACCAACGCTTCGAGTCCGGACGCAGCATCCGTATCCATCAGATTCGCTCGGCCATGTGCGCTCCGTTGTGGTTGCGGGAACGGGTCATCGGTGTGATCTATGTCGACTCGCCCCTGCATGTCGGGTCGTTTTCAGCAGCCGACCTCGATCTGTTGACGGCCCTCGCCAACTACGCGGCGGTGGCCATTGAGCGGGCCCGGCTCAACGAGCGGATTCAGTCGGAGCGAGCCGCCCGAGATCGACTCGAGCGTTACCACTCTCCAGCGGTCATCGAGGCGGTGCTCGGGGGTCTCGATCACGAGGAACCATCGGTGACCCTACGCGAGACTTCCATCATGTTTGCCGATATCGTTGGTTTCACCGCGCGGTGCGAAATTTTACCCCCGGAAGAGGTTGCGGCCTTCCTCAATCAGTTCTTCTCCCTTGCCGCCGATGCCATTTTCGAGTTCGGCGGTACCCTCGACAAGTTCATCGGTGATGCGGTCATGGCTTTCTTTGGCGCGCCGCTTCCCCAGGAAGACCACGCCGAAAGGGCGGTTCGGGCCGCCCTCGCGATCACTCGCTCGCTGGAGGCGTGGAATCGGGATCGTGTCGTAGAAAATGCGGACCCCATCGAGATCCGGGTCGCCATCCACTCCGGTCCGGTGGTGGTCGGGGATATCGGCTCGGCGCGTCGTGTCGATTACACCGTGCTTGGCAACACCGTCAACATCGCCGCGCGATTGGAGGAGTTCGTTGCGACCCCGGGCTCCATCGTCGTCGGAGAAACCACGTACGACGCCATCAAGCACCTCTTCGCGGTCGAGCCGCTGGGAGATGTGCCGCTCAAAGGCTTGAGCAAGAAGATCAGCGCCTTCAGGATCTGCGGCGGTGAGCCTGCTGAAGAAAAGGAAGGGGTGTCGTGAACCTCGACGAGCTCGTCTTCGTGACCTCCAACGAGTTTAAGCGGCAAGAGGCCGAGGCCGTTCTCGGCTTCAGTCTTCGTCACCGGCCACTCGATCTCGTCGAGCCGCAATCCTTAGATCTCCACGAGGTTGTGCGCAGCAAGGCGAAAGTCGCCTTCGAGCTCATCCAAGCGCCTGTACTGGTCGAGGACACTGGGCTCGAGCTGCTCGGCCTCGGGGGATTCCCGGGACCATTGATCCGTTGGCTGCTGGCGAGTGTCGGTGCCGGCGGAATCTGCCGAATTGCCCGTGCTTTCGGTGACTCACGAGCGGTGGCGCGATGTGTGGCGTGTGCCGCAAACGGATCGGAAGCAATCGTCGGTGAGGGCGCTGTCCTCGGCACCATCGCGACCGAGCCCCGGGGCACCGGCGGCTTTGGTTGGGACACTGCCTTCATTCCTGATGACGGAGACGGGCGGACCTACGGTGAGATGGACGACGACGAAAAGAACGCGATCTCACACCGGCGCAAGGCGTTTCTCGCCTTGAGGGATGCGCTCGGTCGCTGATTTCTTACCGCAAAGACGCAAAGGACGCAAAGAACAATCGAAGGGACCAGGGCGGAGCACGTTCCGCCCTGGTCCCTTCGATGGAGGCGCTTAACGATCTTCGAGTCTTTGCGGTTCAAACAAACGATCGCTCCATCGTGCTAGGCTCTGCGCCGTGCGCCAGGAACTCATGGAAAAGCGGTCGTCCGAGATCCAGCGGATGTTCGGTCGCATCGCCCACCGATACGACCTGCTCAATAGGGTTCTCTCTCTCGGCCAGGACGTGCGGTGGCGTAGCCTTGTTGCGCGTCGGGTAGCGGCAGTCGAGCCCGAGCGTGTGCTGGATGTCTGTGCCGGAACCGGAGACATTGCCCTCGGCTTGAATCCCGGGCCGACCATCATCGGTGCGGACTTCAGCCTGCCCATGTTGACGCTGGCGCAGGGCAAAGCTGCTGAGCGCCACCGTGCGCTCCAGCTCACGGTCGCTGATGCGTTGGCGCTGCCCATGGCTGACGAGAGTGTCGATGTTGTGACCGTGTCTTTCGGGGTGCGGAATTTCGAGGATCTCGAGCGTGGACTCGGCGAGCTGATCCGGGTCTTGAAGTTCGGCGGGACGTTGCTTGTGCTGGAGTTCTCACAACCGCGAGGCCTCCTCGGTCCGTTTCTCGCCTGGTGGGTACGTACCGTCCCCCCCCGAATCGGACGGTTCGTTTCCGGCGACCCGGAAGCCTACCAATACCTGCCCGCCTCGGTTGGTGTGTTCGCGGATGCCGAGAGCATGTGCCGGATACTCAGTGGTCTCGGCCTTGAGAATGTTGAGATGAAGGCACTCACCGGGGGAGTATGTACTCTCTACCAAGGAGTCCGGCCATCACACCGGAAGGAGACGACGTGATCGACAAGAACAAGTTGCTGAACGGCGCTCGAGTGGCGGCCGATATCCGTGCTGATGTTGCCCAAGAGGTCCATGCCCTCACCGCGAGTGGGATCACTCCCCGTCTCGATGTGGTGCTCGTGGGCGACGACGCAGCGTCCGAGGTCTATGTTCGTTCCAAGGCCAAGACCTCCGCCGAACTCGGGATGCGATCCGAGACCCATACGCTGCCGGTCGCCACCTCTCAGGCCGAGCTCGAGACCCTCATTGATCGGCTCAATGCCGATGACGAAGTCGATGGCATCCTCGTTCAGTTGCCGCTGCCGAAGGTCATCGACAGTGCGAAGATCCTTGACCGCGTCGATCCGGCCAAGGATGTTGACGGGTTCCACCCCATCAACGTGGGGCGGCTCCAACAGGGGCGGCCGCTGTTGGTGCCGTGCACCCCGGCCGGCATCATGGAGCTGCTGCATCGCGAGAAGATAGATCTCAAGGGTCGACGTGCGGTGGTGGTGGGCCGGTCGGACATCGTTGGCAAGCCCATGGCCATGCTGCTGCTCCACGCCCACGCGACGGTGACCCTGTGTCACTCGAGGACCAGGGATCTTCCTTCGGTGACCCGCGAGGCGGAGATTCTGATCGTTGCCGCCGGTCAGCGGACGCTGGTCGGCGCCGAGCACGTCGCTGAAGGGGCGGTGGTGGTCGATGTGGGGATGCACCGGATCACCGATCGATCGGTGGTCGAGCATCTCTACCCAGGGAACTCAAAGAAGATGGCGGCCTTTGAGAAAAGAGGAGCCGTGCTCTGTGGCGATGTCGACACGACTCGGGTGGCGCCCATTGCCGGCCGCATCACGCCGGTGCCGGGGGGCGTCGGACCGCTCACCATCGCCATGCTCATGGCGAACACCGCCCGTGCGGCTCGGCTCAGACGAGGTCAGTCATCGTGAGCCCGAAGCCCTGTACGGTCGGTCTCACCGGCGGTCTGGCGTCGGGAAAATCGACGGTGGCGGGGATCCTCGAAAGTCTCGGTGCCCAGGTCTTCGATTGCGACGCCCACGTCCGCGAGCTCTATCGACCTGGAGGGGCCGGCGCGAAGGATGTTGCGTATCTGTTTGGTGACGTAGTACTCGAATCCGATGGTGGGGTCGACCGTGACCTTTTGGCCAAGCTCGTTCTCGGTGACCCGGCTGCCCGGGAAAGGCTCGAGGGAGCGATCCATCCCCTCGTTCGTAACGGTGTCGAGGGGTGGTTAATGACTCTCGGACCACACGCGGTGGCGGTGGTCGAAGCGGCGCTCCTCGTCGAGACCGGATCGTGGAGGAACTACGATCTGCTCGCCGTCGTCTGGTGCGATCCCGAGCAGCAGTTCGAGCGCGCGGTGGCCCGTGGCGTACCGGTCGATCGGGCGCAAGGGTTGCTCGCCGCGCAGAGACCCATGGCCGAGAAACGCGATCTGGCGGATGTGGCGATCGACAACAACGGGAGCCGCGACAAGCTCGATGTCGAGGTCCGACGCGCATGGACCGAGATTGTCTCGCTCTGCCAACGGCGGTGACAAAAGGTATTAGGTTTTAGGTCTTAGGTATTAGCTCATCGCAGACATCGCAACACCACGACATCGCAAATGGGACACGGATTTCACGGATCAACACGGATTTGGCCCTCGGTCAGAAATCGTTCAAGACCCACTGGTCGATGAGCTGAAGGCCACGTATATTTTCAAGAGCCGAAATTGCCTCGAAGTCTCCGAATCTTTCCTGTGATGTAATCTGCGTCCATCTGCGGTTGATCTGTGCGATGGAGCTAATGGCTCAGCCGCATGCAAAAATGGAGCTTTGAATCTGTGGATCCTAGTACCCGATATGGCATCTTGCAGGCGGGACGCCCGCACCACCATGGAACTCGGCCTTTGGTAGCGCAGGCGTCCCGCCTGCAAAATGATCACAAAATCTAATAATTTAGGGTTTTTACAAGAGGCTGGGCTAAAAGCTAACGACTAAGAGCCTTGCGATGTCTCCTGCGATGTCTGTGCGATGGACCTAATACCTATTACCTAATACCTGCCTCCTACTCCACCGGCCCCTCGAGCCACTCGGTCTGGTAGTCGGCCGTCATCGGAACCATGCAGAGGAAGACAACGGCTTCGCCCGATCTGTTTTCGTACCAGTGGGTGACTCCGGCGGGGATGAAGATGACATCACCGGTTCCGACCTCGACCTCGCGGTCATCGAGACCGATCACCATGGAGCCGGACAACATGAATTGCTCGTGCTCGATGGTGTCGTGGCGGTGGCGGGGGATCCGGCCGCCCGACGCCAACGTGAATCGTCGGGTGATGAAGTTCGGTGC
>Ga0190293_1000762_pt1 | contig 11479 bp, 6 predicted proteins | sample 48693001_MG_FD_161671 | JGI IMG/M metagenome (GOLD analysis project Ga0190293, IMG submission 161671) | Hydrothermal vent microbial mat bacterial communities from Southern Trench, Guaymas Basin, Mexico - 4869-30-0-1_MG | ecosystem: Environmental > Aquatic > Marine > Hydrothermal vents > Microbial... | reverse complement strand
AAGAGTAATATATAAGAAACTAAAAATATTTTTTTTATCATATAAGTTTTATAATGTAAAAATTATTTATAACCGTAAAGTTAATTTTTTTTAAAAATAGTAAAAGTTCTTTATTACATTTATGTTCTTTATTAATAAAAATAAATAAATGGATCAACTTAATCAGTTTTTTGCAGATTTTGCCTCTTTCGTTTGGGGTTTGCCATTACTTTTAATTTTAATTGGTGGCGGCTTGTATCTTCTAATTCTTTCAAAGTTTATACCATTTCGTTTTATTGGGCATGCAATACAGGTGTTACGAGGAAAGTATGACGATAAAAATGATCCTGGGCAAATAAGTCACTTTCAAGCTTTAACAACAGCTTTGTCTGCAACTGTAGGGATGGGAAATATAGCTGGAGTTGCTGTAGCCATATCTGTTGGTGGACCAGGAGCTGTTTTTTGGATGTGGATAAGTGCTGTAATTGGAATGTCTACAAAATTTTTCACGTCTACCTTAGCAATTATGTATAGAGGAAAAGATAGTAATGGAGAATTACAAGGTGGACCAATGTATTTTATAGTGGAAGGCTTAGGTAAGTCATGGAAACCTTTGGCTATTATGTTTAGTGTTTGCGGTTTAATTGGAGCGTTGCCTGTTTTTAATGTAAACCAATTAACGCAAGCCGTAAATGATATTTTATTAATACCAAATGGCGTTGAAGTAAATTTCACTTCAAATCTGATAATAGGTTTGATTCTTGTATCTATTACGTCTGTAGTTATACTTGGGGGTTTAAATAGAATTAGTAAAACAGCAACTAAATTAGTACCATCTATGGTCGTTCTATACTTTTTACTAGTTCTTGTTATTTTGGTTGTTAATATAGATGTTGTTCCTAAGTATTTAACGTTAATTTTTACTGATGCCTTTGCGGCAAATAATTTTTCTGGGGACTCATTTTTAGGAGGTGTTTTAGGAGCATTAATTCTTTTAGGAATTCGTAGAGGAGCATTTTCTAACGAGGCAGGAATAGGTACTGCGCCTATGGCTCATGGTGCAGCAAAAACGGATGAACCCATAAGAGAAGGATTAGTTGCTATGCTTGGGCCTGCTATTGACACTTTATTTGTTTGCACATTAACTGCTTTAGCAATTTTAGTTACAGGAGTTTGGCAATCAACTGATGCTAATGGAGTAAGCCTTACAGCATCTGCATTCGCTGAAACTATGCCAGGAATAGGAAAATATTTATTACTAATTTGTATAGTAATATTTAGTGTGTCATCCTTATTTTCTTATTCATATTATGGTACAAAGTGTATGTCTTTTCTATTCGGAGCGGAAAATAAACACTATTATAATTATTTTTATATTGTGAGTATTATTGTTGGAGCAACAACGTCATTAAGTATGATGATTAATTTAATTGATGGCGTTTTTGCTTTAATGGCAATTCCAACAATGATTGCTACAGTAATTATGGCTCCAAGAGTAGTTAAAGAAACAAAAGCTTACATTAAAAGAATTAAATCTTAAAAAATAATTACTCAACCTATTTCTTTTTAAGAAGTATTTTTTCATTAGTGAATTGATGAGCTTCAATTAGAAAAGCTCTCATTAAATTCCAATTTGATTTTGACTCATAATTATGCTTGTATTGTTTTGAAGTTGTTATAATTAATTTATTTCCTTTAATTTTTGCTGTACTAATAAATGCACCTGTTGAATTATCTACAGATTTATTTAAATTGTCCAAACCAGAAATTGTATATCCTTCAGGAATATTTAAGTCGATATGAAAATTATAACTCCTTGGATATTCCATGTAAATATTTTCTAAACGGTCTTTCTCTTCAATACGAACATCAATTTGACTACCAATTAATTTACCTATTTCAATAATGAAATTAGGACCTGCTTTTTTAATTAAAGCATCTTTAGTTTTAAAGCTTTCTGTAAAAGTAAACGGTGAATCTTTATGATATCTACCAGTTTCATTTATTTCATATGTATAATCTTCAATTTTATCTATTCCATATCCGTTTTTTGCATCCTCTTCAAAAGACTCTTTTTGTTTTATTAATAGTTTGTCGTATACAGCATTCAATTCTTTTTTTATTCGAGGTCTTTTGGCTTTTCTAACTAGGTCAGTAAACGATTTTGTACCAAACATTTCATGGTCTTCGACAACATAATCTTTAATAATTAGGCGATCATATTGCTCGTCCTCTTTTTCATGACCGTTATAACTTACTTTGCTTGTTAGTGTAAAACTATTAAAGTCCTCATTAAGATCTAGCGTAATTTCTTTTTTGGTTACATTATCAGAATAGCTGCTATTTGGAATGGTAATCCTTTCTATTTCTCTAAAGTCCCATTTTTTATTTACAGGTAGTGCATAAGCGTCTGCACCTTCTAATAACGCTGTGAATTGATTTACTGTAGTATGTGGAGAAAAGAATTTTATATATACAGGAGGGTTGGTTTTAGCTTTAAGAACAGTGTTTAAATTCTTTTTAATTAATAAATCATCTAATGAACCATCATAACGTTTTTGGCTTAGTATTAAATCATACTTGATTTTATTGTCTTTTAATACTGCTAAAAAATATTTTATAAAAGTAGAATCATCATTAAAAAACATAGAATTATCGCTATAAACTCCAAAAGGAGTATCAATTATTCCAGCTTCCTTAATTAAAAAAGCTTCAAGATAGCGAGTGAGATGATAATGTCTCATGTAGTAATAAATTGCAGTAATTTTTTCTGCATCATTTTCATAAGATTTGCCTTTTAAAAACCGTTCTACATCTCTTAAATCGCCAAAAGGATATATATAATCATATAGTTCTAAAACTTCTTCTGGTGATACTGTTTTTTTAATTTCATCTTCTTTTTTTGGTAAGAATGCTTGAGCTCTTTTTTCAAATTTACCAGACCTAGCAAAATAAACTTGAAATTTATATGCTGGACGCTCTACTAGAGGGTAGATCCATCGTTCACTTGGATATCTGTCTATATTTTCAGCAATCATCTCATAGCGTCTGATGCTGTTTTTTTCAGAAGGTGTTTCTATTAATTTTGGTGCTCCATTATAAGAATTAAAATTTATAAAAAAATCATTTTCAGTTTCAAAGAAAAGTTTGTACTCCATTGTTGGGTATTCTTCTCTAAGAGTTTTTTCAACAGGATCGAAACCAAATGCATAAGCTGATTTAAAAGGTTCCTTGCGATAAAAATAATAATCAATAATATCACCGACTTCTAAGTTAGCAATAGCTACTTTTGTTTCTCCATCAACTTCAACAGCTTCTTTTTCAATGTCAATTATTACTTCAGAACCATTTGGCTTTATAACTTTAACCCCAATAATGTTTTTTCCTTTTGAACCAAATGAATACCCTTTGCTTGAATTAAATCTTTTTTTATAGGAAAACTCAGAGAACTCCTCTACAGATACTTTATCTAATAACTTTATGCGTTTTCTTACAGAAGTTATATAAGTAACATTCTTGCCAAATTTATGAAAGTCATAATTTTCATTTTTATAGATAATAACTGCAGATTCATCACTCCACTTTTCTGGAATGTCTATAGCATTTTTATAAGTATCATTTGCTCCCCAGAAAAAATCTTTAACTTCAATCTCTTCTTTAGATTGAGCAAATTGAATAGTTGTATAGGTTAAGGTGAGTATTAAAAATAGATTTAATTTCATATATATTATTCTTTGATTAGGGTGATTTGCTCGTTATATAGATTATTAAGATTTTTTATAAATTGATTCCATTCTTCAAAATCTGAGGTTTCTATTAAAGCATTTTTTATTACAAATTTTTTCATATAAATAATAACATTGCCCTTTTTCACAAAAGTTATTTTCATATCATAATTATTACTTGATACACTTATGTCTTCTGGTAATTCTGAAATTATATAACCTGACGGAATTGTTAAGCGTATCGTTGATTCAAAATCTTTTTTAAAGCTAAAAAGATAATCTGTTTTTCTTTCTTCAAAGTTATAATTAGAAAATTCTTTATTTAAATCAAGGTCAATATAAATTGTATTATCAAATTTAGAAATAACATTTTCTATTTCAATCTGATAAGATATGTCTAATTCAATATCTCTGTTTAAAATATCTGAAATGACAATATCTGATACTTTTATATTCGAATTTCCTTTATTTAAATACCATTTTAAGAAAGTATCTTTCTTATCATTCTTTAATTGATTAAAATAATGAAGCAAGCTAGATCTACTTTCTCCATTAAATGTTTTGGTGACTGACCCGACAATGAGATTATCCTCTAAAGTTAATTCATAATTAATCTTTTCTATATTGGATTCAGCTTCTGTAATTGGAACTTTTGCTAAAATGAATTCATCTTTATTTTCAATTAAAACTTGTTTTCCTTGTATGCGTTCTGCATATTCTTTATATGAATTAAATTTCTCAGTTCCATCTAAGAAAATAATTTCATCATTTATAAATAGTGAGCAAATCATATGGTTATCTACTGAAAGATTTGGAGTAGAATAATCGTATGCAATTCTTTTTGTGCCTATCCATGTTAATCTAGCATCATAACCCGCTTCAATTAACATTTGCTTTGTTAGATTCGCCATGCCTTTACAGTCTCCGTATTTTTTGCTAAAGACATTTGAAGCTTCATCAGGTTTAAAGCCTGCTATACCATCTTCAAAAGCAATATATCTTATGTTATCTTGTACCCAATAATAAATAGCTTTTATCTTTTCCTCATCTGTATTTAAGTTTTTAGTAAGCTCTTTTACTTTTTCTTTAAGTAATGTGTTATCATTCTCTAAGCTATTTACCAAAGATTTATACCAGTTATATAAATCTTGTGTTGAATCAAATATTTTACCTTTCTTACCATTATAATCATATGATTTAGCTAAAATTAGAATATGAGGATAAATATAAGATGGGCCAGGAGCATTTTCATCTTTATGCATGGCTTGAACATTATCTAGAGTGAATGTGTATATTTTTGATTTGTTTTTAGAATTTAAAGATGTTGTTTTTTTAATTGAATAATCCTCAAAATTCATTTCTTTTAATTCAAGATTAAGCCAATTTGGAATTTCAATTTTAATAGTTTTTTTAAGTGTTGGATAATCGTCATTAAAATACAGAGACGTAAAGTATTTAACATCCTTATAATATTTAATTATCTCTGTGTTGTACCGTGATCCTTTTAAAGGAAAGTCGAGATTAACATATTTCACTCGTACATCATTATGAAATAGATTGTCGTTTGTGTAGGCATCATCTTCAACAGGAAACTCTGCTTTGCGATTATTTTTGTATTTAATAACAAAACTTCTTATTTCTGATTCGCCATCATAAAAACAATACTTTTGAATATCTGATCTTGAATCTAAATTAATCAAACTTTCATTAGTCTTTTTTATAACGGTAACTTTATTTGATTTTCTATCAAAACCAAAAGTAATGTATTGGTTTCCCTTTATAATGGCAATATTTTCATCAGGATAATCTTCTTTTATTGATTTAGCTGAGAACTTGTCTTTTTCTGTGGGGACAGCATTTTTCTGTGCTGAAGTTTGAGTAGTAATAATGAAAATGAGGATGAGGGAAAGTAATTGTTTTATCATTAATAAATTTTTATTGAAGCTAATATATAAAATTAAATCTCAATCTTAAGATTAGTCTTTTTGTTTAATTTTTTAATATTTTTGATAAAGTTATATATTCATAAACATTTTTAATTAAGCAAAATGAGTAACTATAATATAAAACACTTCGAAGAGTATTATCAAGTTTATAGAAAATCAGTACGTAATCCAGAAGTCTTTTGGGATGAAATTGCTGAAGAGCATTTTATGTGGCGTAAAAAATGGAATAATGTTTTAAGTTGGGATTTTGCAAAGCCTGAAGTAAAATGGTATGAAGGTGCTCAACTTAATATTACTGAAAATTGTATAGATAGGCATCTAGCCACTCGAGCTGATAAAACTGCAATTTTATTTGAACCTAATGACCCGAACGAAAAAGCAGAACATATTACATATCAACAATTATATGAACGTGTCAACCAGTTTGCAAATGTTTTAAAAAAGCAAGGCATATCTAAAGGAGATCGTGTTTGTATTTATTTGCCAATGATTCCAGAATTAGCAATATCTGTGTTAGCCTGTGCCAGAATTGGAGCAATTCATTCTGTTGTTTTCGCTGGCTTCTCAGCAACAGCGTTGTCCACTAGAATAAATGATTGTGATTGTAAAATGGTGATTACTTCTGATGGTTCTTATCGTGGTGCAAAAACTATTAATTTAAAAAGTATTGTTGATGAAGGCTTAGAAAGTTGTGATGGTGTTGAAACTGTTTTAGTTGCCAAACGTATTCATTCTGATATTGAAATGAAAGAAGGTCGCGATAAATGGCTACAACCTTTATTAGATAATGCTTCAATTGAATGTGAACCAGAAATCATGGATGCAGAAGATCCATTATTCATTTTATATACGTCTGGCTCAACTGGAAAGCCAAAAGGAATGGTACATTCTACAGCTGGTTATATGGTATATACAGCATATACCTTTAAAAATGTTTTTCAATACAAAGAAGATGATGTGTATTGGTGTACTGCAGATATTGGCTGGATTACGGGGCATAGTTATATTGTTTATGGCCCTTTAGCTAATGGCGCTACTACTGTCATGTTTGAGGGCGTACCTAATTATCCAGATTTTGGACGTTTTTGGGATATTGTTGAAAAACATAGGGTAACTCAATTTTATACGGCTCCAACTGCCATAAGAGCTTTAGCAAAAGAAGGGTTGCAATATGTAGAAACACGTGATTTATCGTCACTTAAGGTTTTAGGAACCGTTGGAGAACCAATTAATGAAGAAGCTTGGCATTGGTATAACGATAATATTGGAAAAAAGAAAAGTCCCATTGTCGATACTTGGTGGCAAACTGAAACAGGTGGAATTATGATTACGCCAATTCCTTTTGCTACACCTACAAAACCAACGTATGCAACGTTGCCCTTCCCTGGAATTCAACCAGCACTTATGGATGAGAATGGGAATGAAATACAAGGAAATCAAGTCGATGGACGCCTTTGTATAAAATTTCCTTGGCCTTCAATGGCGAGAACGATTTGGAATAATCACCAGCGTTATAAAGACACGTATTTTTCAGCTTACGATAATATGTATTTTACTGGAGACGGAGCGCTTAGAGATGAAGTTGGGTATTACCGAATTACAGGTCGTGTAGATGATGTTATTATAGTATCTGGTCACAATTTAGGAACAGCACCAATTGAAGATGCTGTAAATGAACATCCTGCTGTTGCAGAATCTGCTATTGTTGGATTTCCTCACGATGTAAAAGGTAATGCATTATATGGTTATGTAATTTTAAAGGATACTGGAGAATCTAGAGATCAGGATAATTTACGAAAAGAGATTAATCAGATTATTACTGAACATATTGGACCAATAGCTAAACTTGATAAAATTCAATTTACACTTGGTTTGCCAAAGACACGCTCAGGGAAAATTATGAGACGCATACTACGTAAAATAGCACATAAGGACACAAGTAATTTAGGAGATACAAGTACTTTATTAAATCCAGAAGTTGTTCAAAGTATAATGGATAATGCTTTTTAAGTGTAACATTTATTAGTTGCTTACGTCAAATGAAATACATTAAATAAAATTCAAATATTAGCACTCACATGAAAAAAATTATTTTAGTATTCAGTTTTATATGTTTAGGTTTTGCAGTACATGCGCAACAAAGTGAAATTTCTTTAGAAGTAAAAGAACACATTAAAGCTCGAATTGATGCTGACTTAAATGTAGGTATAGTTGTAGGTTATATTGATGGTGATACAGTAGAATATTATAGTTATGGAAAAACAGCGCTTACAAATGGTACTGATGTTGACGAGAATTCTGTATTCGAAATTGGTTCTATTTCAAAAACATTTACAGCCATAATGTTGGCAGAAAAAGTTATTCAAGGAGAAATGAGTTTATCAGATCCTATGTCTAAATATCTACCAGAGTCTGTGAAAGTTCCAAGTAGAAACGGAAAAGTAATTACATTAAAAGATTTAGCGACGCATTCTTCAGGTTTGCCAAGGTTGCCAGATAATTTAAAACCAGCAAACTTAAATAACCCTTATGCAGATTATACCATAGAGAATGCTTATAGTTTTTTATCGAGTTATGAATTACCTAGAGATATTGGAGAAACTTATGAGTATTCAAATTACGGAATGGGAATGTTAGGCCATATTTTAGAATTGCAAAGTGGGAAAAGTTATGAAGATTTAATGGTAGAAAGAATTGCAGATGTTTATGGTATGAATGAAACTAGAGTTGTATTTACTAAATCTATGAAAGAACATTTAGCGAAAGGACATGCAAACGGTAGAGAAGTTGAAAATTGGGATTTACCAGCTTTAGCAGGTGCAGGAGCCATACGCTCTACAGCAAGCGATATGGTGAAATATCTTCAAGCAAATATAGAGTATAGTGATACAGCATTAAATAAAGGAATGAAATTAAGCCATCAAGTAGCGTATGCTAACGAAGCTCAAAATCTTGAAATAGGCTTAGCTTGGCATTTAGGGAATAATGGTAATTTAGTTTTGCATAATGGAGGCACAGGTGGTTATTCTGCTATGGCTGCTTTTAATGTTACGACAAAAAAAGGAGTTGTAGTTTTAACTAATTCTATAGAAAATGTTGATGCAATTGCTTTAAAATTATTAGATAATACAAGTCAATTAGTTATGCCTAAATTGTCTATTGCTAGAATTTTAGAAGAAGAAATTAACGCAAATGGGATGAGTAAAGGTATTGTGTTTTATAAAAAAACAAAACAAGAAACACCAGATGCTTATGATTTTGGAGAAGGTGAATTAAATCGTTTAGGATATAAGTTTTTAGGTCAGGATGATTTAGAGTCAGCTCTTGCAATTTTTAAATTAAATGTTGAAATGTTTCCAGAAGCTTCAAACCCTTACGATTCATTAGGTGAAGTATATTTGAAAAAAGGAGATTCTACTTTGGCTATTACAAATTATAAAAAGAGTTTAGAACTTGATGTTACAAATGACAATGCCGTAAAAATATTAACAGATTTAGGTATTGATACTGCAAGCTTAATTAAAGAAGTAATAGTTCCAGTTGAGGTATTAGAAACTTATGTTGGTGACTATGAATTAGCACCAAGCTTTATAATAACGATTACAAGAGTTGATTCACATTTGTTTTTGCAAGCAACTAATCAACCACAATTTGAAATATTTGCCTCTGCTCAAAATGAGTTTTATTTAAAAGTTGTTAAGGCAAGTGTTACTTTTAATGCAAATTCAAAAGGTGTTATTGATAGTATGACCTTACATCAAGGAGGTCAACATATACCTGGAAAAAAGATGGAGTAGTTTCTATTTTATGAGTGTTAAATAAAATGTCATTGCGAGATTTGGTACAAATCGTGGCAATCTTTTGAATGTTAACTCAATTTAGAAAGGCTTCCTTTTTTTTATATAATTACTTTCATAACTTTTAATTACTTTTACTCAGAGATTTTGTTATTAGCAGTATCTTTAAAATCAAACAATTTAAAATGGATATTAAACTAGCTGTATTAATTGATGGTGATAATATTCCGTCAGCTTATGTAAAAGAAATGATGGAAGAGATTACAAAATATGGTAGTCCTACCATTAAAAGAATTTATGGAGACTGGACTAAACCACATCTTTCGAAATGGAAGAAGGTATTACTTGAAAATGCGATTACTCCAATTCAGCAATATGGCTATACAACAGGGAAAAATGCTACGGATTCAGCCATGATTATTGATGCTATGGATATCCTATATTCAGAAAAGGTAGATGGTTTTTGTCTAGTGTCTAGTGATAGTGATTTTACACGTTTGGCAACTCGACTTCGAGAAGCTGGCATGCAAGTCTATGGCATTGGAGAAAAGAAAACACCAAACCCATTTATTGTAGCCTGTGACAAGTTTATTTACATCGAGATTCTTAAATACCAAGCCGAAGAAAATGAACCTGAATTTAAAGAGCATTCTCCTTTAATAAAAGAGAGTATCGATAAAATAACTCCTAAAGATATTCGATTTATTTCTAATACTATCTCTGATTTGGCAGATGATGATGGTTGGGCTTTTCTCGGTGATGTTGGAAGTATGCTTCAAAAAAAGCAACCTAATTTCGATTCAAGAAATTATGGCTTTCAAAAGCTAACTCCTCTTATTAATTCTATTTCAAGATTTGAAATTGAAAGACGTGAAGATTCAAAAGGACGTTTTAAATTAATTTATGTAAAAATTAAAGAGCAGAAACCTAATAAAAGAAAACGATAGTTTACGCTTTAGATTTTTTTAACTTTAAAAACACCAATAGCGATAAGATTCCAAAAATTGAAAATCCAATAAAAAGTGGGAGTACAGAATCAGTTACAAAACTTCCAATATAATTAGCAATAGGGACAGCCATTACAGTCGACACAAACCCATTTATTGCAGCTCCTATTCCTGCAATATGTCCTAAAGGCTCCATGGCTAATGCTCTTAAATTTCCAAAAAGAAATCCAATTGCAAAAAATTGTAATGCAAAAAAACCAATGAGTATTTCAATACTTGGATTTATCCCAGACCAAAACAAAACGACATACAAAATCGAAATACTAGCATAAGCAATAGTTGCTAAATAAGCAATGCGCCACATACCGTATTTAAGAACTAATCTGCTATTTAAAAATGTTGCTAAACCTACTGAAATTGCTAGACTCGCAAAGATGTAAGGAAATAGTTCTGCAAGATTGTATTGATGTTCAAATATTTGCTGTGACGTGCTTAAATAAACCATAAAAGAACCTGTTATAAATCCTGAAACTAAAGTAAAAGCTATAGCATCTTTATATTTAATAAACTCTTTACAGCCATCAATAAATAAATGACCAGTGAATCTAATTCGATTTGTCTTTATTAATGTTTCAGGTTGGCGTTGCCAAAACCAAAGTATAACTAATGAACCAAAAATAAGATTCACATAAAAGACGGATTCCCAGCTGTAATAATTCATTAGAAATTGCCCTAAGCTAGGTGCTATTACTGGAACTAAAATAAAAACCATGACAACAATTGATAAAATTTTAGCCATATAGTCGCCACTATAAGAATCTCTAACCATGGCAATAGCAATAGTTCTAGGAGATGATAGCCCAATGCCTTGAAGCACTCGCCCAATAATCATCATTTCAAAACTTTTGGTAGTTACACAAATAATGCTGGCAATTACAAATACTATAAACCCTGCGTAAACAATTGGTTTACGACCAAAACTATCAGATAAGGGTCCAAAAATAAGTTGACCAAATCCTAAACCCAAAAAAATCATTGTGATTAATAATTGATTGTCGATAGCTTTTGTATTTCCTAACGAAGCA
>Ga0190293_1000760_pt1 | contig 11480 bp, 9 predicted proteins | sample 48693001_MG_FD_161671 | JGI IMG/M metagenome (GOLD analysis project Ga0190293, IMG submission 161671) | Hydrothermal vent microbial mat bacterial communities from Southern Trench, Guaymas Basin, Mexico - 4869-30-0-1_MG | ecosystem: Environmental > Aquatic > Marine > Hydrothermal vents > Microbial... | reverse complement strand
TAATCGCAGCATAGTGCTCCACCAAAACACGGTAACATGAAACCACTCACATACACCTTGCTACACAGGGTGATGATGAGTTATCCCATCATAGGATTTTGCCACCTACTCAATAATACAATAGACATAATCATGCCGTATGTATACATCATGGTGTCCCTTAATTGGCAATTAAGTATCATGTCACCTTAATTGAGGTTACTTCTCCAATGGCGGATGGTGAGGAGCATGATGGCGATCGTGCCGAGAATAACGGCGACCGCAGTTGCCACTGCCGCACCTGCAGCACCGTATCTTGGGATGAGAACGAGATTGAGACCGACATTCACTCCGGCTGATACAAGTACGCTGTAAAGTGAATATGATGGCTTGCCCATACCGAGGGACATCGTGGAGAAAATGCTGCCCAGTGGGCGTATGATCGTCAGAGCTCCCAGTATCAGCAGAACGGGCCATGCATGATCGTAACGACCGTTGTATATGAAGTGCAGGAGCCCCCTCGGCATGAATATGAACGCCAGCACAATCGGAAGCTGGATCAGCTCCACCAGGAGAATCCCGCTTAATGCTCTCCTCAGTATCTCCTTCCGCTGCCCCCTCATCCACATCCTGGATATAAGCGGGAGCAGGATCATGTTTGATGCAGTGATCAGATTCTGCACAAATCCCGTCAGGGTCCTGCAGACACCGTAGGCAGATACTTGAAGAGGCTCCGCGAGTTTACCAAGCAGTAGAATATCTGTTCGGGTATAGACAAAATTCGCCAGACTCGTTCCAAGTGTGAAGATAGAAAATCCCAGCAGGAGTTTGACGTGCCCCGGACCAATACCGAGTCTGAGTGAGATCAGGTCCCTGGCAAGCCAGATATTCACAACCAGAGCAGCAGCATTACCGATAATCATCGCCCAGAATATCTGGATGGGAGAATTCAGGGCTCCAGACAGCATGTAGCTTCCGACGAATCCAACTCTCAGCAGGAAGGAGATAATATCGGAGATCATTACCTGGTTCAGTCTGTGCCTGGCCACAAGCAAACTCCGCGGAAGCTGTGAAGCCGTGCTGACGAGAATGAACAGGGCAAGGATCTCTGGTATTCCCTGAAGGTCGATATCACTGTAGAATGATCTCAGGATACCGCTGCCCGAAAGAAGGAGGAGAGCGCTCAGAACCGCCAGCGCAGCAGATACAAGCATGCCGGTATTCGCCAGCTGCCGCTCCCTGCTGCTATCCCCTTCGGAAGAAAATTTGATGACAGCCTGTATGACGAAGCCGCCGCCGAGAAGAGCACCGAAAAGCTGTATGCTCCTCGCGAGTGCGTAAGCTGCATACGCTTCTTCAGGAAGGGCTCTCGCGATGAAGATGGCAAAAACACCCCAGATGGCCAGAGTGCCTGTGCTGACCATGGCGGGCAGTCCGAGGCCGACTATCTTCCTGCGGAACTTGAGTATCTCACTGAACATCAAGGAACCGTGCTTTCCCGCATTGGCTGAAGAGTCAGGGGAAGATCAACTGCCCTTTCCCTGGTCCTTCTTCCCTCCGAGGAACAGCTGCCGGCGGGAGATGGAGACAACATTCTTCCAGAAGGCACCGGTCTCCTCGCGGGTAAGAAGGTCGCGGGAGTAGGCCACGACAGCAAGCCACAGCAGCGCCAGGATTAAAGCAGCCAATGTATTGGTCACAACCATCATTCCACGCTTGGGGTAGGCTCTCAGTCCTGAGGGAGTGGCCGGTATCAGCACCTCCAGAGTGGGGCTTTCCTGTGCCTCCTGGAGCTTGAGAGACTCCAGTTCCTGACGGAGCATCAGGTAGATGACCCTGCGGGTCTCAACATCTATGGCGATGCGCTCGTACTCCCTCAGGATCGAGGGGATACCTTCCATACCGGGGAAGACGCTCAGGCTGTCCCCAGATGACATTCGCTCCTCGATGGAGCCTCTGAGGTAGCTTACCTGCTGGGCGATCTCGGTATAGGCAGGGCTTGAAGGGGACATCGTCCCGCTGACGCCTGCGAGCTGCGCTTCCGCAAGCACGAGCTCAGTTTCGAGTGTACTGAGTACATCCATCGCCTGGGCTCCCTGGATCTCAGGGAAGAGGAAACCTGTCTCCGATCGGAACTCCTCGAGTCTCACCTGCGCGGCATCAAGAGAATCCTCAGCCGCCGTGACCGACTGCTGGGCAAGTATCCTTGCCCGTCTTGCTCTTGTCGTGATTATCGTTGACAGTTCATCGTTGGCGAAAAGGATCATATCGTTGACCATGGCTGCGGCATCTTCTCTGGACTCGGCCTGGGCAGCTACGATCAGGAACCCCTCCGGGGAAAGCGTTACAGAGATCCTCGTACCGAGCTTCTCGATGGCTAGATCCATCGTCGGAGAGTTGAACTGCTCAAGGAGGTTGTATTTCAGCAGAACTCTCTCCAGTACAGTACGAGAGGAGAGGACTTGGTTGACAACGGTAATATCCATCCCTGCAGGAGTACCGGCACTCATCGAGCCCATGCCTGCGAGACTTGCCATGGAACCGGGAAGCATTGAACCCGCAATATCTCCAAGGTCACCCAGCTGCGACATGATCGAACCCTGTCCTCCGGGGACCATCGTTACTGCGGCGGCCTCCCATCGCTGTGTTCTTGTCAGGGCGTACACCGCAGTGAGCAGGGCAACCAGGAAACAGAGAATGGCAATGCGCCTGATGTTCATGGCCGTCAGCAGGATCCAGCGGCCGGAGAACTTCGCTCCGAGATGATCGTCGAATGCTGCTGGCATGTCTACTCCATGATCCTGTGCACAGTGTACCAGATGGTGATTATCGCACCGACTATCGTGATTGCATCCTTGTTCCTGGAGACCCAGTTGTACGGCACCTCAATGGCATCACCGGGCAGGACTGTATTGGCCAGGGCGTCGCCTCCCGATGCTATTTCAATCCCATCCCTGAAGTGCTTGACCCCGCTGAGACTGGTATCCCGTACAGGACCCCCTGCAGCAATTATGTACTCGTGGACCGTCGACTCCGGTCTGTACTCGGTCATTCCAGGATTACCGACGGCACCGCCTACGGCGATCGAATCGGTGAATACGACAAGCATGATCGTATCCCCCGGAATGAGCGGTTCAGGAAGAAGTCCGGCAGCATCGCTCCAGACTTGCAGTCTTGACCCATCCCTGAATATCCTCGATGAATTGAGATTCACATTCCCCGGAATTCCACCCATTCTGTCCATGAGGGAGATCAGGTCATCACCGGAGCGATTCAGCTCCCAGGTCTCGACAGATGCCATCATCCGGGGGTTCTCTATCTCGGTCCCTGGATGCAGCATTCCCGCCCTCAATATGTAAACCGGCTCGGTGCAGACATCGAAGTTCACCGAAGCACCAGTCTCGAGAAATGGATCGAGGTTGGGCATCCCTGTAGCAGAGGAGATATGAAGGTCAACCGCAAGAGTATCACCATCGGCAGAGATCATGGTCCCGTACCTTGATCCGAAGGCTGATATCCCACCCGCGTTCCAGACCAGGTCCGAGACCCTCGAAAGCGAGGTCATGATATAAGTGCCGGGATCTTCTACCATTCCCCGTATCCCCACTCTGACCTGTCCCGGCTGGAGCAGCGATACCGTAAGCCTGATCGAGGGATAATAGACAGCTGCTTTCTGATGTACGAGATACTGCGCCTCGTTAAGGGTCAGATCTCCCACATCGACCGAGCCGATCCCGGATATCGAGAGGTATCCGTCCGCAGTTACCATATAGCTTGCCCAGGGACTCACTCCCGCTCCGAGCAGGGCTTCCGTGCACCCGCCCTCTATCACGACCGCTACAACATCCCCAGGGCCGAGGAGGTACAGATTCCTGTCGATTGGCTCTGTCAGAAGCGCGGCATCACCAAGCTCGGCTCCGGAAGGGAGTACGGGAGTAATGGTACTGACGAGTGCCAGAAGCAGTATCAGCATGAGAGTTTCCCCCTGAAGTAATCCACTGTTTTTGAGAGTCCTTCCAACAGGGGAACTGCCGGTCTCCATCCAAGCCTGCCAGAGGCAAGGGAAATGTCCGGACGCCTTACCTTGGGGTCATCTTCAGGAAGGTCCCGGTGCGTAATGGAAGATCCGCTCCCCGTGAGATCGATGATGAAATCCGCAAACTCACGAATGGTCATCTCATCAGGATTACCGATGTTTACAGGCCCTGAGATATCGCTCTCCATTAGTCTGACCAGCCCATCGACCGTATCAGAGACGAAGCAGAAGCTCCTTGTCTGCTGCCCGTTGCCGAATACCGTGAGGTCCTCGTCTGCTAGGGCCTGACAGATGAAAGCGGGAACAACCCGGCCGTCCTCCGCCCTCATCCTGGGACCGTACGTATTGAATATTCTTGCAATCTTTGTATCCATGGAATGGTAGCGTCTATATGCAAACGCAAGTGCCTCCGCAAAGCGCTTCGCCTCGTCGTAGACCCCCCTTGGTCCGACAGGATTCACATTACCCCAGTAATCCTCCGGCTGAGGATGGATGAGAGGGTCACCATAAACCTCGCTGGTGGACGCGAGGAGGAATCCTGCGCTCTTTTCCCTTGCAAGACCCAGGGCCTTATGGGTCCCGAGAGACCCGACCTTGAGCGTCTGAATGGGAAAAGCGAGGTAGTCTGCCGGACTGGCTGGAGAAGCGAGATGGAAGATGAAGTCCAGCTCGCCCTGGACAAAGATATAGTTCGTGACATCGTGATGTATGAAGGAGAAGTCGTCCCGGCCGGCAAGATGGGCGATATTGTCTGTCGATCCGGTAATGAGGTTATCCATGGCTATTACCGCATGGCCGTCGGAAAGCAGTCTCTCGCATAAATGGCTTCCAATGAAACCCGCACCACCTGTAACCAGGATCTTCATAGTAATTTCATTCCCCTCGGGAGTCCCGCAGCCTTTCGGCATACATATCGCGGTAGTACTCCCTGAACTTCCCTGACTTGATCTCCTCCCACCAGGAGCGGTTCTCCCGGTACCAGTCGACTGTCAGCTGAAGGCCCTCCTCAAAGCCGATCTCCGGCTTCCATCCCAGAGATCTCTCTATGAAGGCAACATCAAGTGCATATCTCCGGTCATGCCCTGGACGGTCGTCAATATACCTTACAAGGGACCTGTCAGCACCGGTTACCGTCAGTATGGCTTCGGTGATCTCCCGATTTGTGTGTTCACGTCCTGTTCCGACATTGTAGACCTGACCCGGTTCTCCTGACTCCAGGATGTGGAGGAGTGCCCTGCAATGGTCAGAAACGAAGAGCCAGTCTCTCCTGTTCAGACCATCTCCGTAGAGCGGGAGAGGCTCACCATCCATCGCATTTGTCAGAAAGAGCGGGATGAGTTTTTCGGGATACTGGCAGGGACCGTAATTATTGGAAGCACGGGACACAACAACCGGAGTTCCGAAGGTCGTGCGATAACTCATGGCCAGCAGTTCACCCCCTGCCTTCGATGCTGCGTAGGGGCTTCTGGGGGCCAGCAGGTCCGTCTCTGTGGAACGTCCGGTCTCGACGCTGCCATAAACCTCATCCGTGGATATCTGAAGGAAGAGCGTCCGATCCTCCTTCCGGAACTCCTCAAGAAGGACCCTGACCCCGTCGATGTCGGTCCGAACGAAGGAGAATGCATCTGAAATGGACCTGTCAACATGTGTCTCTGCCGCGAAGTTTACTACTCCGTCACATCCGGTCATTGTCTCCGAAACAATTGACGGGTCGCAGATGTCACCCTTCACGAAGGTGAATCGGGGATCACCCTGGAGATCCTGTAGATTCTCCATCCTCCCTGCGTAGGTCAGCTTATCGAGTACAACGACCTCCCAGGTGAGTCTTTCAGCAAGGACCATCCGTGTGAAGTTGCTGCCAATGAATCCCGCGCCGCCGGTCACGAGGAGTTTCATACCCGTATCTCCCTGCTGATCTGCCTGGCCCTGATACCGGCCTCGAGGAGACCGTCGATGCTGCATCCGGAATCAGCCCACCAGCCGGAAAGGATATCCGCCTGGAGCTCTCCTCGCTGGAGGTAGGCATTGTTCAGATCTGTCACCTCGAGTTCGCCCCTCGCCGAGGGCTCCAACCCGCGGATAACATCAAATGCGTAGCTGTCGTACATGTAGACACCTATAACAGCATATGGGCTTGCTGGATGCTCTGGTTTCTCAACGATCGAGACGACCATGTCGCCGTTCAATTCGGCCACCCCGTAGTCACTGGGGTTATCAACTTCCTTGAGGAGAATTCTGGCACCGCTTTCCTGTGCCCTGAAGGCTTCCACAAAGGGACCCAGCGGATCCTCCAGTATGTTGTCTCCAAGGATGACAACGAACCTGTCAGACCCTACAAAAGCCCGGGTAAGACCAATGGCCTCAGCAATGCCGCCTTCTCTTTCCTGGTAGGCATAATTCAGCGAGTTCAGGCCGAAAGAACTGCCGTCACCGAGAAGTCTGAGAAAATCACCGGCGCTGTTGCCACCGGTAACAAGCATGACATCTTCGATACCCGCCGCTGCAAGCTGCTGAATCGGATAGAATATCATCGGCCGGTCATAGACCGGAAGAAGATGCTTGTTTGTAATGCTTGTGAGTGGCCTGAGCCTTGTGCCCAGTCCTCCGGCCAGTACTACGCCTTTCATATGCGGTTCCCTCCAGAAGTGCCTGGTTCTACCTCACCAGTGCCAGCTTTATGAATCTGTGGTCCCCTCCCTGCGATATCTGAACGATGTATGTGCCGGACGCCACTGGCACCCCGGCATCGTCGGTTCCGCTCCAGGCGAAGGAGTCCCTGTCGGTCGACTGAAACTCATAAGCAAGCCGGCCAGTCAGGTCAAACAGACGGAAGGTGAAGGGCTCATCCGGTATACCGGCGACTCCGAGCACCTCGCCTGCTGAAGGCACAAATGGATTGGGGTAGACCTGGGCGGTCTCGATATTCCCTGCCATTCCCTGCGCAAGCGTCAGCTTCCACATACCGTGATCGGTTGCCAGATACACGTACCCGCTGTCCGGATCGCTGGCGATACCCCTAATCGCAAGTGACTGCAGCGGGGAATTGATGGTGTTGTATGTCTCGACACTGCCGTCGGGAGCGATCCTGTAAAGCGCGTTGATCGAGGCGACCCACAAGTTGGAGAGATTATCGAAGCCAAGAGCCTCCACAGCTCCTGAAGCACTCTCGGACTCCAGGAAAACACCGCTCCCCTCCTCGTAACTGGCAAGCCCTCCGGTGGTCCCGGCCCATAATACGCCAGACCTTCCGCGAGACAGGGCGGTTACATCATTCGAGGGAAGTCCGCTCTGCGTCCCGGCGGAGAACAGGACCTGACCAGAAAGGATATCAGCCTTCACAAGACCGGAATTCGTGGCTATCCAGGCGATGTTGGCAGTTCCAGCGGGAAGGACATCCCTGACGTAACCTGATGGGAGGCCCTGCGAAGGCTGAAAGGACTTCCAGGCGGCAGTAGCTGCCTGCCCCGGAGTCCAGGATAGCCTGCACACTCCGCTCGGTTCAGAGGGCGTAGAGAAAAAGGGCTCCTGCCCGAGCCATATGTCCCCGGTGGGCGAAACGGATGCAGATGTTATCTGGTTGTTGAGCAGATCACTGTTCTCAATGTCCCAGGATATCACTACATCGTCAACTCTGTCGGGAGTGCCATTCCAGTTCAGCCATGTCAGACCAACGTGATATGGGGCAATGAAGACACCACCGGAGTTATCGGCTGTGCAGACGAATATCTGATGCCTGCCGGGGAGCTGGTATGTGAACTTGGTCCAGCCATACTGGCTCAGTACTCCTATACCTGTACTGTTGGTGGAGACCCAGACATCGTTCCTTGTATCAACATCCACCGCCAGAAGGTCGTTTGAAGGAGCCCCGTCCGGCATACTGCTGTCCCATGAATCAAGAACGCCAATCGCAACTCCATTACCCGATCTTCTGTCATCTGACTGAGCCGATGTCTGGGCAAGGAGCAGGCTGTCCTGAGAGAGCCAGATGATATCCCGTATCTGCTGCCCTGCAAGATTGTATCCACCCTGCGTCCATGATGAGCCATCGAAAATACAGATGTCCTCTGACCCGCCCACTGCGAGATGGGATCCATCCCCATCGAATGAAAGAGGCAGATCACCGGGATATGTCCCGTCAAGCAGCCAGTCTCCCCAGTCCACCATTGAATAGAGTCCCGTGGTTGTGGCAGCCCAGACAGTGTCACCGCTGACATGGATCTCGCTGACGCTGAGGTCTGCAGCAGAAGGGAATGAGAACCAGGAATCTGTGCTTCCAGGGTAGGTGTCCGCGCGGAGGAGCACAATACCATCCGCGGTTCCTACGAGAAGCCCAGAGTCAACCTGCGCGATGGAGTTCACAACGTCAGACGGAAGCCCTCCCCCCGTGCTGTACTGAGTCCAGACATCGAAGTACCCGACGTTCCTGCTGCACAGTCCCTGCGTAGTCCCGACCCAGATGGTCGTATCGGGAAGAATGCAGGTTATCTCCAGAGAGAGAGGCAGACCTTCGAGCTGACCGTAATGAGTGAATCCTCCGGACGCGAGCGCGACATCAATGCCTCCCCCGTTGGTTCCCATCCAGAGATTGCCTCCAGTATCCCTTGCCAGACACCTGACATCACTGGTGCTAAGCTCTCCCGGACATGTCCAGACCGAATCCCAAACGATGCTGTCACTATCAAGAGTTCCGAATATCACACCTCCGGAAGTAGCGCCCGTCAGCAGATCCTCCTCCAGAATGATCTCGCTGATCCCGCCGAAATGAGTGAAATGCTCCCACTCGGTCACTCTGCCGGTCAGCGCAACGAACACTATCATCAGAAGGTTCACAATCTCTCCTTCCACCACCGGAACAGCATTCTGAGGCCGTCTTCCCTGGATATCTCCGGCTTCCAGCCCAGCAGCGCCTGTACCCGCGAGGGGTCACCCACCTGAAAATCAACATCGGCGGGTCTGAAGAGCTCCGGGTCCACATCCAGTTCGAGGTCGGCGCCGGAAATACTGATGAGCATCTCCACCATATCTCCAATGCTATTACCTCTGCCGGTACAGACATTGTATATGCTCCCTGTATGCCCTCTGGACAGGATGTACCTGTAGGCTCTGGCCACATCGGTTACATAGAGATAGTCCCTGACAGGATTGAGATTCCCTACTCTTATCTTCCGGCCACTGCTCTCGGAGACCTCGAGAATCCTTCTGCAGAATGATGGGAAAGCGAACCATTCCGACTGTCCGGGACCGAAGTGCGGGAATGCCCTGGTCACAACGATATCAAGGTCGTAGTTGCGCGCAAACTGGAAGGCAGCGATCTCAGCTGCTGCTTTCGTCGTCCCGTAGGGATTTCGGGGACCTATCTCGCTGCTCTCGCTGATGAGACCATCACTCGAGCTGTAGACCTCGGCTGAACTGATAAGAAGAAGTCTGGCGTTCGGGCATCTGGAGACCATGTATTCAAGAACAGAGACAGTTCCCATAAGGTTGATCTCATATGCATTATGAACTTCCTGAAGAGAGCGTGAAACTGAGCTCATTGCCGCGAGATGGACGATGTACCGGACCTCTCCCAGATCCTCAGGAGCCTCGGAGGGAAGTTTCCAGGCAATCTTCCGCACCCCGGGGGGAGCCTCAAAATCCGTAGAGATGTCAACTGCAATGTCACCTTCACCCATTGAGAGTTCGCTCATGACATGCCTGCCGACAAATCCCCCTGCCCCTGTCACCAGGATCGGTCCGTTATCGAGAGTAATACCGCTTGTTCTCATATTCGCTCAATCCTCCAGACCGAGATACAGTATCTCCTCGTCGAGGAGAATGCCGGTTTTCGATTGCACTTCGCTCTTCACTATACTGATAAGGGTTGAAACGTCGGCTGACGAGGCACCGCCAGTGTTGACTATGAAGTTGGCATGCAGCCTGGAGACCATGGCACCTCCCACTATTCTCCCTTTCAGTCCGGCATCTTCGATGATCTTCCCTGGCGCGATGTCCGCAGCGGGTTTTCTGAAAACACTCCCTGCACTTGGAAGGTTCAGTGGAAGCTTCTCTCTTCTCAGCGCCAGTATGGACCTCGCATTCCGCCGAAGCTCGTCAGGATCCGCCTCCGGCATTTGGAATTCAACTCCGGACACGATAAGGGGTGTATCCCGGAACACGCTTGACCGGTATGTGAATTCACATTCCGAGGGATCGAGCAGATGCTGCCCTCCTGAGAGATCGACACACCTGACAGCGGTAACATGATCGGAAATGGATCCACCGTATGCACCCGCATTCATAAATATAGCACCACCGACGGTCCCGGGAATGCCAACAGCGAATTCCATTCCTGATGCCCCTCTGGTGCAGGCTGCACCGGCGAGGGAAGGGAGTCTGGTGCCTCCGCCGCAGGAGAGGTTCCAGGAATCATCGACCCTTGACCACTCGGCAGACGCCAGCTCTCCTCGGAGGAGAATGAGCACCCGATCACACCCTTTATCCGAAGCCAGAATATTCGAACCCTTACCAAGCACGAAGCTGTCAATCTTCTCCTCATGCAGTAATCCGAGCAGATCGGATAGCATCGAACCGGATGTTACAGTGACGGCAAGTGCAGGGCCGCCAACACGCCAGGTGGTAAGGCTCTTGAGCATTTCCAGACGGGTTGCGCCGGGGAACTTCCCCTCGATGAGCATCCGCGGATGATCATTCATTCCAGTCGAAATCCTTCCCGGACAGGCCGATCAGACATGCGCCAACGGAGAGATATGTAAACAGGAACCGGGGTGTCCCTACCCTTTCCATCCACCTAAGAGTAGTTCTGTAGATCGGTCCCAGCAGGGCAATCGCCGTCACCAGTCTCATAAACATCATTCCCGGTCGGAGCGGTGCAGATAAGAGCGGTTTTATCCAGTCGCTGCCGAGTAGACCAGCGGCCTCCGGATGCTTCTCAATAGTGTACTTCAATCCTGATGAGCCGTATTCGATCATCTTCTTCGAGTGCTGTCGTACGTTCACATCGTCCAGGTGATAGACCCTGAGTGATGGCTCCCAACGGAGAACGATATCGCCTTCGGCAAGCCTGATGCCGAATTCCGTATCCTCACCACCGTATCGGTTGATGGCGATATCGAACCCCCCCAGGTCGCTCAGCATCCGGGTGGGAAGGCTCAGATTCCCTGTTATGAAGTACCGGGGCGGGAAGGGACCGGCCGGTTTCCCACCCATAGCTCTGGAGTCGAACCATTTCTGCCATGCAGTCGAGTTCTCCGACCATGCATTGATACGGGCGCCCATGATAACATCAGCACTCTTTTCTGCATGAAGTTCAAGATGCCTGCGAACTATATCAGGTTCGAAGCGGAGGTCTGCATCCGAGAGAAGCGACAGCGGCGCCATGGAGGCTCTCCATCCGGTGTTCCTGGCCTCCGGACGGTTGCCCTCGCCCTTCAGTGTGATCACACTGACGCTGACATTGTCAGGGAAG
>Ga0190293_1000759_pt1 | contig 11486 bp, 9 predicted proteins | sample 48693001_MG_FD_161671 | JGI IMG/M metagenome (GOLD analysis project Ga0190293, IMG submission 161671) | Hydrothermal vent microbial mat bacterial communities from Southern Trench, Guaymas Basin, Mexico - 4869-30-0-1_MG | ecosystem: Environmental > Aquatic > Marine > Hydrothermal vents > Microbial... | reverse complement strand
TAAAATTATTAAGAAAAGTAAAGCTAACATCACCACTAAACCATTTTATTCCAAAGTTATTTAAAGATTTAGACGATAAGCAATATGCTCTCGATTTATTTAATAAAACAATTTTAAATAAAACTGCAATTAATAAAGAGATTGAGGCAAGAACACAAAATTGGGATACTGAACGTATAGCATATATAGATTATGTTTTACTACAAATGGCCATTTGTGAATTGCGAAATTTTCCTTCTATTCCTGTAAAAGTTACTATTAATGAATATCTAGAAATAGCTAAAGAATACTCTACTCCTAAGAGTAATATTTTTATAAATGGAATCTTAGATAGGTTAGTTAAAGAGTATCAAGAACAAGGAAAATTAAATAAAGTTGGTCGAGGGTTGATGTAAATTAGAAATAATTACTATTTTTAAGCCCAAATAAAAAAAATATTTTAAAATGAAAAAAGTAATTTTAGGCCTAAGTGCCCTATGTTTATTAGCATTTACTTCTTGTAAAGAAGATGCTACAAAAAAAGTTGATGAAAAAAATGTGGTAGAAGCTGCTGCTAGAGATGAAAATTCAACTAAATTTCCTGCAATTACATTTGATAAAACCGAACATGATTTTGGTGAAATAGAAGCAAAAACAGCTGTTGAAACTATTTTTTCTTATACAAATACAGGAGATGCTCCGTTAGTGATTACAAATATTAAAAGTTCTTGTGGGTGTACTGTACCTTCAGATTGGAGTAAAGAGCCTTTAAGTCCAGGTGAGACTAGTAAATTTACAGTGAAGTTTAATGGTTCAGGAAAGAATAGTGTTTCTAAAACTATTACTGTTACAGCAAATACTGAAGCTGGTAAAGAAACTGTTAAGATTAAAGCTTTTGTAAAGCCAGATCCTAATGCACCTGTAAAAGCTACACCAGCTGTACCTCAGGTAAAATAATTAGTAATGGGAGAAATAAGTAGTTTTTTACCTTTTATTTTAATGTTTGTTGTAGTGTATTTCTTTATGATTGCACCACAAATGAAACGTTCTAAACAAGAAAAGAAATTTTCTGCTGAGTTAAAGCGTGGAGACAGAGTAATTACTAAAAGTGGTATGCATGGTAAAGTTGTCGAATTAAACGATAAGGACTCTAGTTGTGTTATTGAAACATTAGCTGGAAAAATTAAATTTGATCGTTCTGCAATTTCAATGGAAATGAGTAGAAAGCTTAACGTACCTGCTGCAAAAACAAAATAAAACAGTAAATAAGATAGTATAAAAAGCAACCTCATAGGTTGCTTTTTTAGTTAACAATTTTTGTATTTATCATGAAGACCAATGTTTTGAAGAATCATTGGTTTTATTTTTTCTAATCTGGTTAGTTTAGTTGCATCTCGTTTAGCATCAAATATATAATTAGCATATTCACGCTGTTTATAAGGAGTTAATTTAATAAAACTAGTATGTAATTTAGTGTTACTATCTAGTATTTTTTTTAATTCTTTAGGAATAACTAATTCCTTTTTCTTTCTATCTGGTTTAATTTCTTTGCCTAATTTCTGATTTTCAATAGCTTCTTTTACATATGACAAAACTATATTTTTATTAATATCAGTAATATTAGAAAATCGCATTTGTCTTAATGCTTTGGTTATACCTTCTTGAGCATTTACAAGTAGTTTTTGTTCATCTTTTAAGAAGACACCATTAAAGAACCAAATTCCAAAATGGTTTTTAAAAGCTCCAAGACCTATAACATTTTTATCATTTATAGTGTAGACAGGAGCACTCCATTTGAGAGTTTCAATAAGCTCTGTTGAATTCATTAAATCGCGTAAAAGCGTTAACCCTTCGTCAAAATGAGCGTTATTTTCTATATATTCTTCAACCGAATGCGCTTTATTCATGAGTAAAACGTTTTAATTCCAAACTCCAGCATAATCCAACGATTCTCCAGATTGATGTTTAAGATAGTCAAATTTTAATTTCAATATTTGTTTGATATGCAAATAATCATGTGCTAACCAATTTGCTAAAAAGTGTTTTGCTGATAATGTTCCTAATTTAGAATGCTCAAATGAATTATTCCAATTAACATGCTCTAAAGATTTTAACCAATTAATAGATTGTGTTCTTTCTGTAATGAAACTCTCAAGCATGACATTGTAATCTTGTTCACGATAATTATGTTCCTTAACCCAACCTTGAGGGTCTATTGGTGGCGGAACTTGATTAGGTTTGTTTAAAACCCATTGTATTCTATATCTGAAATCATTACGTTCTTCATCGTATAAATGACAAACAATTTCTAATAGATTCCATTTATCAGGTGATTGTTTCCATAAGAACATGGCTTCATTTTTGTCTTTTAGTAAATTATTAAAAACGTCTTTATTTTTTTGAAGCTGTTCTATGATTAGAGTCACTTATTTGGCTTTTTCAGCAGTTAGTTCTGCAATCTTACAAATTACTTCTGTTGCTTTTACAATACTCTCTACAGGAACATATTCATAACGTCCATGGAAATTATGTCCTCCAGCAAAAATATTAGGACATGGCAATCCTTTGTAAGATAACTGTGATCCATCAGTGCCACCTCTAATTGCTTTTATAAGAGGTGTGATTTCTAGAGCTTTCATTGCTTCTTCAGCAATATCAACAATATGCATTACTGGTTCTACTTTTTCTTTCATATTAAAATATTGATCTGTAATATCAATAGTAACCACTTCTCTACCATATTTATTATTTAGCTCATCAGTAAGTTTTTGAATAAAATCTTTACGTGCTTCAAAATGGTCTTTATCATGATCTCTAATAATGTATTGCATGATTGTTTCTTCAACTTCACCACTTAAAGAATGTAAATGAAAAAATCCCTGATAACCTTCAGTATGTTCAGGGGTTTCCATTCGTGGTAAAGAATTTATAAACTCAGTTGCTATATACATAGAATTTACCATTTTACCTTTTGCATAACCTGGATGTACAATTTTCCCTTTTGTTTTTACTACAGCTCCTGCGGCATTAAAATTTTCGTATTCTAATTCTCCTACCTGGCTTCCATCCATAGTGTACGCCCAGTCTGCTCCAAATTTCTCGACATCAAATTTATGTGCTCCACGACCAATCTCTTCGTCTGGAGTAAATCCAATACGAATGTTCCCATGCTTAATCTCTGGGTGATTTATTAAATGTTCCATGGCAGAAATAATTTCGCATATTCCAGCTTTATCATCAGCACCAAGAAGTGTAGTGCCATCAGTTGTAATTAACGTCTGACCTTTATAAAGTAATAAATCTTCAAAATAGTCTGGCGATAGAACAATATTTTGTTCAGCATTTAAAATAATATCATTGCCATTATAATTTTCAATGATTTGAGGATTAACATTTGCACCAGTAAAGTCTGGAGATGTATCAAAATGAGAGATAAAACCGATAGTTGGTACATGATGCTCAACATTGCTGGGTAACGTTGCCATAATATATGAGTTATCGTCTATAGTAATATCTTGCATACCAATTGCCCTAAGTTCTTCAGCTAGTTTATTCGCTAAATCCCATTGTTTAGAAGTACTTGGTGTTGTGTTACTTTCTGGATCAGATTCAGTATCTATTTTAACATAACTAATAAATCTATCCGTAAGTTGTTTTTTATCTATCATAGTTAATGGCTTTTTTCAAAAGTAAACCTTCATTTTTCAATTCAAAAATAATCTTAACCAAATTTATTATGAATGCACACTTTGTTATTAATAATAATAGGATTATTTTTACTTTTCTACTAAAAAAATATCAATGCGCTATTATTTAATCATAGTCTTACTTTTACTGGTAAATTTAACAAGTTTTAGTCAAACTAAAACATTTGATGTAGGGTTTTTAGTCGATAAAACTAATCCTGAAATTGAAGGGTTACTTGATAGGTTAGAAAATGAAATTAAAGCAGTAATAGGAGAGGATGCAATTATTCAGTTTTCAAAAAAGAATAGACTTATAAATAATTTTGATAACAAACTTGCATTAGAGCACTATAATCAACTCTTAGAAAACGAAACAGATATTATAATAGCATTTGGGTCGGTTAATAATAAGATGTTATACGGCCAAAAGCAATATAAAAAACCTACTATACTTTTTGGAACTTTAAGTAATGAATTAGTTAATGAGAGTATAGAAAAAGCAGATAATTTCACTTCTATTGTTACTATTCAATCCTTTGAAGAAGATTTAAATTTGTTAAAAAAATTAGTAGCTCCAAAACGGGTTGGTATATTAGTTGAAAAGGCATTATTAGATTTTCAATCATTAGATGATACATTTTTAAATCTTGAGAGAAAATTAGGTTTTGAATTAAAGATTGTTCCTTTTGAATCTCTGTCAGATATTATGAATAGTGTTGATGGATTTGATGCTGTGTATTTAGTAGGAGGATTTTATTTGTCTGATGATGAAATAAAAACTTTGGCTGAATTTCTAATTGAAAAAAAAATAGCGTCATTCACAACAACACCTGTTAAAGATGTTGAAATTGGATTGCTAGCTACTAATCATGACCAATCTGAAATTAGTCAGTTTTTTAGAAGAATTGCCCTAAGTGTAGAAGCTTATATTTTAGAAGATGCATTTGCTGAATTACCATCCGTATTGAATTTAAGAAAAAGCTTAACAGTTAATTACCATACAGCTAATCAACTAGAAGTACCCTTAAAGTATAGTTTAATTGCTACAACTAATTTTGTAGGAGATGCGACAGATTTAGTTGTAGATAAAAAGTATACTCTTGTCGATGTCATGCAGGAAGTGATTACCGAAAACCTACAATTAAAAGTCAATAAACAAGATGTACAAATAGCCGAACAAGACACAAAACTTGCGAAAAGTAATTATTTGCCAGATATTTTTGCATCTGCTTCGGGTGTTTATATTGATCCTAAATTGGCCGAAGTTGGAAATGGACAAAGTCCAGAATTGTCTACATCTGCTAATATAACGCTCAGTCAAACCTTATTTTCCGAGACTGCTAATGCTAATATTAGTATTCAAAAAGCCTTACAAAGTGCTCAGCAAGAGAATTATAATAGTGAAGAATTAAATGCTGTTTTTAATGTTTCTACAGCGTATATAAATACTTTAATTTTAAAAGCTAATTATCAAATTCAAAGTAAAAACTTAGAACTCACTCAGAAAAATTTACAAATTGCATCTCAAAATTTTGAAGCAGGACAATCAGGAAAGGTAGATGTTTTACGTTTTAGAAGTGAATTGTCTAAAAATGTACAAGTAAAAGTTGAATCTATTAATCAACTTCAACAAGGATTCTTTACTTTAAATAAGTTATTGAATAATCCAATTGACACCAAAATTGATGTTGATGAAGCAGAATTGAAAGAAAACTTGTTTGAAAATTATCATTTTAAACAGCTTGGATCTTTTCTAGACGATCCAACACTAAGAAAACCATTTATAGGCTTTCTTATTCAAGAAGCTATGACTAATGCTCCTGAATTGAAAGTATTAGATTATAACTTAATTGCTACAGAAAGAAGTGAACGACTTTTTGGACCAGGAAGATTTTTACCTACAGTTGCCTTACAAGGCCAATATAATTATACTATTAGTCGGTCTGGAGTAGGAAATACCTATCCGGTTTTTGTAACAGCTCCACCTGATGGTTATTATAATGTAGGGTTAAGTCTTTCTTTACCAATATTTAATCAGAATAGACAAAATTTGAATCAACAAATAGCAACTATTCAAAGTGAACAATTGTTGACATCAATTGATGACTTAAGATTAACTATAGAACAAAATATAAATGAAGCAATTTTACAGCTCATTAATCAAATATCTAATATCGAACTTTCTAAAATTTTTGAGGAATCTGCTGAAGAAACATTAGATTTAACACAAACGTCGTATGCTAATGGAGCCGTAAATATTGTACAATTATTAGATGCTCAAAACAGTTATTTACAAGCACAATTAGCAAGTTCTAATGCTTCGTATAATTATTTATTAAGTTCAATGCAGCTCGAACGATATATAGGCATTTTTTTCTTGTTGCAGACAGAAGATGAACGAAATGAATTTATTAGGCGATTTTTAGAATATAGTAATAATAATTAATGACTAATTAAAACAATGGGTCAAATGAAAGTTAAACAAACATTTAAAGTAATTAGTGTTTTATGTTTTTTAGTGATTTTTAGTTGTGGGAATAATGAAAAAAAAGAAGAAGTTTTATTAAGACCCGTAAAGTACACTGAAGTTACTTATTTGGGCAGTGATAAAGTAAGAACGTTCAGTGGAACAGCTAAAACCGAGAAGATTATTAACTTAAGTTTTAGAAACACTGGAATTATTACTTTATTAAATATGAAATTAGGTCAAGTAGTAAAAAAAGGTCAACTTCTTGCTAAATTAGATAATGTGCAATCACGCCTAAATTATGAATCTTCAATAGAGTCAAAGAATAGTTCTGAATCTCAGATGAATACTGCAAAGTTAAACTTAAATAGGGTTCGTACTTTATACGAGAAAGGCAGCTCTTCTTTAAGTGACTATGAAGCGGCTAAAAATTCTTATCGTACTGCTGTAGCAAGTTTTGAATCTTCAAAACGTAGTGTCTCTATTCAGCAAGAACAAATCCGATTTGGATTTTTATACGCTGCTGAAGATGGTGTCATTGCTGCTGTTAATTCAGAAGTAGATGAAAATATTAGTCCTGGTGAAGTAGTTGGTGTTTTGAATGCAGGTTCAGCTATTGAAATTTCTTTAGGTTTACCAGAATCTATTATTAATGATGTTAAGAAAGATATGAAAGTAAATGTCACTTTTTCATCCTTAGAATCAGAAACATTTAAAGCTGTTATTACTGAGGTGGCTCCAGCTTTAGATAGAAATACTTCAACTTATCCTGTTACTGTTATGATAATCCAAACGGACGAACGAATAAAAAGTGGTATGGCTGCTAATGTTATTTTTGAATTTGAGCAAAGTAGTTCTAAAAAAATAATAGTAGTGCCTTCAAGTGCTGTTGGTGAAGATGGTAATAATCGCTTTGTGTTTTTAATTGAAGGTGATAATGAAAAAGCTGTCGTAAAAAAACATATCATAACTATTGGCGATTTAACACCGGAAGGTTTTGTAATCGAAACAGGTTTAGAAGTAGGACAGAGAATTGCAGTTGCTGGATTACAAACATTATTAGACGGACAAGAAGTAAAACTTAATTAGTGAGATGAATTTAGCACAGTTTTCAATTGATCGAAATCGGATTACGTTTACAGTTTTAGGGACCATTATGCTAATGGGCTTGGTTTTGTATCAATCCCTATCTAGAGATAGTATGCCTCCTTATACCGTTAGAGTTGCTTCTATTATTTCTTCTTTTCCTGGCTCTAGTCCAGAGCGTGTAGAACAATTAGTAACCGATAAAGTGGAAAAGATAGCTCAAGAGCTTCCAGAACTTAAAGAAGTTACAAGCACCTCAAGATCAGGACTTTCGATTGTTCAAGTTGAACTTAAAGATGAGGTTAAGCCTGAAAAATTACAAGCTGTTTGGGATCGATTACGTCGAAAATTAGATAAGATAGAGGGATTACCATCTGGTGTAAAACCAGATTTAGATGATGATGGTATTGGAGAAGTATTCGGAATTGCTGTAGGTCTTGTTATTGATGGTTTTTCTTATGCTGAAGCTAAAGAATATGTTGATGATATTAAAGATGACTTAATAAAATTAGAATTTGCTGCTAAAGTAGAATTAGGCGGTGTACAAGATGAACGGGTTTTTGTAGAGTTTGATAATACGCGTTTAAAAGAGTATGGTTTGTCGGCTTCAAAACTTCAAAGTATTATTAGTTCTACAAATATTTTGAGTTCTGGTGGACAAGTTAATTTAGGTGATGAGCGCATTATTTTAGAACCAACAGGTAATTTTAATTCGGTCGAAGATATTCAACGCATGTTAGTACCAGTTGGAGATGGGTCTCAATTGGTTTATTTAGGAGATATCACTACAGTAAGAAAAGGGTATATTAACCCTCCAAAGCAGATTGTGTCAGTTAATGGTAATGAAGCCATTTCAATGCATGTTAGTTTAAAAGAAGGTGCAAATGTTATTCAATTAGGTGCCGATATTGATAAAGTACTTTTAGATTGGAAACAACGCTTGCCCGTTGGTTTAGAGTTACAGCGTTTAGCTTCTTTAGACACTTATATTGATGTTAAAATAAGTGATTTTATTATCAACTTACTTCAGTCTATAACAATTGTATTAATTGTGATGCTCGTTTTTTTAGGCTTACGTACTGGTGGAATTATAGCAAGTTTAATACCAATGGTAACCATTATGACATTAATGATAATGGGAGTTATGGGTATGGGTTTAAATCAAGTAACTTTAGCAGCTTTAATAATGGCGCTTGGTATGATGGTTGATAATGCTATTGTTGTAGCTGAAACAATAATGGTGAAAATGGAGAATGGTATTAAAGCGAGACAAGCTGCGATTGATGCTTGCTCCGAATTATTTACACCGCTCTTAATTTCAACCTTAACAACTTCTGCAGCATTCTTAGCATTTTATCTGGCCGAATCTACTATGGGAGACATAATGGGACCAATCTTCGTTGTTATTTCAATCGCGTTAATTTCATCATGGATATTAGCGCTCACAGTAATTACACTTTTTTGTTACTTATTCTTAAAAATCAAACCCAAAGGAGAACAGAAACCAAGTTTTATTGATAATATAATTTATAAATTGAAAGAGTACTATAAAGATTTAATTTTATGGGCTCTCTCTTTTAAAAAGACTGTTATTGTTGGGATTGTAGGTCTTTTCTTTTTATCCTTATATGGTTTTTCTTTTCTTCCATTTATCTTTTTTCCTGACAGCGATAGAAATATGGTTACGGTTGATATTAATTTACCACAAGGAACCAAAATTGAAGCAACTCAAAATGTTGTTAAAGAATTAGAAAAATATATTGTTGAAGAATTGATGGTAACTGAAAATCGTCCAAACGGAGTTTCAGATTGGTCGGCATATATTGGTAAAGGACCAGAATCTTATGATTTAGGCTACACTCCAGATGAACCAGACGATAGTTATGCGCATATGCTTATCAATGTATCTGATGCGATATATAATAATGAAATGGTTGAAAAATTAGATGTATTTAGCTTTAATAATTTTCCAAATGCAGATATAAAAGTAGGTTTATTAGGCTCAGGTGGAGGTGGTACTCCTATAGAAATTAAAATTTCTGGGGACAATCCTGATATTCTTGCAGAATTGGCTGAACAAACCAAACAAAAACTGACAACAATTATTGGAACTAAAAATATTAAAGATGATTGGGGGCCAAAAACTAAAAAGTTTGTTGTTAATGTAGATCAAAATAAAGCACAGTTAGCTGGTGTTAATAATCAAGATATAGCAACATCTTTACAAACAGTTTTAGATGGTTTTAAAACAGGCGAATATCGCGAAGATGATAAGTCTATTCCAATTATGATGCGAAGTGATGCTAGTCAGCAACAAACATTAGCATCCATTGAAACTTTAAATATTTACGCTCAAAGCTCTGGTAAAAGTGTACCATTACTTCAAGTAGCTACAATTGTACCTCAATGGCAATATGCAAAAATTAAGCGATTAGATATCGATAGAACTATTAATGTTAGTAGTGAGTTGAAGCCAAGTGGTAATGCTTCAAGTATAATGAAAGAGATAACGCCATGGTTGTTAGAGGCTTCTAGAGAATGGCCAGAGGGATATAAGTATAAATTTGGAGGTGATGCTGAAAATACAGCAGAAAATATGGGAGCTGTATTAAACTATCTACCGCTTTCGGGATTTATAATTGTACTGCTTTTAATTATTCAATTTAATAGTGTTAGAAAAATGATTATGGTAGCAGCTACAATTCCTTTAGGGATTATTGGTGTCGTTATTGGATTACTTATTTTTCAAGAACCATTTGGGTTTATGCCGTTTCTAGGTGTGATATCTCTTGCTGGTATTGTAATAAATAATGCTATTGTTTTAATTGATAGAATTCAAATTGAAGAAAGTGAATTAAAACGACCTATTAAAGATGCTATTTTAGCAGCATGTTTACAGCGTTTTAGACCAATTTTATTAGCAACTTTCACAACGGTTTTAGGTTTAATACCTCTATACTTAAGTGGAGGTGAAATGTGGGAAGGAATGGCTGTTAGTATTATGGTAGGCTTACTCTTTGGAACAGTTATTACATTATTGTTTATTCCAACATTGTATAGTATTCTATTTAAAGTTGACTATAAAGGATATGAGTTTAATGAATCTATAATGAAGGATTAGTTATTAGTTTGAAAATGATAAAAAGACTTCATACATATCGATTTGAAATATTTTTTTTTAGTATTAGTGCAATTCTTTTTGGATCCTTAATTTTTCCAATAGGTATCTTTAATACGATTATATCTCCAATTCTATTTCTTATAAATATTTTATCTGGAATCGTTATTTTTTCTGGTAGACAAAGGCAATCCTGGGTAACCATAATTTTGTTTTTTATAGCATTAGTTGTTTTTATATATCGATTTGTTTCTCGTTCTGAAGATGAAACTCTAGATTACATTAAACTAGTTATTTATTTTACGTTTTATAGTTTGGTGACATTTGAAATTATTAGACAAGTTTGGAATGCCAAAACAGTAAATAAAAATGTCATCTTTGGTCTTATGAGTGGTTATATTACCTTGGGACTCTTAGGTTTTTTTGCTTTTTCTAGTATAGAATTATCTGTGCCTAATTCTTTTAGTGGACTTCTTGTTAATGGCACAATAGCTGATAAAATGGATCAGTTGCTATACTATAGCTATATTACATTAATGACTATTGGTTATGGTGATATTGTTCCTGTGACTAATGTAGCTCAAAAAGCTTCCGTGTTTTTTGCCATGATGGGACAATTTTATTTAGTTATTATTACAGCAGTTGTTATTGAAAAATACATGAGATACAATCGTAATTCTTAATTTCTTTTAAATAAAGAATTGTATTTTTGTGCTTTAAAATGTATTCATGTATAAAGCTATCATTAGACCTTTCTTTTTTCTATTTGATCCTGAGAAAATCCATCATTTTACGTTTTCTTTAATTCGTTTTTTATCTAAACTTCCTGGGTTTGACAAAATAGTAAAGTCAATTTACGAAGTGAATGATAAACGTTTAGAACGTGAGTTGTTTGGTTTAAAATTTAAAAACCCTGTTGGTTTAGCTGCTGGTTTTGATAAAGATGCAAAACTATTTAATGAACTTGATAATTTTGGATTTGGTTTTATTGAAATAGGAACACTTACTCCAAAACCTCAGGATGGAAATCCAAAAAAGAGATTGTTCAGGTTGAAACCAGATGCTGCAATCATTAATAGAATGGGATTTAATAATGGAGGAGTAGTTGAAGCTGTTAAGCGTTTAAAGAAGAACAAAGGTGTTTTAATAG
>Ga0190293_1000758_pt1 | contig 11492 bp, 13 predicted proteins | sample 48693001_MG_FD_161671 | JGI IMG/M metagenome (GOLD analysis project Ga0190293, IMG submission 161671) | Hydrothermal vent microbial mat bacterial communities from Southern Trench, Guaymas Basin, Mexico - 4869-30-0-1_MG | ecosystem: Environmental > Aquatic > Marine > Hydrothermal vents >... | reverse complement strand
TCCTTCATGATTCCCCCTCAGCATTATTATTTTTTCCCTCCTCTCAGATGCTTTCAACTTCAAGAGAACATAGTAAACCTCAACGCTTTCCGAACCTCGATCTCCGTAATCTCCAAGAAAGACTATTCTGTCGGCATTTAAGTTTTCAACGTCTTCTAATATGTGTACCAGGCTTTCCATGTCGCCATGTATATCCCCTACGACTATTATCTTCTTCACTGTTTGAGGAGATATGCGGACCAAGCCGCTTCCCGCTCTTGCCTCTTTCTCCCCGTACAATATCTCCTTTGCTTCTTCAATTAGAGCTAAGAACTCATCAGCACTGGTTTCAAATGCCTCATCCGTCCACTCCACAACCCTCGCTTGCATAAATAATATTGATAATGCTTTCTTAATATTCATGTCCCAATCAAAATTGCAACCACAAATTCAGGCGCATAAGCAGCTACTGCTATTCTCTATGGTTATACTCCTCTTCAGCTCTTTCATAGGCGTTATCATCACAGTTCACCCACTTTATCTGGAACTATTCGTCAAACAACCCGCATTGGTTGGGCTGATTGCAGCATTATCGTCACTCGCTGGATTAACATTTAGCCTTCCAGTTGGTGCTCTTTCTGACAAAATTGGTAGAAAACGAATGTTAATCGGTGCTTTTGGGCTTATCTCCGTTGTCCTCTTTGCTTTCTTCATTAATACCCGCCTTTATGCATTGATATGGCTGCAAATAGCATTTGGCGCTCTCATGACTCCTGTATGGATTGTTGGTGAAGCATTCATTAAGGACATATCACCTACCAAAAAGAGAGGAGAGTTCAGATCCTTTTTCGGTACCTTTGCAAATGCTGGTATGCTCATGGGGTCTCTAATTGGGGGTTTCTTGGCATGGAGATTCGGGATAAGGTCGCCTTACTTTTTTGCCGCTATTCTGCTCTTTGTACCTTTGATCTTAGTGTTTGGACTGAAGGAGGACGAGCATAGAAGCACAAATAAAAATCCGGCAGTGATGGATTTTTTAGCCGTGTTAAAGGATTTCATCCATCAGAGAGAGCTTAAGCTCCTGGCTCTCTGCACCGTGTCATTATATTTTTGGTATGCCGTGAAATGGGTGTTTGGTCCGCTATTTCTGCTGAATTTGGGCTTTAGCCCCCTCATAATAGGAATTTGGTTAGCCGTTTCTGTCCTACCATTTCTACTTTTCCAAATACCCATTGGGAAACTGAGCGACAAAATCGGGAAAACAAAAATAATATATATCGGGTTCTTGATTTCCTCCTTATCCCTTCTACCATTGGGATTTATGAATTTAATTTCAAGTCTATTAGCAACGATATTTATCGTATCTACCGGAACAGCCTTTGCAGAACCATTAATCGAGGCGAGGGTCACGGATATTGTGCCAAAAGAGAGATACGGAGCTTATTCGGGCATATTTGAATTCACAAAAACTTTGGGTCTCATGTTGGGTCCCGTGGGCTCGTCAATCTTCGTTTACTCTCTTGGTATCTCTTATTCCTTCATCCCGGCAGTTGTATTCTTTATCCTGACTTTGGCTCTTTTTGTAGAAAGAGGAAAGGAGATAGAAAAAGTTCAAACAAAATCAACAAAATCGAAAGTTTTTTATACTCTTCGATATAACATAGTATTAGTGATGTATTGATATGAACATAGAAGAAAAAGCTTTGAAATATAAAAAAGAGCTTGTTAGTTATTTCTTTTCTCTATGCTTTTCAACACTCGCTTTTTTGGGTATCGTCATTAGCGTAATATTATTTGGATTCGGGGTTCTGTCAGTTGATCAAACAAGTAAATGGGTTTTTGTAATGTTTGTTGTTTTTGGAATAGTATGAAAACATCGGATAAAAATCCCGAAACAAGCCAAATGTAAATAAATGATATGAGAATCGGTATGGTGGCAACTAAGATTACTTCTTCGGCGACCATGGTTTTACATTAGGTTGATTTTGCTATATTTTAAATATTTGCATTGTTAAGCAAAGTATTAGAAACAATGCTTTAGAATTGAAAAAACTTAAATACTTATTATTTCACCACACAATACGCAATAAATCTTTCAGATGGATACTCATGAATAGTTGTAGCAATAATCTCCCCTGCACCATATTCCGAAACTACCAAAATCACTTTCCTATCTTTATCCTTTTCCTTTTCACTTAATATTACTTCTCCGCCCGCCCCTATCTCAGTAAAGTAGCCATCACACATACATTCCTCCTTTTCCACTATCACCGCTGCTTTATGCTCCTTTACCACCTCTATTCTTACCCTTCTTTTCTCCATCACATATTCTATTTTTATCGGGAGCCAATTGTATGCATTCTTGTTTGAAAGCGCACCCGAGACTAAAAGAGCCCCTCCCGCCTTTACAAAATCTTTTATAAGCTCGCTGTTTGCTCTAAGCGCTTTTAGCATTCCTGAATATAATTCGTTCCCAAAACCCGCCGGCACTATTACTAACTTATAGCCGGTAAAAGAAAAGAAAGGAGCAGATAACGTATTCGGCATTACTACCTCGCAGGTAAACCCTCTGTCAATAAGATAATCCTCAAATAGGGTGTCTTTATCCCATAACAATGCTATTTCTGTTCTCATCACTTCTTTTTCTTTAACACCACTATATCAGGTCTCGGAGCAGCTTTAGAGCCTGCAAACTCCCTTCGACACCGCTCACACAGTTCCCTCGCAGTAAGCGTAACCACCTCTTCGCTCCCCGGCAGCTTTCTCGCATACACAAACTCCGGCTCTACACCAACGGATTTACTTACCCCTTCCAGTATCGCAGCTATCTTCTCTCTAAACACCGCCACATCGTCGCTCTGCAACCCCCTGAGATCCGCTGCAAAGCCTACACAGCCACATACCATCCCGAATACCTTAGCCTCCGGTACGAATATGTTTCCTATCAGAGTTCGCAGTTCTTCCTCCAACTTTATCCTACCTTCACTTATCTCTTTCTTCACTTTTTTTCACCTTCAAAACCTTGCTCGTTAGTTCATCGCAATATCTGCATTCATCGCATATCTTTTTGCACCGCTTCCATTGTTTTATGCTTCCTTCTATGAGCTCGTTATCCACGTGGAATATATAACGGAGTTCTGAAGGGCAATCAAGGAGTTCAAGCAGGTTACCTTTGAACCTTCTATGCGAGTATGCCTGCATGCAATTTATTATCCAGTTCACCGCATTTGCTCTGCCTGCAATCTTGAAATTTTCTATGCCTATTGCCTCGTATTCTTTCATATCCTCAGGTCTTATCCACGGCGACCTTATGATCTGCGAGGGGTCTCTCACACGAATAGATATGCACTTATCAAAATAGTAGTCGCCAAAAGTGTTCAGGGGCTGAGTTCGTTCACTCGGGAAAGAAGACCGGGGGGTGGTTATGTGCGAGAAGAGATTGAAATGGGAATACCGGAATGGGCACTTATAAAGACATGCCTCGTTCACAATTACCCTGATGTCGCAGTCCACCGCTCTCAGTATTGCTTCCAAGATGTCAAAGTTTCTGTTTATATTCGTATCCACCGTGATTGTGTCAGCACCGAGATCCTCAAAGAATTCTGCACGCTGCGGTGAATCCACATGTGCCACGCATGAAACAACCGTTTCCAGCGGAAAATCACTCGAAAGCTCGATTAGATACGGCTCTGCTATGGTAACACCATCAACACCTGCTTTGGTTAATTCCCCAAAGTACCACTCAAACATCTTATAACCCTCGAAGGTCAGGTGATAGCCACCTAAGCAAGATGGGTTCATCACAACATTCACCTTTACGTGGTGCTGATGCGCATAAGCGGTTTGCTCTTTTATCTCTTCAATAAGCGCTGCGTGTAATGTCGCTCTTCCGCTGCCCAGCACATCCGGCGACCCAGCCATGTAAACCTCTACCACTTCTTTTAATCCCTTCGCTTCCTTATACTCTATTATCTCCTTCAGCGCGGAGAAATGTCCAGGATGTGGAACTATTACCCTCATTTGAGATAGCTTAATACCTCCTTTGTGAGTGCAGCACAATATCCACATTCATTGCATCTTTTTTTGCAGCTCTTCCATTGTTCTATGCTCCCCTCAAGCTTCTCATTCTCTATATAAAACATATACCTGAGCATTTGAGGGCAATCAAGGATTTCGAGCAGGTTCCCTTTGAACGACCTGTGAGAATATGCCCTCATACACTCTATTATCCAGTTCACCGCCTTCGTCCTCCCGGAAAGTTTAAAGCTCTTTATTCCTATCGCTTCGTATTCCTTTATGTCCTCTGGTCTTATCCAAGCTGACTTCATTATCTGTACAGTGTCTCTCAGGCGGATGTTTATGCACTTATCAAAGTAGAAATCAGGAGCAAAAAGAGGAGCCCGAGGTTGATTTAAACTGCTTAGATGCGATGCGAGATTGTAATGAAAATACCTGAACGGGCACCTGTAAAGACAACCTTCGTTCACTATCACCCTTATGTCGCAATTAACCGCCTTTACTATTCCTTTTAATAGCTCGAAATGTCGGTTTATATTTGTATCCACGGTTATCACATCAGCACCGAGGTCTTCAAAGAATTTAGCACGCTGTGGCGCATCAACATAAGATAAAACGGATACAATGGTCTTCATCGGGAAATCTCGCAGAAGCTCCACGAGGTATGGCTCAGCCACTATAACACCGTCAACACCCGCTTTGTTCAGCTCGCTGAAATACCACTCGAGCATCTTGTAGCCCTCGAAGGTGAGGTGATGACCTCCAAGACACGTGGAATTCAGTGCGATATTCATTTTTATGCCGTGCTGCTGTGCATATTCGGTTTGTTCCCTTATCTCATCAATAAGTGGTGCATGCAGCACACCTCTCCCGCTTCCCATTACTTCTGGAGAGCCGCCCATGAAAACTTCTTCTACCTCTTTCAAGTCCTCTGCTTCTTTGACTTCTATTATCTCCTTCAAAGCAGGGAAATGCCCTGGATGCGGAACCATCAACCTCGTCATTGTTTTGTTAGGTTTCTATTAATTTAATAAAATAAAAACTATAAAAAGGGCGCTAAAAATTTTCTTCATGCTTTCTTTCACCTAACTTTTTTATGAAAAAAGTTTAAAGAAAATGAAAGAAGGTGAGATCAAATGGAAATAAAGGAAGGAGATCTTTTGAGCATTGATGATGTGATAAAACTGGAACTTGCGAAGAGGTGGAAAATAGCGATATATGGTAGCGAAGATGAAGAAATTGCACCGGAGGAGAAAATAGCATCTACGGACACCGAGGCAGAGAGAAACCTTGAGAGAATTACATCTATGGATGGAGGCAAAGTAAAGTACAGAGTTAAATCGTTCGATGAGGCGGGGAAGACATTATCGGTAGTAAGGGAAATTACATGGGAGTAAAAGTGTCAACACTTAAGGAGGCTCTGAGAAGAGCATCTTAGGTTATTTACCAAAAAAGAAGGAGAAGTAAAAAAATGGAAGAGAAAAGAGATTTTAGGGATTTGGAGAGAGAAGTGATAGAAAAGGGGAAATGTGCACTTTGTGGTGGCTGTGTCGCTACATGTAGATTGCTCGATTACGAGTATCTCAGCGTAGATTTTTCTGAAGAAAGACCGGTAATAAGGGAAGGGCAGCAGTGTCCACCAGATTGTGGATACTGTTATTATCAATGCCCGAGGGTAGAGAAACCAGCATTGAGGGAAGGATTTGAGGAGATGTATGAAGTTGTCAGTACAGACGAGGAGATAAGAAGTGCTTGTCAGGATGGAGGTGCGGTTACTTCGCTATTAGCTTATGCGCTCGACAATGCGATAGTAGAAGGCTGTATAACCGTAGCAGATAAAGGGGAATGGAGACCAGAGGTGCGAGTAGCAATGGATAAGGCAGGATTGATAAAAGGTGCAGGTAGCAAATATACGCCTGCGGCAACACTGACCGGTATAGCAGATGCCATTTTGAAGTACGACCTGTGGAGTGTCGCTCTGGTAGGGACACCATGTGGGATGTCCTCGTATGAAAAGATGCTTGTTGTGGGGCGTGGTACGCATAATGCACATAACTTCTCATCCCATATAAGGTTGAAAATAGGACTGTTTTGTCTGGGCAGTTATTCGTATGAAAAGCTAATGAAGGGGTATCTTGAACAAAAACAGGGTATTGATATAGGTGATGTGACGAAATTGCAGATTAGCGAGGATGTTTTACACGTATACGCAGGTGGAAAAGAGCTGTTAAGTGTAGGAATCGACGAGATAGAGGATTATAAGCGAGATGGCTGCAAGGTATGTGAAGATTTCACCGGACTGTTTTCTGACATAAGTGTTGGGAATAACGGCACACCCGAGGGCAAGTCATCAGTTATAGTGCGCACGGATTTTGGGCGCGAGGTATTTGAAGGTGCTCTGGAGAGAGGGTATATAGAAGCAAAGCCAATAGACAAGTCTGGTGTAGATTTGATACACCGGCTGATGAAAAAGAAGAAGGAAGCGGGAATTGCAGAGAAGGAGAGGAGGAAGAAGAAGTTGATGGAACCACAGAAGAAATAAATGTTTTATATTTTTATACTATGAATATATATTCATACAGTGAAGGAGAAAAAGAGCCAAAAAGGGAAAGGTGAAGAAAGGATGAAGATAGGGATCCCAACATTGGGGGATAGAGGATTGGAGGAAAAGGTAAGCGAGCACTTCGGGAGAGCACCAACTTTCACTGTGGTTGATATGAGCACAAACGAGGTGAAAGTGTTGGCAAACAGTGGTGAGCACTTTGGCGGCTTTAAAGTTGCACCGGAGATTTTGTCAGAGGAGGGTATAGAGGTAGTGCTCTGCTCTGGTTTGGGACCGCGAGCAATAAACATGTTTGAACAATTCGGAATCGAAGTATATGTGGGTCTGGCTTCGAGTGGAATAACAGTGAAGGAGGCATTACGAGCCTTTCAGGCAGGCTTGCTTCACGAAGCCTCAGATAAAGATGCTTGTGCGATGCACAGGCATTAGTTGTTCTTACAGGAGGTGACAAAAGATAAAATGAGTGGTATGGGAAGAGGAGGAAGAGGGCAAGGTATAGGACGAGGAGGTCAAGGACATGGGAGAGGGGGAGGCAGCCGATTGGGTCCCGGTGGAGAATGCCGGTGCCCAAATTGCGGATACACAATGGCACATCAAGCTGGTGTGCCATGCTATCAGCAAACCTGCCCGAAATGTGGGTCTAAGATGACAAGACCATAAAAAGTTTAGGAGGTGATAAGAAAAAAATGGGAGGATATAGATGGAGAAACATGTATTATCTAACTGGTTTGCCTGGCTGGATGCGATTTGGATACTCACCAGGCTGGATAGGGAGAAGTCCGACAGGCTTGCCGCCAGCGGCGCAGTATCTTACACAAACAGGACAGATGCCGCAGTTCGGTTCCTGGATACAGCAGCAAATACCAGCGCCTGTTGCACCAATGGGCATGCCGACGATGCCAAAGGAACAGGAGATTTCTATGCTTGAATCGCAGGCGAAGATGCTTGGTGACCAGTTAGAGCAGATAAAGAAGAGATTGGAAGAATTGAGAAAGTAAAGAGAATCTGGTGGTGAGACAAAATGGGCAAATGCGAACTGTGTGGAAAAGAAGGGAGTAGAATGGAAGCAAACCACAAAGAGCTTGGGCGCATTATGGTTTGCCAAGAGTGCTGGTCGAAGCTATACGAGGAGAACAGTATGGCAGCAGATATAGGCAGTTCCGGTGGTAGTTGTCCCTTCTGCAAGTAGAGTAGGTAGGAAAAAGAAAGAAGTTAGATACGCTCTTTCCTTCTCTTTTTTCTTTTTTAGGGCACTATGCAACAACCCTTGCTATTAATATGGAAGGCATGTGTTGATGAAAATCTATGTGTAGGATGTGGAAAGTGCACCGAAGTTTGCTGGGCAGGTGCAATTAGGGTTCTAGATAAGAAAGCAGTAATAGATGTTAACAGGTGCATCTGCTGCACTATCTGCATGAGGACTTGCCCGCGAGGAGCAATTAGAATGATTCCGTATTCATTCCAAACTTTACAGCGAGAAGATGTGATAAAAGCGCAACTAAAGGAGATAGGAGCGCAACTTGGAGAGATGGAAAGAAGTATTGGAAAGTTATAAAAATGGAAAAGAGTGATAAGAGAATCATAAACGTAAAATGCGGAAAATGTGGCAAGCTAATATCAGAGGATGTTTACGAGTTCGAGGGCGTTAAGCTGTGCGAGGATTGCTATATGGACGAAGTAATAGCTTCTCAGCCGAAAAAATGCGTGATGAAATGAGGGCAAAATGGAGAAAATGGCCGTAAAAGGGAAAAATAAAGCTGCCAATCTCGATGAACTGATTAGAAACATAGAAGAGGAGATACTGGAAGAGGCAAGGGAGATATACACCGAAAAGACAATTGAAGAAGCATATAAACCAAAAAATGTTGGTGAGTTGAAAAATCCCAGTGGTGCTGCTAGAGTAACAGGCCCCTGTGGCGATACACAGCAGGTACATATTAAAGTAGAAGAAGATAAAATCGTGGATTGCAAATTCATAACCGATGGTTGTGGCGCTTCAATTGCATGTGGAAGCGTCATTACAGAACTGGCGAAGGGCAAGACAATTGAAGAAGCATTCAGGATAGGGAAAGAGGATGTTTTATCTGTTTTGGGTGGTCTGCCAGAAGAGAGTATTCACTGCTCTGTGCTTGCTGTGGATACGCTAAGGGCAGCAATAGAGAATTATATGAGTAAGAATAAGGAGTGAAATAAAGAAGAATGAAGGTGCACGTATGAAACTATGGACTCTCACATTGGGAAAAGGACTATTGCGGTAGCAAGTGGCAAAGGAGGTACGGGAAAGACCACCGTAGCAGTTAATCTTGCTCTGTCGCTTTCGCGCGAACAAGTACAGCTACTCGATTGCGATGTGGAAGAGCCAAATTCACATATCTTCCTTAATCCAGAGATCGAGGTGGTAAAGCCGGCGTATACGCGGGTGCCCGCGATTAATTACGAATTGTGTGATTACTGCGGGAAGTGTGCTGCGGCGTGTGAATACAACGCACTTGTGATTGTGCCGCAAAAAGAAGTGATGGTATTCCCTGAACTTTGCCACGGCTGTGGATTATGCACCATGGTCTGCCCACGGGGCGCAATCCACGAGGAACCGAGGGAAATCGGCGTTATAAAAACAGGAAAAAGCAGTGATGGCAACATTGACCTCGTGTATGGGGTGTTGAATATCGGAGAGGTGATGGCAACACCGCTGATCGACCAGGTAAAAGCAGAGATTAATTCAGAAAAGACCGTGATTATTGATGTCCCCCCGGGAACGGCATGCCCGGTGATTGCCGCGATGCAAGGCAGCGATTACTGCGTGCTTGTGACTGAGCCCACGCCGTTTGGACTCTACGATTTGAAGCTTGCAGTTGAGGTGCTCAGGGTGCTTAAGATTCCTTTTGGCGTGGTGATAAATAAAGCAGGGATTGGTGATCTAAAAGTCTATGAATACTGTGAGAAGGAAGGAATACCGATTTTACTTGAGATACCGTATGACAGGCGAATAGCACGGTGCTATTCTGAAGGTGTACCCTTTGTGAAGGAGATGCCGGAGTGGAAGGAGCCGTTCGCAGAGATACTTTATAATATTTATAGAATCACGAGATACACTAATAAATAAAAATTATAAATGTTTAGCGGAGCTGGAGATATGGCGTATTTCAGAAGCGAAGCGCAAAAAGCAAATTTTGTACAACTGGAAGAAGAAATATTGAATGGATGGGATATAGAAAAGACATTTGAGCAGAGCATAGCTCGCAGGGAGGGCTGTGAGAAGTTTGTTTTTGTCGAGGGTCCACCAACTGCAAACGGGCTCCCGCATCCAGGGCATATTCTTACAAGGGTTGTGAAAGACCTCGTGTTGCGATACAAAACGATGCGTGGCTTCTATGTGGAAAGAAAAGCAGGCTGGGACACGCACGGTCTGCCGGTAGAGATAGAAGTGGAGAAGGAACTGGGGACAAACAGCAAGCACGAGATAGAAGAGTACGGGATAGAGAAATTCAACCAAAAGTGCAAGGAATCTGTTTTCAGATATGAAAAAGAATGGGTGAATGCAACGAAGCGAGTAGGATTCTGGATAGATATGGATTCTCCTTACATAACTTCTGATAGCGGATATATAGAATCGGTCTGGTGGTCGTTAAAGGAGATATGGAGAAGGGGCTTGCTTTATAAAGGTCATAAAGTCGTGCCTTACTGCCCAAGGTGTGAGACCACGCTGAGCAGCCACGAAGTAGCACAGGGCTATGAAAATGTGGAAGACCCTTCGATCTACGTGAAGTTTAGGCTGAAACAAGAGCAAGAGTCAGTTTTTATGCTGGCGTGGACTACAACTCCATGGACTTTATTTGGGAATATCGCACTTGCTGTTCATCCTGAGCATACCTACGTAAAAGCAAAGGTAAAGGTGAAACCAGAAGGTGGAGAAGAGGAGATTTTGATTCTTGCAGAAGCCAGGTTGGACATCCTGGAGGACGAATACGAGGTAATAGAGAGACTGAGAGGGAAAGAATTAGAGGGAAAAGAGTATGAACAGCTTTTTGATGTTCCCGTAGAAGGAAAATCGCATACAGTAATCAACGCCGATTTCGTCACCTTAGAGGAGGGTACGGGTGTCGTTCACATTGCACCTGCGTTTGGAGAGGATGATTACGAAGTGTGCAGGGCGAAAGGACTTGGTTTTTCGCAGCCCGTGGACAGTAAAGGTCTGTTTACGAGTGAGGTCCCGTTTCCGTCTTTGGAAGATGTGTTTGTAAAAGATGCCGATAAGCACATAATAGAACTGCTGGAACAGCGTGGTGTGTTATACAAAGAGAGCACTTATTTGCACTCATATCCATTCTGTTGGCGATGTGGTTCGCCTCTTTTGTATTATGCACGCGAATCGTGGTTTATTGGAATGAAATCGCTGCGTGATAAGCTGTTAGCAAATAATGAAAAGATAAACTGGTATCCTGAGCATTTGAAATACGGCAGATTCGGCAATTTCCTGGAGAATATCGCGGATTGGGCGCTCAGCAGAGAGAGATTCTGGGGTACTCCATTGAATATATGGATATGCGAAGAATGCGGGGCGGAATGTTGTGTTGGAAGCATAGAGGAACTAAAAGAAAGGGCAAAGAGCTCTTCATCTCTTCAAGAATCAGACGCAAACTCTGACCTTGACCTGCACAGACCATACATTGACGAGGTGGTGTTTCGTTGTGACGAATGCGGTGGAGAAATGAGAAGGGTAAAGGATGTGATAGATTGTTGGTATGATTCAGGTGCAGCTCCTTTCGCTCAATGGCACTATCCTTATGAGAATGAAGAATTCAAGCGGAACTTTCCTGCTAATTTCATTACCGAGGCAATAGACCAGACTCGTGGCTGGTTCTATTCTCTTCTTGCAGTTTCAACTGCGATTTTTGATGCACCACCATATCTAAACGTGCTTTCGCTGGGGCAT
>Ga0190293_1000757_pt1 | contig 11497 bp, 11 predicted proteins | sample 48693001_MG_FD_161671 | JGI IMG/M metagenome (GOLD analysis project Ga0190293, IMG submission 161671) | Hydrothermal vent microbial mat bacterial communities from Southern Trench, Guaymas Basin, Mexico - 4869-30-0-1_MG | ecosystem: Environmental > Aquatic > Marine > Hydrothermal vents >... | reverse complement strand
AAATATTATTGATGAAAAGTTCAGATATTGCGGAATAGCAATTCTGGAAACTGACAGAGGGTTCTATATAACGCAGGAATTTGCAGATTTAATATCTATGGTATCTGACAGAACTGCTGAAATAGAAATAGAAAATTTCATAAAAAATAATTTAATATTTACAAACGAGATGGTCAATAAGAAATTAACCATAGTCTATAAGAAGAAATTAAGGGATGTTTCAGTAACTCTGTTAAAAAAAGGGTCATCCGGTAGTATTCCGATGGAGCTGAAAGGTTTTGATCTGTTAACTATTCAATCCAATAAGATTGAAGAAATAAAAAAATATATAAGTGCTGAAAATATTATTAATAGATATAATTCCTTTGCTCTTGGAATCACTTTCGGAAGGAGTGGAGAATATCCCGGCGGGGTGTTCTCAACAGCTTTTCTTTTGAAAAAAGCACTTGAAAATAGTGGTACATCTGTCGAGGAAATTGAATCTGAACTTTTAAAAATTTTGAATGAAAAGATCAGAGGAGTCAGTGGAAGAGTATTTAAATATAATAAGAGTTTAGCACAAATTGCAGATAAAGCTGTAAAAGCTTACTTAAAAAGAGATACTTCACTGAACTGGAATAAGAGATATAACATTTTTGCTTATCAAACTTCTGATCCTTATGAAATTCCCGAAGGGTACATGGGATTTTTCGTTACAAATAGTAAAAAAAAATCAATAGGGATAAAGATATTAAGGCCGGAAGAGAATGGTATTACGGCTAGTTATTACCTGATCGCCTTCGTTTTCAGAAACTGATAATTTTGTAATAAAAAATTATTTTTTAAATTTCTTTTTTGCCTTTGAAAGTAGAGAAGAATATTCTGCATCGATCTTTTTCTTCAACTTAAGAAGATCTTCTCCGGCTGAACTTCCTGATGATGAACCGGAAAACCCTGATTCCAGATTACTGACCTTGTTCTCAAGTCTTACCTGTTTATCCAATTCATATTGAGGAGCCTGAACATCACTATATGTTTTGCGGAGATACCTTTTAAAGTTTCTAACTTCCCTTTTTGCATCTCTGATCGCTTTTTCATTCTTCTGAGACGAGGATTGTTGTTTCTTGATATCTGCTCGATATTTATTGTATTTTGCCTTATATCCGTATTTGTTTTCAAGTTGAACTTTTGCCTTTCCGGCTGCTATTTTCTGATTTGAAGAACTCCCTTCTTTTTTATAAAGGACACTGGCTTCAAGATAATGAATTGCTGCTGAATCGTAATATTTTTTATCGGATCTTGCTTTCTTCGAATAAATATCCCCCATGTATTTAGGATATACACCTTTAGCTTCTTTCTGATATAGTGATTTGAATGTCAGGAGAGCGGTATCATATTTTTTTGATTTAAAGAGTGAATATGCATAGATCCTCTTTATTTCCAGATTTCTTTTATCTGATGCACCGAGAGAACTGTAATATCTGACTGCCTGACGGTATTCTTCATCACTATAAAGCATTTTTATTTTTTGTTCAGGAGATATCTTTTTTGGTGGAGGGCCTGTAAGTGATTTTTTTAATTTTTTAGCTGTTGATATTACTTTTTTATCAGAAGCCTCATTCCCGAGGTTGATCGCTTTTGCGACATACTTAAGTGCTTTGTTCTTATTAAATCCTGAGTAACTTTTAATCCCGTAGGCGTTGGCAAGAACAAGACTGAGCCTTGCTTCTTCTCCTGTACCGATGTTTCCAAGTTTAAGAGTTTTTTCTCCGGTTCTTACAGCATTTGAATACTGCCCGTTTTCGAAATAATTAAGAGCCAATTGATAATAGGCCAACTTAACAAATTTATTAGATGTGTCAGTATAGTTTTTTATATAATTTTTTAAAGCTGTGATTCTTGCAGCAGCTGTTTTATTCTCATATAAAGCTTTTGTATAGTCCATTCCGGCGTTATCATAATCCTGGGAATAAGAAAAGGTTATTGAAACAAGTACGATCAAAAGTGCCAAAATCAATTTTTTCATCATTATCTCCTAATAGGTTTGAAAAATTTTACATTAAATCGCATTATTTTTCAAGTTTATAATAATTTTGATAATTTATAAATCATTACATAGAGCATTATCATCAATAATACGTCTGAACTTCACATTTTGTCTTCATTAGAAACAAAAATACAATTATAAAGGGTTTCTTGACTTTGATATGCTTTAAAACTATAATTTTTCAATGTTAAAATCTTTTGAAGAGGTCATCAATCCGGATACTATAGAATATAGCCTTTTAGAAAAATTGGATACAAATAAATTACCCGGCCATATAGCTGTAACAATGGATGGAAACGGGAGATGGGCAAAATCCCGCGGGATGACAAGAGCAGAGGGACATAAAGAAGGCGCAGAATCAGCAAGAAAGATCACAGAATATTGTGTGCGTCTTGGGATAAAATATCTTACATTATTTACTTTTTCAAGTGAAAACTGGAGCAGGCCTGTTCGTGAGATTAATACTCTCATGGATATGCTGCATAAAAACCTTTTAACTCAAAAAAAATTGCTGATAGAAAATAATATCCGTTTTTCTGTTCTTGGGGAGTTATCAAGATTGCCGGGAAAGCTTAAGAGAAGCATTTCAGAGACAATTGAACTTTCCAAAGGCCATACCGGAATGACTCTTCATCTTGCTCTGAATTATGGCGGAAGGGCGGAGATCATTAATGCTATAAAAAAAATGATTGATGATGGGATCAGTTCTCAGAAGGTAAATGAAAAAAAATTCAGAAAGTATCTCTATAATCCGTGTCTTCCTGACCCTGATCTGATGATAAGGACATCAGGTGAGTCGCGGATCTCAAATTTTCTAATCTTCCAGATGGCATATTCAGAGTTAATATTTACAGATGTATTATGGCCGGATTTCAGACTTAAAGAATTACTTGGAGCACTGATCAGTTTTCAGGAAAGGGACAGGAGGTTTGGAACAGTATGAAAGAATTTTTAACGAGAACAGCAACTTCTGTATTTTTGGCATTATTTGTATATTTTGGGGTAATGTATTTACCACATATTTATTTTTCATTGTTTCTGTTTATTGTAATTTCAGTAAGTGTATATGAATTTATAAAACTAACTGAACCGGGGACCGGATCTTTAATTTTGATCTACTTTAACGGGTTGGTCGTTGCCGCTTATTTCACATTCGGTATTCCTGAACTACCTTTTGCGATATTCATTAATCTTTTTTCCATCGGGTTGTTTTTTCTGATCGCAATAAAAAAAGAACAACAGCTTAAGTCATTTGTAAGAGATACAGGTATCCATTTCATGTCTGTTTACTATCTCTTCTTCCCTCTATACTATTTGTTACGATTAAGGGAGATCGGCCCTGAGTTCCTGTTGTTTCTGATATTTGTAATTGCAATCGGTGACTCTGGCGCCTATTTTATCGGAAGAGCAATAGGAAAGCATAAAATATACCCGATAGCATCGCCGAACAAGTCGTTAGAAGGGATAATTGCAGCGGTTATAACAGCCGGGTTTTCAGGGTGGCTGTCAATAATAATTTTCCCGGTAAATATTAATGCTTTAACAGCAATATTCAGCGGAGCTTTGATAGGTTTGATATCTCAGGTATCCGATCCTGTAGAATCACTATTTAAAAGGTCAGCGGGGAAAAAAGACTCAGGTTCGATATTACCGGGACATGGCGGATTTCTTGATAGAATAGATAGTTATATATTCTGTGCACCATCTTTATATTTCATTATTTTGTATATTTGGAAAACTATGTGATATAAGAACGGATATATAGTGAATAGAAACATTGCATTATTAGGGTCAACCGGATCGATAGGTAAGAATACCCTCGAAGTAATAAAAAATAACAGTGAAAAGTTAAAGATTGTCAGTCTTGCATGCGGAAATAATTTAGAACTGATCAGATCTCAGATCAGGGAATTTGCTCCTGAAGTCGTAAGTGTAAGTTCAAAAGATGATCGTAACGAGCTTAGATCTGATTTTCCCGGAACTAAAATCTATTCAGGCGAAGAAGGAATAATGGAAGTTGCAATGGCTGATGGAGTAGATACAATTGTTACCGCTACATCAGGGACTCACTCTATACATGCAACGCTTGAGTCTATAAGGAAAGGGAAAAGGATCTGTCTTGCGAATAAGGAGACCCTTGTAACTGCAGGCGAACTTGTTAATCAATATCTGGCCGGTTCAGATTCTGAGATAATCCCGATTGACAGCGAACAGAGTGCTATATTTCAATGTTTATGCAATAATGACAAAAAATTTCTGAATAAGGTTATTCTCACAGCATCCGGAGGACCTTTTTTTGAACTAAACAAGGAAGAGTTCGTAAACATAACAATCGATGATGCACTTGATCATCCGGTTTGGTCAATGGGAAAAAAGATAACGATTGATTCTGCTACAATGATGAATAAAGCTCTTGAGATTATTGAGGCTTTTTATCTATTCAATCTGGATATTGGTCAGATCGATCTTTTAATTCATCCTCAGAGCATAATCCATTCTATGGTTGAATTTTCAGATAGTTCAATTATTGCACAGATGGGGATTCCCGACATGAAGATCCCAATACAATATTCCCTCAGTTATCCTGAGCGTTTCAGCAGCAGAACGGAAAAACTTGATCTTGCTAAAATAAACAGCCTGCAGTTTTATGATCCTGATCCTGAAAAATTTCCTTCAATAAGGATGGCTTATGAAGTTATTGAAGACAAAAAGAATGCCGGTCTGATCTTCAATGCTTCGAACGAGGTGGCTGTAGAAAGTTTCCTCAACGGTGAAATTTCATTTCCGGGTATATATTATGTTGTAGAAAATATGCTTGATAAATGTAAAAAATATCCTGTCAAATCTTCTGAAGAGATTTCTCCCATGATCAGGGAAGTTGAAAAATTGACATCAGAGTTTATAAAAGAAAATATATCAAAAATGGAGTAGAAGATGGCTTTTATTAATACCATACTGGTTTTTTCAGTTGTTCTTGGCATTATCGTTATTGTACATGAATTCGGTCATTATATCGCTGCAAGGCTTATGGGTGTCCGAGTTGAAACTTTCTCCTTCGGTTTCGGGAAAAGATTATTCGGGAAAAAAATTGGGGATACTGATTTCAGGATTAGTATGTTCCCTCTTGGCGGGTATGTGAAAATGGCAGGTGAAGATGAATATAATCCTGACAACCTGAAAACTGATGAATTTCAAGCCAAAAATCGTGCTCAGAAAATATTTATTCTTTTTATGGGCCCTTTGATGAATATAATTCTGGCACTGCTGATACTAACCATTATAAACATTACAGGGGTTGAGAGTGAGAAGTATAAGTCTTTACCTCCCGAGATAGGGCTGATCGCAGAAGAATCCCCGGCAGAGAAAGCCGGTCTTGAAGTTGGTGATCTGGTCCTGACAATAGACGGGAACAAAGTGAAGGACTGGAAAGATCTGGAGCTTGAAATAGGATCCAATCCTGACAATCTGATAAAAATAGTTTATGAGAGATCCGGGAAACAATTCTCTACTGAACTTTTAGTTGAAAGTGATAATGAATACAATATCGGCGATGCTGGTTTCTATTGGAAGTACAGGGTGATGATTGGCTCGGTAAAACCTGACTCACCGGCATCATTTGCCGGAATTCAACCTGATGACATTATCTATTCTGTCAACGGAAATGATATAACACCATTCAATATAACAAAGATCATTTCAGATAACCCCGGCAACCCTCTTAATTTCAGGATAAAGAGAGGTGAATCTTTTATCGAAAAAGAGATAATTCCTCAAAGAGCAGGTGACAGGGTTGAAATAGGGGTTGGGCTAATCCAGTACTCTCCTATGATAAATGTAAAATATGATTTTTTTGATGCGGTCACAAAGAGTGTCAAGGATACAATAAGACTGACCGCTCTGGTTTTTGATGCATTCAGAAAAATGATAATCGGAAAGCTTTCAGCAAAAAACTTATCCGGCCCGATTGAAATTGCAAAATTTTCCAAACGTGCTTTTGACAGCGGACTGTCTGAATTTTTTATGCTGATCGCTTTCATCTCTCTGCAGCTCGGGATAGTAAACCTGTTCCCGATACCTGCTCTTGACGGAGGACATCTGATGATATATTCGATCGAATCTCTGATCAGGCGTGAATTCAGTATGAAAGTAAAACTGGCATTGATAAATGCCGGGTTTTTCATTCTGCTCTCCCTCATGGCTTTCGTAATACTGAATGATATTGCTAAAAATTTACCAAATGGATGGAACTCATTTCTACCTTTTTAAACTGAATGGAATAAATAACCAGTCATATAACTGAATTGAAAAAAATCATAAGGAGTTTAATTTTATTTTCAATTATTGTGCTGATTAACAATTGCATAAATTTAAAAATATCGCTTCCAGAGGATCCGGGATGGGGAATAGAATTTTTTGTAGTGTCGAATAATTTGAATCCTGAGAATAATTATGGGGATATTACCGGAAATGTTAAGATAAAATCGACAAATGATTTTATTTATTCCATATTAAAGATTCTCAATGTTGAAAATAAAGTTAAGATCAGCTGGCTCTGGTACGGGCCTGACAAAAAAATTGTAAAGAGATCTTCTGATACTGAAGTAAACCGAAATTCCAATTATCTTGAATATTTTGTAGTATGGGATTCGATTGAAAAATCACACTTTCAGGGAAAGAAAGGAGACTGGTCAGTCATAGTAATGGCAAATGGGAAATTCCTTTCTCACAAAAGTTTTGTTGTTTATTGAAGTTAAACCTGAGTTGCCTAATATAGGGCAATATGTTATGTAAATCACATGTCATCGATCAAATTTGGAACAGATGGATGGTGTGCTCGAATGGGGAGAAATTTCACATTTAACAATGTGAGAATTTTTGCCAGAGCATATTCTGAATATCTAAAATCCAGATACAAGGGAGATATCAGGATAATTGTAAATTTTGATACCAGATTTTTATCTTCCAGATATGCGGATGAAGTTATTAATGTATTATCTCTGAATAAAATACAATCCTTTATCCCCGAAAGGGACACACCTATACCTGCCATATCGTTCGCTGTCTCAAAGCAGGATTTTAACGGAGCTGTGAATTTCACGGGAGGAATTAAAGGGCCTATCTTTAACGGTATAAAGATCCTTAATGAAAAGGGTGCTCCGGAGCTCCCCTCGGAAACAAAAAAAATAGAAAAAATTATCGGGAAATTACCTGAATCAATTAGTTTTAAACCACAATATACAAACACAAACTATGTGAAACATATAGTGCTAAGAAATTCTTATCTTAAATATATCGAAAAAATTATTGATTTCGAGTTGATTCGTAAATCAGGGTTAAAGATCATTGTTGACAATCTTTATGGATCATCGCGCGATTATCTCGATTTCATCCTGAATGCAAATGGAATTGAGACGATCAGTATTCATAATTTTCCTTATTCATCATTCGGTAATCTTATTCCGGATTGCAGTAAAAAGAGCCTGGCCGAACTTTCATCCATCGTATTGAATAACAATGCTGATCTGGGGCTTGCAACGGATATCAGCGGTAACAGATTCGGGATAACCAATTCGAAAGGTGTTTATATCGAGCCGGAGAAAGTACTTCCTCCCCTTATAGAATATCTGATAAAAGAGAGAAAAATGAAGGGGGGAGTGATTAAGTCTGTCTCGGCTACAGAGAATATACGTAATGTTGCTGAGCATTACATTAGAAAGGTCTATGAATGCCCTGTCGGGTTTAAATATCTGGCCGATGAGATGGAAAGGAGAAAGGTTTTTATTGCACTTGAGGGATCGAATGGCGGAACATTAAATGCAGGCGGTACTATAAGGGACGGTATGCTTTTTAACCTGTTAATTTCTGAAATGGTTGCTTTTTATGGTATGGGGTTGGAGGACATCATAGAAAGTTTTTTTAGCAGATTTCCGAAATTATTTAAGAATGAGATAGAGATCAGGATTGGCAAGGTCGATCTGAAGAGGACAGATCTTATTTTAAGTGGAAAAGGGATTGATATAAAAGGATTTAAACCTGTCAGATTTGAACATATGGATGGGATCAAAATTCATTTTGAAAATTCATGGCTTCTTATCAGAAGATCGGGAACTGAAGATGTGTACAGAATTTATGCTGAGTCATTTAAACGTAAGACCACAACCGAACTTATCAGATCAGGGAGAGAATTGATTGAAAAAAAAGAAAAATGATGACACATTCCTGAAGTCACGGGGGTTGATAATATTAATACTGATGTTTATCTTCATACTGGTATTAACTTTTTTCTTCGGAGACAGTGGCATAATCGAGATACTCCGTTCTAAGGATAAAATTGCTGAACTCAGATCAGATATTGAAGAACTTGAAAAGAAAAAAATTGTGCTTGAACAGGAAATCAGGAAGTTGAAAAAGAATCCTCTTGCTCTTGAAAAAAAAGCCAGAGAGAAATTATGGCTTATGAAAAAAAATGAGAAGGTTATTATTGTAGTTGATAAAAAAGATAAAGATAATGTCGAAAGAAAATAATAAGAAATTTGGCTGAATGTATAGAAAAGATCCTTATGTATGTAACCTGAACGAATTGTTGAAAAAAAGAAAAAATTCAGATATATTTGTATTTAACGCCGGAAAAATGGCAATTATTCTAAAATTAAACTTTACTTTTGTTTATGAGATCATCTGATCAGCGGGAGCTTGATTTTTTAAATTTGATTATGAAAAAGGAAGGAATATTTTCAAATGAAAGACTTTGATATTTTAATTGAACCTAAAAAAAGCATAAAGAACTTTTGGAAAGAATTATATGCTTATAGAGAATTATTTCTATTCCTTGCCTGGCGGGATATTCTTGTGAGATATAAACAAACTGTAATTGGAATTGCATGGAGTATATTAAGGCCTTTATTAACTATGGTAGTTTTCACAATAGTTTTTGGTAAATTGGCAAAAATGCCATCTGATGGAATACCGTATCCGATCCTTGTGTTCTCCGCAATGTTACCATGGCAGTTTTTCAGTAATATTATCAGCGAAAGCGGGAATTCATTAATATCCAATACGAACATGATCTCCAAGGTTTACTTCCCAAGGATAATAATTCCGACCACTTCAATGATAGTAAGTCTGATTGATTTCTTTATTTCCTCTTTTATTTTTATATTGATAATGGTGTTTTATAAATTTACTCCCACTATCTATGTTCTTTTGATCCCGTTCTTATTGATCCATGCAATAATAACCTCCCTTGGAATAGGATATTTGATTTCGGCCCTGAGTGTGAAGTATAGAGATTTCAGGTATATTATTCCATTTATGGTTCAGTTTGGTTTATATATTTCTCCTGTTGGATTCAGCAGCTCTGTAATTCCCGAAAAATGGAGGTTGATCTATTCACTTAATCCAATGGTTGGTATCATAGATGGTTTCAGGTGGGCAGTTCTTGGCGACAAGTTTCAAATATACGTTCCGGGATTTATTTTATCTATCGGAATAAGTATATCAATATTTATAATAGGGTTTGTTTATTTCAGGAAAACAGAGAGGGAGTTTGCAGATGTTATCTGAATTATTCCAATACTAAAATGACTGTAATTAAAGTTGAAAATTTAGGAAAGAGATATTTAATCGGACACGATAAAAAAGCTAATGGAGCGTTCAAGTATAATTCAATGCGTGATTCAATTTACCATTCTATAAGGGTAATATATCAGAAGATAAGACACCCTTTATCTCCAAATAGGGAGAATATAACGCTGGAGGAATTCTGGGCGTTACAGGATATTAACTTTGAGATTAATCAGGGGGATAAAGTAGGGATTATCGGACCAAATGGAGCCGGGAAAACTACTTTATTAAAATTGTTAAGTAGAATAACCCAGCCTACAACCGGAAGTATAAAAATAAAAGGGAGGATCGCTAGCCTTCTGGAAGTTGGAACAGGTTTTCATCAGGAGCTTTCCGGAAGAGAAAATATCTATCTTAATGGAGCCATCCTTGGTATGAAAAGGGTGGAAATAAAAAAGAAGTTTGATGAAATTGTTGCTTTTGCTGAGGTTGAAAAATTTCTTGATACTCCGGTGAAAAGGTATTCTTCAGGAATGTATGTAAGGCTTGCTTTCGCGGTTGCCGCTCATCTAGAGCCCGAAATATTAATTGTTGATGAAGTTCTTGCTGTTGGAGATGCTGCTTTTCAAAAAAAGAGCCTGGGGAAAATGGAGGATGTATCAAAAGAGGGGAGGACAGTCATTTTTGTAAGTCATAATATGGCAGCAATAAAGAAGTTATGCAGTAAAATTATTATTCTGGAGCATGGTAAATTATCTTATTATAATAGTGTTGAAACTGGAATAAAAAGATATTTGCAATCAAATATAAAAAAATCAAATATTGATATTAAAAGCAGAAAAGATAGAAAAGGGAATGGGACGTTAAGGTTTATTGATTTAAAATACAATGATTTGGAAGATAAAGAAGTACAGTCAATTCAATCAGGAAGTTTTATAAGAATTAATCTTCATATTAAAACTGATAGGACTTTGAATAATGTGATATTCAGGATTAGTTTTGCAGATGCTGAGGGATATATCAAATTTGTATGTAATAATTTCCATTCAGGTGAACCGTTAGATAATGTTACTAATTCAACTATTATATCGTGTGTTATTGAAAAACTTCCCCTTAATCATGGACTTTATTATTTACATTTGCAATGCCTGGTAAATAAAGAGTTGGCAGATGAAATAGAATATGTTAAGGAAATTTATGTTGAGAAAGGTGATTTCTATAAAACCGGAAAACACCCCTTTATAAAAACTGATATCCTTGTTGAACATGATTGGGAGATACTATGAGAAAAAGAGCTTTTATAATTCTTGGAATGCATAGATCAGGTACATCACTACTTGCTAATTGGATAAGTGAAAACGGTGTTTTTATGGGAGATGATCTGTTAGTCGGAAATTTTACAAATAAAAATGGTCATTTTGAAGATGTTGAGTTTTTAAATCTACATAAAAAAATACTTTTGAATAATGATATGGACAAAGACGGACTAGATCCGGCTGATTTTAATAAAGAGATAAAAATTAATGATACTGATTATTCTGAAATGAATAAGATAATTGAAAAAAAATCAGATAAACTGAGAGATTGGAGTTGGAAGGATCCCAGATCTATACTTTTTTTTAATTATTACAATAAAATACTGCCTGACTTACGTGTTATTGTTATTTATAGAGATTATCATTATGTAGTCAATTCACTTTTAACTAGAGATTTTAAAACAGAGCTGCATAAATTAAAATCAAGCAGGTCAATATATAGAAAAGTAAAAATAGTGTTTAATAAATCTTTCCTGTTAAAAATATTTTTTTTTAAAAAAAACAGATATTTAAAAGTGTGGAATCATTATAATAAAAAAATTTTAGAATCATTAGAAAAAGTTGATAGAAGTTTTTTTTTTATAACATCTCT
>Ga0190293_1000756_pt1 | contig 11497 bp, 11 predicted proteins | sample 48693001_MG_FD_161671 | JGI IMG/M metagenome (GOLD analysis project Ga0190293, IMG submission 161671) | Hydrothermal vent microbial mat bacterial communities from Southern Trench, Guaymas Basin, Mexico - 4869-30-0-1_MG | ecosystem: Environmental > Aquatic > Marine > Hydrothermal vents >... | reverse complement strand
GGCGCACTTTTTCTTGTGCCATTCTCTTTTGCAATAGGCTTTACCACAGGTCATCTGCCTTTCTTTTAATCGAGGATCGGGCAGGAACCATTGCCTGCATATCCGGCAGGGGCGTTTGCGGGGGGGTGTCTTTGACATCGCAGTCTCCTTTGATGTAATAAGAGAATACGATCTTACAATGAATGATAGGAATTAGATGGATTTTTAAATCTTAAGGGAAGGAATCAGATCGGAGAGAATTAAATCAAATAACATAATAAATCTAACAACATTACTCCAGCTTATCAACAGGTTAGGCAAAACTGTGATACCATCATTGCGCCTACAACGAACCCGATTTTAGAAAAGTTGTGTTTTCGTGTTATCAATTCTTCACAATTGATTCGAAATTGAAAGACATCCTATTCGGACTGCCGAACGAAACCTTCGATAATTGACCTAAGCCGGAAATCGAAGATTACATCAAAATTGACAACCCCTCCAAACAAATGACTTTGTAACAGCACCTTTGAAACCACGGTGGCATAAATCAGTTTAGAAAATTGGGTTAATCTTGACCTGTATGTAACGGCAAATCCAAAGAGATTACTTCCTGTAATCATGAAAGTTGATCATTATCAGAAAGGAAATTTAAAGCAGACGTCAAACTTCATCAGATGAAGCTTTCCTTTATTATCAAGGCATATGGCTATTTCCGATAGCCGCCATCGACTACTTCACGAAAAAAGCAAAACCACCGTATCTTGGGGTTTGGGATAATAAGGAAAACCTGTTGATTACGCTAACAAATCTTCAAACCGGAAACTGTGATTGATGGAGACGAGCTGCATAAAATCGCGCCAAAAAAAACGAGTGATACATTATCCGAAGATCTAAATATCAGTCTCATCAATTTGCTGCCATCGGGAAGATTGTCGGGCTTGATTGGAACCACTTCATGTATTTCGATCTTTTTGGTTTTAGATCTTTTGGGAGCTTACTTTCTTGCCGGTGTTCCCCTTGCGCATAGCGCTCAAAAGCTATCGGGGGCTTTTTTATTATGATCGAGAACCATCCTTTGCATCAGGGCGGCCTGGACGGAAACCCCGACAAATATCAAGACAGCTAAAATCAGTACGCTGGCATAGAGGTTTAAAGGTAAGGCATTAACAATCATTGTGGCGCCTGTTAGAGAGGAAAGTATGATTAATGCCCAGTCAAAAAATGCGGCAGTGGTCACCGCACCAAGAATTCCTCCGATCATGAAAAACAGCCAGGGCACCAGGTCCATATGCCATTCCATCGAATATATGAGGCTTAACATAAGATAGCCGCCTGCAAAAAAACCACTTAAAATGATGGCAATTCGCTGTAGATAGATAGCCAATATCGCACCTGCAATTCCGACCACAAGACCGATAAGAAGCATTATCCAGCTCGGTTCCCCAAAGAAGGAGTGTTTGGAAATGTACAGCCCTGCAATAAATCCGACGGCTCCAATAAACAACCAAAAGAGCTTTCGTCCCAAGGTCAGAACAATCAGGCCCAGGACAATTGTAAATGAAATTACCGGCAGTCCCTGAAAGATTTTATGAAATTGATGAAGTTGATCCATCTATCCCCTCAAAGTAAGTCGTGCAGTCCGACATTAACGGAAAGCTATCTAAAAAACACATTCATTTTTTAACAATGGCGCCCAATTTTCTCCACAGCGCAGAACGGCTGATCCCCAGCAGTTCCGCTGTTTTTGATTTGTTTCCTCCTGTTGCTTCCAATGCTTTGAGGATGTGCTTTCTTTCTATTTCAGCCAGCGTTACAATGCTGTCTTCACCAACCGAAGTTGATGTGTCGACCGCGTGAAAACGGCCTGGCAGGTGTTTGGCTTCTATGGTTTGGCCATCGGTAAGAATGACGGCGCGTTCAATGAGGTGCTCAAGCTCCCTGACGTTTCCCGGGAAATCATGGGCCATAAAGACGGAGATAACCTCATCCGAAATATATTCGACCGATTTTTTAAAGTCTGTGGCATATTTATCGAGAAAATAGCCGGACAAGGGAAGAATATCGTCCCTCCGCTCGCGCAGAGGTGGGATGAAAAGCTCCATCAGATTTAATCGATGATACAGCTCTTCTCTGAATTTTCCTTCTTCTACCAATTTTTCAAGACTGTAACGGCTGGCCACGAGAATTCGCACATCAAACAAAAAACGATGGGCACCCTCCTCCCGAAACGCTTCTTTATTGTCAATTACCTTCAACATGGAAAGCTGCATTTTCATGGGCATATCTTCGATTTGATCCAGCAGGATCGTCCCGCCGGATTCCGTTCGATCAACATCTTGGTTCGAATGTACGTTGCCTGGAAATATCATCCTGCCTTGTTCGAAAAGTTCCTCAATGAGCAGATCATTGCTGAAGCACCCGCAGTTGAATGCGATGAAGCGGTGATCTTTTCTGGGACTTGAATTGTGAATGATCCTGGCCGCCAATTCTTTTCCTGTGCCGGTTTCTCCACGAAAAATAACCGTACAGTCCAGCGCTGCCACCCTTTCGATATTCCGTCTCAGTATCTGCATGACATGGGTTTCGCCGATCATTCGTAACCGCCCAAAGAGCTCGGTTTCAGGCCCACCCCTATGGATTGTCGGTGTATTCTGAATACTTGGTTTTGAGACATGGTCAGATATGATCTCGACCTTTCCCGGGCGAAACACCTCTGTCTCGCCACCCATATCGCCATCGGCTTTGTTGGAATGCGGCGTAATCACAATGGTGTTGCCGCGTTTATTGCTCTTATTAATAAAATCCCAAAAAGCTTGCATGTGATCCTTTTCGAAAAAGGCGCTGTCAATGGCTTCAGTTGCCTGTTTGACTTTTTCACTGCCATAACCGGTCAATAGAACCGACCTTAGATCCGGATAGATTTCCTTTAACTTGGCAATGGTCACCAGGCCATCCATGTCGGGCATTTTCAGATCCACGATGGCAAGATCAATGGGATTATTTTTGGCAAGCGCCAAGGCTTCCAGACCGCTGGATGCTTTGAGTGGATCGAAGCCTATTATCTTAAGGCGTTCCGCGATGGAATTTAGAAATTTTTCCTCGTCATCTACCAACAGTATTTTTTTGATTATATCTGACATTTTTGAAAAACTATTTCTTTTTAGTGTGATGAGATTCGATATCAACGGCGTTCTCCAGGTCTCCACCGGTCGCCATTCCTGCAGCCGCCATGGAATTTTCAAGACTTTGCAGCATTTTCCTTACAAAACCCCAGAATTTTCCCATGTTCTCTTTTTCGAAATAGGATGCGTTGAGGGCTTCCGTGGCCTCTTGAAGTTTTTCGTCACCATGGGCTGTCAACAGCAACGTTTTAATGTCCGCATCGATTTCTTTGAGTTTCGTAATCACCGCCAAACCGTCCATATCCGGCATTCGCTGATCGACGACGGCCACATGGATTTTGGTTGTTCGCGTGATTTCGATGGCCTCATGTCCATTTAGTGCCGAATAGGGCTCATATCCTTTCAGCCGGATCCGCTCGGCTATCTTCTCAAGGAATTTTTTGTTGTCATCCACCAAAAGAATATTGATGCTTCCTAAAGGAAGGTTCAATAAAAACGACCAGAACTTTCCCATTTCTGATTTGTGAAAAAAGGAGGAATTGAGTGCTTCGGTGGTTTCTTTAAGCTTTTCGTCGCCGTGACCTGTCAGCAGGATCGTTTTAATATCGGGCAACAATTCCTTCAACTTCGTGATAACCACCAGGCCATCCATATCGGGCATTCTTTGATCGACCACGGCAACATGCATGTGTTGCTTTTGTGCGATCTCGATAGCTTGCCGGCCATTGGTCGCGGTGAAAACGTTGAATCCTTTTATAATGGCTCTTTTAGCAACGGATTTCAGAAACTTTTCGTTGTCATCCACCAGCAGGATATTGATTTCTTTTGCTTTCATATTTCACCTTTAAATAATTCCAGATATGGGATCATTTGAAAAAACGTTGCTTATCCCCTGACAATGCATGGGAAAGGGGCAATTTATTGGGTGGCTGCAATGATGCACCTTAACTTAATGGCCGCCACTGCCCAAAATTCCGGAAGCTGCAATCGACAACACCGCGATTTCCAGGAACGCAATGACCGCGAAAATCCAGTTTTTTTGACGGATATAGCCCCTGAGCAGAACCAGAAAGCAAAAAATGGTCATCAGGCCAAGCAGGGTTAAACCGATATAGTTTAAAAAGTCCCCCTTTGCCAGCAAGGCGACCCATCCCCACCCATGGGGAGAATGAGTGATCTCGAGATAGTCGGTGACATTTTTGTCCCAAATCTTTGGAATCAATGACATCTTGACGTGGGAAGGCAATAATCCGGCCAGATATATCGCATAGGTTGTCACGAGAACAGCAATTCCAGCCCATACGCCGATAATCAGTAGGTTAGCGTAGACAATCTGTTCCCGTGACGCCTTAACACTCTGTTCTTTGTCGCTGCTTTGCATGCGTCGCCCCCTATTTCAGCGGTTTTGTCTTTATCCCAGCAACCCCAGGCCCGTTCCTTTGTCAATGGCTTTCAACCCTGCAAAAAACAGCACTGTGATAACAATATAACGTATCATTTTTGGCTTGGCAACAGCGAGGATCTTGACACCAATAAGTGAGCCCAGCATCAAACCCACGATGGAGGGAATCCCTATCAGTGGGATAACACATCCCCTGTTCAAATATATCCAGGCCGCTGATGTGTCAGTAATGGACAGTAAAAACTTGCTGGTGGCCACGGAAACCTTTAAAGGAACACCCATCAGCAGGTTGAGAACCGGCACGTTGGCCCATCCGGCGCCGAGTCCGAACATGCCGGCCAGAAGACCTACCAGAATAAACATGAACAATCCCAGTAAGGTTCTATGAGTTTTCCATTCCACGACTTCACGGGCGCCGTCATCCCAGTAGGCTCCCCCCAATCCCAGGGCCAATCCGATGGCATCCTGTTTTGTTACCACCGGCTTTTCAGTGTTCTTTGAATAAAGTAACAATATGGCTATGGCTACGATGGTTACTCCCAAGCAGACCTGAATGATGTCTGGGTTCAATGCGGAGAGATAGAGCCCGAGCATCGCGCCAGCAACAGAAAAAGTGGAGGCGATGAGGGCCACCGGCAGGGCGAGTCGCAGATTCGCCAGATTCCGCCGGAGCAGACCCGGACCGGCTGCCAACGCGCCTGCCAGCGCTACCATTAGCCCGATTCCCCTGACGAAATCGATGTGGAAGGGGAAAAAACCACTCACCAACGGTACATAAAGAACGCCGCCGCCGACACCTGCCATGACAGCCAATATGCCGAGAATAAGACAGAAAAAAAACAGAACAATCGGCCAGAACCACCAGGGTTTAGTCGAGTCGATAGCTGCCGTTTGTTCCACAGCATATGCTGCCAGCGGGTTACTCAGGACCAATACAGATAAAGACACAAGCCACCGACCTGTCGAAAAAACTCGAATGTTTAACATTTAATCAACCTTTCAAATAAATGTTTACAAATGAAACCTTTTTATGTATACATGTTCTATAAAACAATAATTTAACACAGTCAATATAAAAAAGTTGCAAAATGGTACATTATAATATATTAATTGTCGACGATGAAAAACGGTACGCAAAAATGCTTGCCAAACGATTAAATCTTCGAGGCTGTGTATGCGAGGTCTGTTACAACGGGAGACAGGCGCTGGAGATTATAAAACGCAAACAATTCTTTCTTACGCTACTGGACCTTCGCCTGCCGGATATTTATGGTATCGAAGTTCTGACCCGGATCAAAGAGAGTTGCGCTACGATGCCCGTGATTATATTAACCGCACATGGGACGGAAAAAGATCGACAAGAATGCATGCGGCAAGGGGCCTACGCATTTATGCACAAACCATTGCACATTGAAGCGCTGGTAACTATTTTGGCACACATCAAAGAGACGTCTGCATGATCGACAGATTTCGCAAATTACTAAAGCTCATACGTCTGGATTTTTACCACCAGGCGGATGAGCACCTGAACCCTTATTTTACATTCGCGAATTATAACAAAATCTGGGCTATCGGCATTTTGGTTCTCGGTCTGACGGCTTTGGTTCCGTTGATTACAGTGGCAGTCATACATTACCAGTTGATTCAAAAATCGGTTGATTCGGAGCTTATTCTGCGTACGGAACGATTGACTTCCAATGCCAGAAGAGCTGTGTCCTTTTTTATGGAGGAACGGCTCAATGCCTTGAGATTCACTGTCAATGAAATTGAATATGCACAACTAACAAGCCCGGAGCACCTGTCTGAGGTCTTGAGAAACATAAAATTGGGTTTCGGCGGATTATCGGATTTGAGTGTCATCTCCCCTACCGGTACCCAAGTTGCCTATGCCGGCCCTTTCAACCTTGAGGGAAGAAACTATAGCGACCAACACTGGTTCATCGAGTGCCGCAAAAATAATTATTATGTGAGCGAAGTATTTCGAGGATACCGGGACGTACCCCACATCATCATTGCAGTGAAGTCTTTCCGTGCGGACAACACGTTTTTTATATTACGCGCCACCCTTGAAACAGAACGGCTCATACAAACGCTGACCTCCTATGAAACCGGCAAGCATGCAGATATCTTTCTGGTCAACCTGTCCGGGATCATACAAACGCCGTCAAAACACCACGGCAGCATTTTTGAGAAGATGGCCCTGCTGCCCCTACCTAAATATTCCCCGAGAACACAGACCATCACAGTCGGCGATGGTCAAGGACAATCCATTGCGGGCTATGCTTTTATTTCCACCGAAATTGCCGATACCCCTTTCATTCTCATGGTGATCAAGCAGAAGGAAGGCATGACGGGTGTCTGGGATGAATTGCTTTCCAAAATCAACTGGTTTGTTGGCCTTTGTGTTATAACTATCCTCATCGTTATAACCATTACCTGCACATTCATGGTCAACAAGATGTTTATGGCCGATAAGGACAAGGCTGAAACGCTGGCATTGGTGGAGCAGAACTGTCAGTTGGCATCAGTTGGTCAGCTGGCAGCCGGTGTCGCCCATGAGATCAATAATCCGCTGGCATTGATCAACGAAACAGCCGGCTATATAAAAGATCTTTTCACCATCGCCGAAACATACCATCAGGACGACGAATTGATGGAGAACATCGATTCCATTTTGGAAGCGGTGGAGCGGTGTGGTCGAATCACTGGACAACTTCTCGGGTTTGCACGAAAATTCGATATCAAAATCCAAAAGATCAACTTAAAAGAGATTATTTCCGATGTGCTTAATTTTCACAACAAAGAGGCTGAATACCGAAATATTAAAGTAAATGTGGACATACCGGAGGAGAATATTGAAATTGAAAGTGACCGTGGAAAATTACAGCAGATCTTGCTGAATTTGGTTAACAATGCTTTTCAGGCCATAGATGAAGGGTGCCGACTGGATATCATAGCCAAGCGCGAAGGGCTTGACAGCGTTGTCATTTCCATAAGTGACAATGGCTGTGGTATGCCGGAAGAAACCCTGCCGAAAATATTCGAACCTTTTTTTACCACAAAAGAACGGGGCAAGGGAACCGGACTGGGGCTCGCCATCACGAGCGGGCTTGTTACAAAGCTTCACGGAAATATCTCGGTAAATAGCAAACAGAATGAGGGCACAACCTTTACCATTACCCTGCCGATTCGTACTCAGGAGGAATTGCGCGACAATGAAAATTCTTTTGGTGGATGACGAGAAAAAATTTGCCATAATGCTGTCCAAACGGCTGGCATTACGTGGAATTGACGTCGATGTTGTCTTTACTGGCGAAGACGCCGTGAAAAAAACCGAAATCAACCGATACGACGTGGCCATTCTAGACGTCAAAATGCCGGGAATCGGTGGGATCAAGTTAAGACGGAAATTGATAGAATTGAATTCCGAAATGAAAATTATTTTTCTCACCGGCCATGGATCAGAAAGCGATTTCAAGATTGGTTCAGCTGAAGCCGCTTACTATCTCTCGAAACCACTTCATATTGAAACATTAATTAAAATTCTCCACAAGGTAGCCGGATAGACGATCGCGTACCCAGGGCCCGATGGTTCAACCCCTTAGTTGGGGTCAATTTACTGAATGAGCAAGCATTAGCGTTTAATCCCGTTTTTTCGAGGATACAAAAAAAGTAGAAGGAGACGTCATGAACAATGCCATTGATATTCAAAATAACCAAGACCTGGCGTTTTTTGGAAAAATCAATGCCAACATATCGCATGAACTGAAAAATATCCTTGCCATTATTTCTGAAACAGCCGGACTCTTAAATGATCTGACGGTATTGGCAGAAAAAGGCAAAAAGATTGACATGGACATGTTCAGGACGTGCAGCCAGGATATTGAAGAAGAAATTCAACGTGGTTTTGCAACCGTTAAGCAGATGAATACCTTTTCCCACAGCGTGGATACGTCGGTTAAAAGTGTAAACCTCTTGAATATACTTAAGCTGATGATTAACATTGCCGGTTTCTTGAGTTATGCGAGTAAGACCCGGGTGAACGCTCCCCAAGATGCTGAACTGATGATTTTGACATGTCCGTATCAGCTCCAACATCTGATATATCAGGTGCTTGTAGTTGCATTTAAGACAACGGGAACGGGGGAAGAGATTCAGATCTCCATATACCCGGAAAAAAACGGCGATGTCAGAATAATCTTTTCAGATCTTGGAGAATTATATGATGAGAAATTTCCGATCGATAAAATCCTTGCAATTGCTGCGTCAATTGATGTCAAGATTTTTATAGCCGATGATTTTCAAACTTTCGATCTCCTTATACCAGAGGCTATTAAAACAGTAACAATGATGGGGGCCCATGATTAGAGGAACATCTTGCATGAACAGAAGTGAGGGAGGATGCCATGAGCACTGAAAACAAAATAAAGCTATTGATGGTTGATGACGAGGTTAAATTTTTGAAGTCCATTTCCAGTCGGCTTGAGCTTCAAGACTTTGATGTTACCAGCGCTTCAAACGGAGAAGAAGCCATCGTGTGCGCTGAAAATGGTTTTTTTGATGTGGCGGTTGTAGACTTCAGGATGCCTGGAATAGACGGCGTTCAAGTCTTGAAGAAACTCAAAGACAGACATAAATATCTTGAAATCATTATTCTGACCGGTCATGCGACGATCGATTCGGCGGTTGAATCCACAAAACTGGGTGCGTTTCAATATATTGAAAAACCCTATGCTTTTGATAAGCTAGTTGAAACCATCAAGGATGCTTACGAGGCCAGGTTAAAAAGAAAATTTGCGCATAACACAAAGCGAAACAGAGAAATTCAGAAGCTGTCGATTGGATCGTCTCCATTGGGCATACTCAAGGCATTAGCCCGCCTGGATGATGAGGAGAAATAGATTGTTCGGATATTCATTCAGCAAAAGCCATAACTCATTATATTTTGCATGAACCGATGTATATGAAAAAGGCATTGAACGAGGCCTGTCGTCTGGGAAATCAAACGGCTTGTGACGACTTGAAAAATTTAAAAAAATTGCATGAATATGATTTTGGCCTTTCAATAAGTAAATAAAATCGTAAGTGGATTTTGGTTTTAGAGGGTCTGCTTAGTAAGGAGAGGGATTTTGCAAAAGACGCACGTTTTACTGGTGGATGACGAAAAAGAGTTTGTTGATTCAATGAAAGAGCGCTTAGATTTAGCCGGGTACTCTGCGACCGCCTGCTATGATGCAGAGCAAGCACTGAAAGAGGTGCAATCTAAAGAGTATGATGTTGCAATGATAGACCTTATTATGGTGGACACAGACGGTATTACCGCTATGCATAGGCTAAAGCTATTCAGGCCTCTTATGGAATGCATTGTTATGTCGGGCCAGGGCACACTGCGGATGGCTGTTGAAGCAATGAAACAGGGCGCATTTGAGTTTTTAGAAAAGCCCTGTGATCATAAGCTTGTCACACAAACAATTGATGAGGCTTGTGCAAGAAAGCATGAGCAAGACAAGCGCATACGTAGGGCAGCAAGCAAGGTATTTTCAAAGCTTGAACAGGCAATGGTAGACGTCACATTTGCCGAGGCCGGTCAATTCGGTTCTACAAAGGAGGTCCCGCTCAAGAAGTAGAGATGGTCGTAATAAGCTGAGCTTGGGGTTTTGTGGTTGCATCATTCAATCACCTAACCAGTTCTGGTGGTGCTAACTTCTTTTGGTTGTTGTTAATATTTACATTGACTTGGCAAATATTTTTGCAACTGATTTTTTTGTGCTTTGCTTCGATCCGGAAGAATATAGGCCGCACATCTTTTTTCTATTTCTTTTGAAACATTGACATCCACAGCTATTTCTGAAGCAAAATTGTTTGGGTCTATTCCTTTTTTATCAAAAATATTGCTTACTCTCTGTTCTTTTCTGTAGATGGCTGGGGAGCCTATTGTCAGAAAGCTTTTTGTTTTCATAGATTCTGCCAATTTGTCTTTGAGCATGGGATCAAAAGAAAGGTCCAGTCCCTGAAGCGTCCGATTGCAGTTTATCAGCAATTCTTCATCCAGAATCATTTTTTTGAAACTTCCCCCTGCAAATGCAGCCATAAGGCCGGGATAACACCAGATTTCCTCTACCTGGGTCATATAATAGGGTGCTATTGAGGTGAAACAGGATTCAAATCCGCCTTGGTAATCATTTCTGGTGCCGTCAGATAAGCAACCGCAAAGAACACAACTCATTTCAAAATGCAGGCAAACTTCGTAAAACATAATTTGAACATGAAGGAATTCCGGGCTACCGTATGTCGGTTGTAAAGACCGCATGTCTGTCATGGTGGAAAAATTACTGAAGGACACACTTGTACCAGGCTTGAGTAGCTGAACATAAACCACCCCTGCCAAACAAATGGCAATGTCGTGAACAACGATGCCCAATAAGCTTTCTGGTCCAGTCATAAAGGACAAGGTACAGGGGAAAATCGTGATATCTTGTTCTTCTTCAACCAAAACGGTTAGATTTATCAGGCTTTCTTCATCATAAGACAATGGGGCCATAGGGCAGATCCCCTGCCCCATAACCGGGGAACTGTCATCGCCTTTGATTTCTTTGATCAACTGTATCGCTTTTTTGGCACTGGAGTAAACATCGCTATTTTTTGTGTTTGATTTTGTGGCACGCAAGCTTAAATTCGGGAATTTATCTGAATATTTCAGCATCATCGCGATTTGACCGATATACTGGTCTTCGCTGTCGTTGCCCTCAGGGTCGACGACTCCGGGATTTATTGACTCATATAGATCACAAGTTTCGGCAAGCTGATACATTTTAGCGGCATCCTGAATGTTGCCACGCCGAATTTTCCCGGTGATATCATCTATAATCATGGGGGCGTTGGAAAATGGGGATGCAGCAACCAGTCTTTTGTTATGTGTAGGGGTATATTTGACCTTTGGTAGTGAACCCAATGCCTTTTTCAACAACGACGGAGAGATAAAGACTTTTTT
>Ga0190293_1000755_pt1 | contig 11522 bp, 9 predicted proteins | sample 48693001_MG_FD_161671 | JGI IMG/M metagenome (GOLD analysis project Ga0190293, IMG submission 161671) | Hydrothermal vent microbial mat bacterial communities from Southern Trench, Guaymas Basin, Mexico - 4869-30-0-1_MG | ecosystem: Environmental > Aquatic > Marine > Hydrothermal vents > Microbial... | reverse complement strand
AACCTGTTTGATAAAATTCTTGAGCCGTTCCTCAAACTGTCCACGGTACATCGCTCCGGCGACCATTGCACTCAAATCAAGTGTAACAAGCTGTTTACTCTTGATATTTTCCGGTACATCACCCTCCACAATGCGTTTAGCCAAACCTTCAATTACAGTAGTTTTCCCTGTTCCAGGTTCTCCAATTAACACGGGGTTATTCTTTGTCCGGCGCGACAAAATTTGTATGATACGACGAATCTCATCCTCCCTACCGATTACGGGATCAATTTTTCCCTCCTTGGCAAGTTGCGTTAAATTTATACCATATTTCTCAATGGCATTTACTCCCTGTTCGGGATTCATTTGTTGTTGTTGATTCATAATTTTTTACCTCTAAATAATAAATATAAGTCAATAATAATTAGGCACTAATCGTGCCAAATACTAGGCTACGACAATTAGGATTATTGAAACTTAGCGATGTGCCATTATGGCAGCTTCTGTGCCATTGTTATGAGATTACTTGATTAGTTCGTAAAAAAGGGTTATGCAAAGTTTAAAAATATATTTATAAATCCGTTATATATATAGGCAGTAATATTAATAGTTAATTCTAATGGATAGACAACACCATGAAAAAACTGAACTCCTTTATTGCTATATTGGCAATTGTATCTTTTATGTCTGGTCAAATGGAAAGTAATTCACCAACTTTTAATATAAGCTTTGCTCAAGAGCTGTCTGAAAGCTCGGTAGATGGGCGTGTTATGCTTCTTATTTCGACTAATGATGAGGATGAACCACGTTTCCAGGTTACTGATGGAGTTAATTCACAATTGGTATTTGGAATTGATGTTGAGGAGCTCACTGCCATCGACAATGTTAAATTTATTGGAAATAAATTTGGATATCCTTTATCAAGTCTTTCAGAATTACCCGAGGGTGATTATTACGTACAGGCTTTATTACATAAATATGAAACATTTAACCTGTCAACAGGTCATACTGTTAAATTACCTATGGATAAAGGAGAAGGTCAGCAATGGAATAAATCTCCAGGTAATTTTTTCAGTCAACCACAAAAGTTACATATCACAGGAGAGTCAAATATTGATATTATAATGACCGAAATTATTCCACCTATCAATCCACCTCAGGATACCAAGTACATTAAGCATATTCAAATGAAAAGTGAATTACTTAGCAAGTTTTGGGGTAGAAACATGTATTTGGGGGCTAATGTACTGTTGCCAGAAGGATTTGATGAACATCCTGAAGCACATTACCCATTAATTATATTTCACGGACATTTTCCTTATAGTTTTGGTGGATTTAGAACCGAACCTCCTGAAAAAGACCTTGAACCGACTTATAGTGAGCGATTTCAGTTAGATGGCTATAATATAATCCAACAACAGGAGGCCTATGATTTTTATCAACAATGGATTTCTAAGAACTTTCCCCGTGTAATAATAATAGAAGTACAGCATGCTACTCCATATTATGATGATTCTTATGCTGTGAATTCGGCCAATATGGGACCCTATGGCGATGCTATAACCTATGAGTTGATACCTTTTGTTGAAGAAAAATTTAGAGGTATTGGCGAAGGTTGGAGCAGGTTTACCTATGGTGGTTCTACAGGTGGTTGGGAAGCCTTAGCTGTGCAGGTAATGTATCCTAAAGAATATAATGGTTGTTTTGCTGCTTGTCCTGATCCTATAGATTTTAGGGCTTATACCGTTGTGAATATTTATGATGATAAAAATGCCTACTACATCGATGGTGACCACAGAAAAGTTTTAAGACCGGGTGCTAGAGATTATTTAGGACATATTAAAACCTACCTTAAGGATAGTAATTATCGTGAACTTGCTTTGGGAACTAAAAGTCGTTCAGGCCAACAATGGGATATTTGGGAAGCAGTTTACTCTCCTCAAGGAGAAGATGGTTATCCAGTTAGAATTTGGGACAAAATAACTGGTGAAATAGATCATGATGTGGCTAAATACTGGAGGGACAACTACGACTTACGTTATATCTTGGAACGCGATTGGGATAAATTAGGCCCCGACCTGCAAGGCAAAATCAATATTTATTGCGGTGAAATGGACAATTACTACCTGAATAATGCCGTATATCTGATGGAAGGATTTCTTGAGAGTACAACTGATCCATATTATGGTGGTGAAGTTGATTATGGTGCACGTGATGAGCATTGTTGGAATGGTGATCACGATAATCCAAATGCCATTTCAAGGCTTCGATATAATACCATGTATTTGAACAAAATTCTAAAGCGCATTGACGAAAGTGCACCCAAAGGTGCTGATTTAACAAGTTGGCGGTATTAAGAATTACTATTTAAATAGTTCGTAAAAAATGGTTTATTCGAAGTGTCGTTACATATTGACCACTAATGCAACTTCAGCACACTATCACCAATAAACTCTCTCAATAAAGAATCCCGTGATTATTTTTTCATCGTAGAAATCATCTACTTGTGCCATAGTAATAGTACACAATAATAAACTTTTGTCCACTTCTATCATTATGATTTAGTATATAAATCAATAAACTTAACTAGTTGAGTTTATCTTGAAAATAACAGATGTAATATCGTCTTCTTGAGTGTGTTTTTCAGAAAAGGAGCAAACTTCTTTATAAATAAATTCTACTATTTGTTGGGCAGTAGCTTTTTGTTCACATTTAACAATATTAAGAATCCGATCAATTCCAAATTCCTTTCCGTCAGGTGATTGCGCTTCCATTATTCCGTCCGTGAAAAATATTGCAATGTTATCCGGAGTTAGTTTGATAGGTTCACTATTTTCAATCTTAAAGTCTTTTTGAAAACCCAATGGTAAACCTGTACTCTCCATTACATAATCGGTTTTGCCGGAACGGTTAAGTAAATATGCAGGTACATGTCCCGCACTAGCATACACCAATGACCGTTCGCGAGGATCAAGTCTAGCCAATATTAGGGTAACGAATTGCTCATTCTGAAGGTCTGCTATAAGCTCATTGTTAAGTTGGGTAAGTATCTTAGCTGGGTTGTTATCCATTTTAGTAAACGCGCGTAAAAATGCGCGCATTTCCGCCATAATCAGAGCTGCTCCAATACCATGACCAATCACATCACCAATCGCAATTGCGATACAACCGTCTGGCATCGTAATAAAATCGAAATAATCTCCTCCCGTTTTATCGGCTGGATACGCTGCTCCGGCGATATCAAAGCCGGGCACAGAAACTGCTGAATTGTAATAAAATTGTTGTACTTGGCGCGCTAGGTTCAACTGAAACTCTTGATCCTGCTGCTTCCTTATCTCAGTGATATCCTTCAACACTGAGACAAAGCTGTATATATTTCCATTATCATCTTTCAATGGTGAAATGCTCTGATCTGACCAGTAAAGTTCACCATTCTTTTTTTTGTTGATGACAGTTGAGCGATAAGACATTCCACCTAAAATTGTTTTCCACATATTTTTGTAAAATGCTTTGCCGTGTTTGCCGGAATTAAGAATCCGTGGTGTTTTTCCTATGACGTCATCACGTTTGTACCCTGAAGTGACTTCGAATGCCGGATTTACATACTCGATTACACCTTGCAAGTTAGTAATGACAATACTGTCAGCTGTCTGCTCTACACCACTGGCAAAATGCTCTAATCGCTCGCGTTGTTTCCTTAGTTTAGTGATATTTCGAAATATTATTATACCATACTTGACTGAACCTTTTTCATCCATTAAAGGGCTGGCAGAGATACTAATCCAAACCCCTTCAGTACGTTCCGGATTTTTTATAAAAATATGCTCATCGATAACTTCCTCGCCTCTTATTGCTCTAGCTAAGGGTAGCTGTTCGGCAGGGTATGGTGTTATACGGTCAGTTCGATAGCAGCCATATACCGATGTCCAATTGGCTTGTGCTATATCCCTGGAACCTATTCCCAATATTTTCTTAGCTGCCGGATTGAAAAACAGAAAATCACTATTCATGTCAGCAACAATCACCCCGTCAGTAAGACTATTTAAAACTGCTTTTAGCGGTTCTTTTCCCTCTATAAACTTCATTTTGAATCCTTCTATATGAATTAATTAACAGCAAAGTGAGTTAACGATAAAAACTAACTCTATAACAATATTCACTAACATGGATACTAAACATTTTATTTATTAATGTAAAGTACTATAATATCAGATACTTATGTCCGAATATCATTTAATGCATTTTTTATTATTATATAAATGTATACCAAAATGGAAATGGACTTTCAAATCTAAAACCCTACGTTTTTAATATACTAAATTTAGTCTGTTTGTTTTGGGATATGTTTTTGGTACAATTTCACTGTTTCTTTAACAAAAAAATACAAATATTCGTAAAAAAATGATTATGTAAAATAATATTTCGAGAATGCCTAATGCAACTTCAGGACACTTCCGCCAATAAACTCCCGCATTAACGAATCCCACGGAATTATTTTTTCATCGTAAAAATCATCCACTTGCGAGAGCAAATTATGAATTCTCTCAGCACGTATAAAGGCATCTCGGCGTTTAGGGTCATCTTGCCATTCTTTGATGTAGTCTGGTAAACTCTCAAATGTGAATTTCTTAAGATATGGTAATTCAAATGGAATTGTCCCATTCACTATAAAATCGGTATCGCCTTGGAATGGAATGATGTGTTTTAATTCACTGCGTCTTACATAATGCCAATGACCAATTGTCTGACGCATATCGTAGCCACGTGATGCACTATCGCGTACCATTCGGCGTAGTAAACGGATATCTGTCCAACGGACAAAACGATTGTCGATATCTTTCAATTGCGATATCGTTTCAATATATACTTTTACCTTATTCTCATCAGGCACACTTTGCGTCATCGGCTCATACAAGCCGTGTAAAGTATCAATAATAATTACCTGATTTGGCAGAATTGCCTTTTCCTGAACATTAAGATGGCGTTTCCCCTTTGCAAAATCATAGTACGGCATTTTGATGGTTTTACCATCAATTAGCTCTGCAAGATGTTGATTAATTAGTGTAATATCTAATGCTTCCGGGGTCTCAAAATCGTGGTCGCCGTATTCATCTTTTGGATGATATTCCAAATCAAAAAAGTAATGATCAAGATTGAGCGCAACTGTATCCAAACCGGCTTCATTTAGTTCGTGAGAAATTTTGGCAGTTGTTGTTGTTTTTCCAGACGAGGAAGGTCCTGCCACAATAATAAGTTTTACATCGTCCTTTTCATCCGCAATTTCCTTTGCAATATTCTGTATATGTCGATTATAATTCTGTTCATATGATCTTACTAAATCAGGAATTTTGCCGTCTCTAATTATCTTGTTCAGTTTTTCAATTGTTTCGCATTGATGCTCCATATTCCACAAAAGTGCTTCGTACATTGTACGATATGGAATGCGCGGGTCTTCGGTTAAGCGTCCCTTTTTAAATTTTTCACGACGCCGATATTCACGATAAATAATATATGCTTTTGCGGTTTTGCCATGCCCATTGTCTATCAGAATTTTTTCCACATTATCTTGTATTTCGTTGACCAACGGCATATCCGGTGCGTTAAAATTGTGATTTACGATTGTTGTCACTTCTCGAGCAAGTTTACCACTTAACTCTTTTTTATGTCCACCAATTGATGCTGCTGCGCGATATATCCCATCAGCAATTTTATCTTCATCAAACGGTACTATACGCCCATCGCGTTTCACAACATGAGTAATTGGTTTATTTTTTTTATTTGATATCATTTCAATTATTTAATTACTTTTTTGAAAAACACTTCACTTGTATTATTGTCATCAATTCCCAAAATGGAACCACGATCTTTAAAACCCATATGCCTATGCCACTCTTGGGCTTTTATTGCATTTTCCTCTGATGAACTAAATAACATATCATTTCCTCTTTTAATCAGAAACTTTTCGAGATAAGATAAAAGTGTTTTTCCGATACCGCTTTTTCTATATTTACTGACTACCCATATAAAAGAAATAAAAGGAATATGATGCCATAGATAATCATAGACTAAATATCCAACTGATTGATTATCAATTTTGGCTACCAATATCTCGTTATACTTGTACTTTCTATCAAAGATTTCACCGGACAGCTTAGAATTACTAATTAAAAATGGTTTGTCCTGTTTTGTTGCAAAATCTGTGGTAAGGTTTTTCATAAATACTAAACCTTCAAGGTTTTAAAAACCTTGAGGGTTTTATCTTAAAGAAACAATATATTTACGTAATTCAGCAACCATTTCAGGTCCATGTGCGTAAGTATTCGTTTCCATATCTAACCAAGTACTGTTAGGCAGCATTTTATCCATTTTAATGAGGTTTTCAGGTTCGTGTAGTAAATCTTTGGATGCACCGATCATTAAGACCGGCAATTCGATATCTTTTAATATATCCCATACTGTATATTTAGATAATGCCGCTGCAGCAGGTTTAAGTTTTTTAGGATCGGCAGCGTCTAGAGCATTGCAGTATTTTTCATACTGAGCGAGGTCAGTTTCGATATCCAATCGAAATTTACGTAAATACCACTTTATAAATGGCCTTAGTGCATTATAAAGTCCAGGCCAAACAATACTGATCAGTATCTTGCCCCACCAAGGAGTCCGGTATTCTGCATTAGGTCCTAACAGCGCAAAACACAATGGAAGCGGTTTCAAATCCTTATAACTCTCTAATATAGATGTTCCACCAAGAGAACTACCAAATATTATATATTTATCCTTTTCAAGTTTATATATTTCTACAAGTTTTGCAATATCATCAGCAATTGCTTCAACGGAGAACTCTACTTTACCATTCACTTGAGATGTTATTTTTTCCCTTGATTCAGCATAAATTATATTAAAATCTTTTGTCATCTCCTTCAGAACTATTTTCCATCCTTTCATTAGAGAAATCCAACCGGGAATAAATAGTACAGTAGGCTGGTCAGTGTTTTTTGCAAGTGTAAATTTAATTACTCGTAAAGAAACATTCTTAGTTACGGGTACCATTTCTTCTGTCCACTTGGTCCCGGGTGCACAATAATCAATGAGATTATCTGAAGGAAAGATTACATTTTTCATTTCGTTTTCCATTTATATTATAATATTAAGAGCTTGTTTAAGAATTGAATATTTTGCTGGAGGATACCCTGCCGATTCTCCATCCATCTCTATATAAAAATTACGATTTGTATCAAAATTTAACGTAGTGCAATTACGGTGATGTGCAGGTTTTTTATTCAATGCAGTTCCTGCATATAAAGCAGGAATTAATCCTAATAATTTTAGTTTTGATGTTCTACTAACATAAGCGACTGTAAGTTTGCCATCATCTTGTTTAGTTTCAACATTATAATACATTCCACCACCAAAATAAGGCGTTTTAAAAACTGTAACATTGGTGATTTCTGTGAAATTTACATCTTCATCATCAAATTGTAATTCACATGGGATGGTTTTAAATTGAGCAATGGCTTTAATACCAGCTATTATCGCCGCAGCATCAACACTCCACCTTTTTATATATTTAAATAGCCCCGTATTTTTTGTGAATCTTTCATTCGCTAAACTGATTACGCCAATACTGGAATTATTAATAAAATAATTTGTTACAGGATTACCGCTACTATCATTACATTCAATTTTACCGATATCAACTGCAAATAATTCTTCTGATAAAATTAATTCAATATTCGATTTGCTATTAGGATATTTTTTAGCAAAATCGCAGCTGCTCCCTGCCGGAATAAGTATCAACTGCAATTGATCGGGCGCTTTACCCTTTTTCATAACCCCTTGCAATACTTCATTGACCGTTCCATCCCCACCAAATACCGCAATACGATGATAACCACGCTCTAAGACATCCAATACAACATCAGTAGCATTTTGTGGAGCAGTTGTAAATTGGTAATCAAATTCAATATTATTTGCTTTTAATTCATTGGATAATTCAATCCATCTTTTATGCGCCTGTCCTGCACCGGCAGCCGGATTACAAATAAAAAATATTTTATTTTCTTGATCTTCTTTCATATTAATTATAATAAAAACTATTTCATAGTTTCTAATTGTTTTCTCAGTTGTTCAACTACTTTACCCTGATCGGATATTTTATCTTTAGTCTTTTCTTGTTTTTTAATATTTGACTGATTATCCTTTTTTGCTTTTTCTATCTTTTTTGATGACTTATTTATCGACTTAAGGTTATCGCTGTATTTATCAACCAATTTCTCCAGACTCTTTTGCAGTTTCAATAATTTTTTATTTGCTTCCTCATATTCAGGAGAGACTTCTCCATCACTAATTGAAGTCGATGGATTACTAAGGACTTCTTCTACAACTAATCCTTGTGCAGAAATTGCGTCTTTAGTTTTTGCCTGTTTCTTTAAATTTGATTTATTGTCTTTTTCCGCATTCGCAATCTTTTTTGTGTATTTTTCTATAGAATTGCTATTGTCGTCATAATCCTCTATAAGCTTTTTTAGTTCTTTTTGCAGTTTAGAAAGTGTTTTTTTCTCTATCTCAAATTGTTCGTTAACTTTTGCTTTTTCTACAACAAAAACAAAATATTCTAAATAGTTTTCTATAACTCTGTAATTATCACTTTGATTGGAAGATGAAAGAAATTCTTCACTAGAAATGACGCACAATTCCAAAATAACATTGTTCTTCTTTTTATCCAATTTCATATACCAATCAACCGGATTTGATAAATCTTCTAAAGAGACGCCCTTAGTTATAAATTCACCTTTTTTCTTATCAACTTTGCCAAACGATTTATTATATAGTTTCCATTCATTTTCAACTAATTTTCTTTCTACGTCAAATAATGTTAACCGCAACGCGTTATGTTCCCCAAAATTAAACTCTGCCATACTTTCACTAACTTGAGCAATAAGGAAAGAAATAAATATAAAAATGCTAATTAGATACTTAAGATATTTTTGCATAGGATTTTCCTCCAAGTAAAATTTAAGCTAAATATTTTATTATAAATAGTGCAACTTTTGTCACCTGTACAATAACCTAACTATAAGTAAATTAGGATTGCTAAATTTGATATTACAGAATAACCCGAAATTCCCTAGGAGTAGTAATGGTTAAAAAATTATTAATTCTATCAGTAATCATTTTCAATTTGTTACTTGCTCAAGGTAGAAGCCTCCCCGCCTTTATTTATGGACCATCAGCTACTTCATACAAGATGGCAGGTGATAGTGTTACAATTAAAAAACTGAAATTAGGTAAAAGACTATCTGATGATCTTTATATTACTTCAGGTAAGGAGAAAGCATTTCTATTGGTATGTGAAGAAACATTGATAGAACTTCAACCTGAGTCAAAAATTGTAATTGACAGATCCGACTTATATATCAGGGTCATTACCGGCAATGTAATTATACACAAAGCAGAGGATATTAATTCATTTTGCTATAATGTTGTTGTGGAGAGCGGAGCAATTGGGTATATCGGTTCCGGTAAATTAAAATTAAATATTAATTATCAAGATGACATTCTTTATAACGGTACTTTTTATCCAACAACAGATTATGTGTTAGTCAACAAGGATTTTCTTAAAGAAACTCGAAGAGATGGGAAATACATACTTTCGCTTATCTACCAGTACGATCTCCCATCACTCCAAAAAGAATTTAATCTTCCAAGCAATCGTAAGAAGAATTTTAGATTCTCAAGCAGGGAAAAAACAGGTACGGCAAGTTATAGATCAAATTCATATTTTCATGCCGGTACAAATCTAAAGTGGCGAATGCAGGAAGTTGAATTCGTTTACAACATATGGATTGCTATTTCACCAACCGAGGGATTCTACACAAAAAATTGGGATGAATGGCAGGACATTATAAATAACATTCATCATTTACAAATATTCCACCCTTCCGATCCTTTATTTTTAAGAATCGGGATGATCGATAAACTAGAATTTGGACGGGGATATTTAGTAGATAATTATAATAATACTATTATTTTACCTTTTGAGAATTTAACCGGTTTAAAGATCAAAGCTGGTAATCGAAAATATATGGCAAATCTATTCTTAAATGATTTGACTAGGCCACGAATTGGGGGATTATATTTCAATAAAAGGATTTCAAGAAGATTCGATGCAAATTTTACATATGTAGGTGATTTTAACCAATATTCAAATATTTTAGATAGCGACAAGGATTCTTATCCCGATAAAATCGATCCTCAGGATAATATTGAAAATTTTCCAAATGAAACAGTTATTGTCGATGATGATACAACCTACACTAATAATTTAATTAGTTTAGACGATATCGATGATATTCAACTCCATGCTTTTGGGTTAGGATTGAAATATCAAATTGCAAATATTGCCGGTTCTGATGTTTATGTTACTGGTGATATCGCTTTCTTGACTACACCGGGAATGGGAATTTCGTTTCCTAATTTATATATTGGAAATGAAATATTTGACATAGGTATCGGTGCCGATTTTCAAAGTCACGATTTTCGACCATCGATTTTCGATCGTAGCTACGAATATAAAAAAGCACGATTTATTAAAAATAAAGATGATGAATATGAATTAATCACTCGCGACATTAATTATAAAGATGACGTGGAAGGTTGGTATACAGGTTGGAATACATTTTTCAATTTACGTTTAGCAAAACGATTAACTTTAAAAACAAAATATCGCGAAGTGACTAGAGATGATGTTTTTAATAGACATGTTACTATTTCCATAAAAAGTCGATATAGTTTTTCCAAATATTTAAAAAGTTATTCATTTTTTATGGATAATAAAGATTTTGATAAAATTTTTAAAGAACGTACAGATGGACAAATATTAGGATTTACAATATCAACCCGTCCACATGTTGCCATTGACGTTGATGTACGTTTTAGACAACAATACCAGGATAAAGATGGTGATGAAAAAATTCAAGACGATGATGTGGAACGCAACTTTTCTCTAAATATATCTGCTGATACAAATTATTGGTGGAAAAAATATAAAAATCGGAAAACAAAATAATAAGAAAAATTAATTTATATTTATTTTAACAATATAAAAATATAGACAAAATATTTCATTAATTAATTAGGGAATATCTTATTAAAATATTAATTTAAGGTACAAAGGCAAGATTGAAAAAAATAAATCATCAAAATAATCCATATGCTAACGCTAATTCGTTTTTACATTAAGTTAATCAAAACTCCCCAAACAGGATTATTATTACTTACTGCAATTGCGGGTTATCGTAGTGCGCCTAATGAATATGCTTTTACAGTAATATTTTTAGCAATGTTAGGATTATTATTAGCTATAAGTGGAACAACTGCTTTAAATATGGTGTTTGACCACGATATTGATACAATAATGGAACGTACAAAAAGTCGTCCTTTACCTTTAGGAAATATTTCAGATAAAAACGCTATAATATTTGGAGTAGTATTAATTATCATAGGTATGCTAATTAATTTTAGGATTTCAATCATTTACGGTG
>Ga0190293_1000754_pt1 | contig 11530 bp, 7 predicted proteins | sample 48693001_MG_FD_161671 | JGI IMG/M metagenome (GOLD analysis project Ga0190293, IMG submission 161671) | Hydrothermal vent microbial mat bacterial communities from Southern Trench, Guaymas Basin, Mexico - 4869-30-0-1_MG | ecosystem: Environmental > Aquatic > Marine > Hydrothermal vents > Microbial... | reverse complement strand
GGAAATATTAAAATTGCACAAAGATAGACGAGCAGGATGTAATATGCAAGAACTCAGGAAAAAACAGTCGCTCCTGCTATTCACAGATCACTTTCACATATTGAAGCTGCTCTTTTCCGGTCTGGCGACTTAAAATATATAATCCCGGAGGCAGGGAAGAGAGATCAACATGATCCTGCATCCCTTCCATTTCAAAGATCTTTACCACTAGTCCGGCACTGTTGAGGAAGGTAAGCCGGGAGCTTTCCGGCACCGGTTCCATATAGAGCATTCCCTTAACCGGATTGGGATATACCTGTAAATTGTTTTCCTTCGCCCTGGAATCCCTTATGCCAGCTGGAATATCAGGTTTCACGAGTCTTTTAGTGGTATATAGCCGGTATTCCCCGGGATTAAGAGAAATGGCTTCCTGCAGGTCGCTAACATTGATACTATCTCCTTCGAAATAGCTGTACCACCATCCAGTCTTGCTGAAGGAAGGATTTACAGCAAGATCCTCAACATCAAAATTCCAATAATGCGAACATCCATATCCTCATGATTGATTTCGATCTTTTTGGCAGCATCAGAGACAGCAAGGGTGAAGTCATCGGAGCTAAAAGCAGGCTCACTTCGCTTAAGATTGATTAATACGGACCAAAGTTGGTATACTCTTCTTCTGACACCCGTATCATAATAGTCCCACCGGATCGGCTTGTTACAGACCCGGCAGTCGTAATCGATGCTGTAATCATATCCCAGTTCCCCGAATTGCCAGATCATCTTGGGTCCGGGTATTGTAAAGAAAAAGACCCCGGCCAGCGCCATTCTTTCCAGGGCAGTATTCCGGTCCTGGATGTTATAAGTGCCAGAAGAGTTGCCATAGCTTAGGTTTTTATACATGAGACGTTCTTCATCGTGACTTTCCATATATCCTACCAGCAATGGTTCATTCCAAAACCGTTCTTTGTAGGAGATCCCGCTGAAATCTGAACCATCCTCATAAGCCATAGTAGCTTCGTTATAGGCACCATTGAGATTTCCCCAGATCATCATACCTTCCTCAGAAAGTTCGAACTCTTCTGCATTGGCAGCGAAGTGCTCCAGGATTACATAGGCATTGGCATTGGCCTGCCAGATATGATTGGCCATTCGCTTCAGAATGTTGATCCGGGACAAATCGTATCCACCACCATCGCCCGCAGTGTTTGTAAACCCTTTGGTAAAATCAAAGCGGAATCCATCCACATGGAATTCATCTATCCAGTAATGGTTGACGCTGTCAACAAAATTTTCAGTGGTCTGACTTTCATGATTGAAGTCATAGCCCCAGGAGAAGACAGGATTGGGAGACTCCACATTGTACCAGGGATTATCGGCACTTACTTTATTGGTGGATTGGTCATAGTATAGCTGTACCAGGGGAGATTGTCCGTAGGAGTGATTCAGGACCATATCGATAATCACAGCAATACCTCTTTGGTGACATGAGTCGATAAAGACCTTCAGGTCGTCGGCCGGACCATAATATTTATCCGGGGCGAAATAAAAAGATGGGTTATAGCCCCAGCTTTCATTTCCTTCAAATTCATTGACCGGCATCAGTTCAATGGCATTGATTCCCAATTCAAAGAAATAGTTTAGTGTATCGGTCAGGGTTTGCCAATCATGCGCTTCCAGAAAATCACGCAGAAGTAACTCGTAGATTACAAGCTTCTCCTTGTCCGGGGGGGCAAATCCGGAATCTTCCCAGGTGTATTGAGGCTTGTCGGTTTGAAACACTCCGCATATTCCCGTGGCATAATCCGACGGATATGGTTTCAGGCCAGGATAGGTTTCTTCAGATATCCATTTATCGTTCCAGGGATCAAGTACTTTTTCGCTATAGGGATCGGCAATGGTAAGCGATCCATCCACCAGGTACTGAAAGGCATATTCTGTTCCTGGCTCAAGGCCATCAAGAGTTATCCAGAACCTACTTCCATCTTTATTCATCCTGGATCCGGATCCGGGGGTCCAGTCATTGAAATCGCCGATGACAAAAACATGTTCCTTGCCGGGGGCAAAAAGCACCATTTGAACCAAATTATCATCCACATAATTAATCCCATCCTTCAGGCTGTCTGGCATGCTAAGATCCGCTAAGGTTTCAAGCACATGAATAAATACAGAATCATTAACCGTTTCGTCGCCCGAAGTTGCGCTAACACGGATCCAGTAATCGCCTGGCGAATCCATTATAAATGAGTGGCTTATATTTGTTCCAGAAGCGGACTTAACCAGCGTTTTCCCATTAAACAAGGATAGATTCGATGCTTTGTTTGATGCGGCTTCAAACAGAATGGTATCTCCGGGATCAAGCACCCGGTTTCCATTAGGCTGGATAATGGAGACCGCAAAGGCATCATCAAATACTTCTGCAAAAATATCCTTTCCTCCGTCATCTTTACCCTCCTTGCTGGAGTCGGCACTTCTGAAAACAAAGGCCAGATGTGTGATGCTTTCGTGGGTAGGCACTCCGTAATAGTCCCTGATAGTGGGTCCGATCTCCAGGGAGTAAAGGTTTGCCGATTCCCTGGTCAGTTTGGTTTCTGCCGTATTGACCCCCCAGTTAGTCTTCACATATTTCCAATCACCCATATCGGTGCTTTGATCGGTAATCACCCCGGTATGAGCATAGACATCACCGGTAAAATCTTCAAGTCCGGCTGTTCCCAGTGAGGCGTCATAGTAGATGGTGATTGCCTGACCGGGAGTAGGCAGATCCGGGTCGCTGGTAATGATCTGTGCAGTTGCCAGTAAAGGAACAAGAATCAATAGTAACGTGACAGGTAATCGAAAGAAGGGTTTCATAGGGAACAAAATAAAGTTATTTTTCCATGAAAATCCCGATAGTGGTACAGGTTTTTAATATTTTAGCCTTTGACTTAACGTGATCTTAAAGAAATGAAAAAACCAAAATTAAGCTTCTGGCAGATTTGGAACATGAGTTTCGGATTCCTCGGAATCCAGTTTGGATTTGCCCTTCAGAATGGAAATGTAAGCCGGATATTCCAGACCCTGGGAGCGGAAATTGACCAGATCCCGATCCTTTGGATTGCAGCTCCAGTAACCGGATTGATTATCCAACCCATTATTGGATATATGAGCGACAAGACGTGGGGCAGGCTGGGACGCAGGCGTCCCTTCTTTCTTGTTGGGGCCATTCTCGCATCCATAGCTCTGATCTTTATGCCCAACTCTCCCAGTTTATGGATCGCAGTGGGGATGCTCTGGATTATGGATGCTTCCATCAACATTACTATGGAACCCTTCCGGGCCTTTGTGGGCGATATGCTGCCCAATGAACAAAGAACCAAGGGTTTTACCATGCAGAGCTTCTTTATTGGGATTGGTGCATTTGTTGCCTCCTGGCTTCCCTATATGCTTTCTGAGTGGTTTAATATTTCAAACACCGCTCCAGAGGGAGAGATTCCCCAGACCGTGGTTCTTTCCTTTTACCTGGGAGGTGCGGTATTCCTTCTGGCGGTTTTGTGGACGGTGTTCCGGACCAAGGAGTATTCGCCTGAAGAGTTGAAAAGTTTTGCGGAAGAGTCGGAGACTGATATGGAGATTCACGAGGAGACCACTGAACCATTAAAGAAGTACTTGCGCAGGGGAATCATCTGGTCTATCGTGGGACTGATATTTGCCATGCCGGTCTACTATTTTGAACTGGAGAAAGAACTGTATATTCTCTCCGGCGGCTTTGCACTATTTGGGATTCTTCAGCTGGTAACAGCAAGCCTGGTGAGCAGACAAAAGGAAAAGAACGGACTTGTAAGCATTATAACGGATCTATATCGCATGCCGCTTACCATGAAACAGCTGGCCATTGTACAGTTTTTCTCATGGTTTGCGCTTTTTAGCATGTGGATCTATATGACACCGGCGGTTACCTCACATATGTATCATACAGCCGACACCACTACCGTGGCCTATAACGAAGGGGCCAACCTGGTAAGCGGGATGTTTGGCTGGTACAATCTGTTTGCGGCAGCATTCGGACTGGTACTACTGCCTTTCCTGGCCAAATTGACCAGCCGGAAAATTACCCACTCGATAGCCCTGGTCGTAGGGGGGGTGGGTCTGGCATCTATCCTGATACTGAACAATCCGCAGCATATGATCTTTTCCATGATCGGAATCGGCCTGGCCTGGGCCAGTATTCTGGCTATGCCCTATGCCATCCTTACCGGATCACTGCCATCACATAAGATGGGTATATATATGGGCATTTTCAACTTCTTTATCGTGATCCCCCAGATACTCGCGGCAACTATTCTGGGATTTATGGTGAAATCACTCTTTGGAGGCGACAGTATTTATGCCCTGCTTACGGGAGGTATCTCTATGGTGGTGGCTGCAGTGCTGATTTTGTTTGTGAAAGATGTGCATAACAAGTAGATAAGAATTCAGGTCATGATAGGATATTACAAAGCAGATCCGTGGAGCATTGTTGAGGAAGGATTTGATCCAGCTATGCAAGAGGCTTCAGAAAGTATTTTCAGCCTGGGAAATGGTCGGATGGGTCAGCGGGCCAATTTCGAAGAGCATTACTCGGGAGAAACCCTCCAGGGAACTTACCTGGCCGGTGTCTATTACCCTGACAAAACCAGGGTGGGATGGTGGAAGAATGGCTACCCTGAGTATTTTGCCAAGGTGCTCAATGCGCCCAACTGGATTGGCATCGACATCGAAATTGATGGTGAACAGCTGGATCTGAACCGGTTCAAACCAGTGGAGTTCAGGCGTGAATTAAATATGCAGCAGGGTTATCTGGAACGGACTTTCGCAATCTATGTGGGTACGGGCAGACTGGAAATAGCCTCCCGCAGGTTCCTGAGTATGAGACGTGACGAGATCGGGGCGATCCGCTATGCCATTCGCTCAGTCGATTTTTCGGGAGAGATATCCTTTGCCCCCTATATTGATGGCAATGTGGTGAACCAGGACTCCAACTATGATGAGCTTTTCTGGGAAATGGAAAGCTCCAAGGCGGTTGCAGGATCGGCCTACCTCATGGCACACACCCGAAAAACAGGCTTTGTGAGCTGTATGACTATGTGCTATACCCTGGAGCTGAATGGAGAAGCCTTGCAGTTAGAACCAGAGGTGATACAAAAGGAAGACTATGTATCCAACCGGGTCCGTCTTAAACTGGATCAGGGGGAGGAGGCCATATTATACAAATTTGTATCTGTGCTTACTTCCATAAATCACAAACCCGAAGAGATGGTCTCCAGTGGTATCAATCTGCTAATCGAAGCCATGAGCATGGGATTTGATGCACTCTTCGAGGAGCATATTGCAGTCTGGGAGGAAAACTGGGCTCATTCGGATATTATCATTGAAGGGGACACATCAGCACAGCAGGGGATCCGTTTCAATATTTTTCAGTTGAACCAGACTTATACAGGAAAAGATGAACGACTGAACATTGGTCCAAAGGGTTTTACCGGGGAAAAGTATGGAGGAAGTACCTACTGGGATACAGAAGCCTATATGATCCCTTTCTATCTGAGTACCGCGAAGGAAAAAGTTGCAAGGAACCTTTTGGTCTACAGATATAAACATCTGGAGAAAGCCATCGAAAATGCTGAGAAACTTGGATTCACAGATGGAGCGGCGCTCTATCCTATGGTTACCATGAACGGGGAAGAGTGTCACAACGAGTGGGAGATCACTTTCGAAGAGATCCACCGCAACGGGGCCATTGCATTTGCCATTTATAACTATGTAAGGTATACCGGCGACAGGAAGTATCTGGCTTCGAACGGACTGGAAGTACTGGTAGCCATATCACGCTTCTGGCGCCAGAGGGTCAACTGGTCCTACGAAAAAGGGAAATACGTGATGCTAGGCGTGACCGGTCCCAATGAGTATGAAAACAATGTAAACAACAACTGGTATACCAATAAGATGGCCAGCTGGACACTCTCCTATACCAGGGCGGAGCTGGAGCATTTGAAAAATGAGGATCCGGCAGCATTTGATCTCCTGGCAGGAAAAACCGGATTGAAGCTTGAAGAGGAGAGTAAAGCTTGGAAGGACATTGTTGAGAAACTCCATTTCCCTTATGAGGAAAAGTTGCAGGTGTTTTTGCAACAGGATGGATTTATGGACAAGGAGCAGGTAATGGCAGCAGATCTGGATCCGGCAGAGAGACCCATCAACCAACACTGGTCATGGGATCGCATTCTGCGCTCCTGTTTTATCAAACAGGCAGATGTCTTGCAGGGAATCTATGTTTTTGAGGATCAGTTTGATCGGGAAACCATCGAGCGGAATTTTGATTTTTACGAGACACGAACAGTGCACGAAAGTTCCCTGTCTCCCTGCGTTCACTCCATCCTTGCCAACCGCATCGGGCGATCCGAAAAGGCCTATGAGATGTACCTTCGAACCTCCCGGATCGATCTGGACGATTACAACAATGAGGTGAATGAGGGACTCCATATTACCAGCATGGGAGGTACCTGGATGTCGGTGGTCTATGGATTTGGCGGAATGATGGTCAAAGACGAATTACTCAGTTTCGAACCGCATCTTCCGGCAAGCTGGGAGGCTCTTTCCTTTAAGGTCCTCTACCGGGGTCGCACCCTGAATGTGCATCTTGAGAAGAAGAAAGTGACTATTACTAATCTGGCAGGCATAGGACTGGACCTCTATCTGGCGGACACCAGGGTGCACCTTGAGGAAGCGGGGTCAGTGTTTGCGGAGTTTACAGGTCAAAACCCAGGTTCATGAGGTTAGTTCGCTCGTGGATATGGATGGCCTGGAACCCCAGTTCTTGTGCTGCTTTAATATTATGGATAGTGTCGTCGAGGAAGAGAGTCTCCTGTGGTTTAATAGCGGCATCCTTGATTACATATTTCCACGCTTCACTGTCAGGTTTATGCCAGCCAATCTCATGAGAGTAGTATAGCTTCTTAAAGACTTTTTGCATAGACTCACCTGAGGTTTCGAGGTACATTTGCTCGAACACCTTCACATGCAGGGCCGATGTATTGCTAAGCATATACAGATTATAACGCTTCGAAAGCACCTTCAGTAATTTGACCCGCTCCTCAGGAAAGCGAACCAGCATTGCATTCCAGGCTTCATCAAAAGCTTGATCTGTCATTTCTACACCAGCGGCTTTCCTTATCTGGTTCCTGAATTGTTCCGTATTGAGCTTTCCCGTCCCGTATTTAAAATAGAGATCCGTGGTCATGGAGTCGGGAAATTGCATCAACTCGGCCGGGAATCCCATCTCGTAAAATCTCTTCAATGTGGCCTGAACATTTATATCAAGAATCACTCCGCCCAGATCGAAGAGGATATTTTTAATATTCGGTGCTTGTCCCATCCATTTTGTATATTCGTAAAGACCCAAAGATAGAGAAAAACCAAAGAGCCATGCGTATCGACGGAACACATTACCGGGCCATCTGGATGGAGGAGGATCCAGGGATCGTCAAAGTGATAGACCAACGCTTTCTTCCCTTTGAGTTTCGGATTCTGGAGTTGAAAAGTATGACAGATGCTTATGATGCCATTGCCGGCATGGCCGTGCGTGGCGCCCCCTTAATCGGGGCAACAGCTGCATTTGGGCTTTACCTTGCAGCATTTAGAAGCAATCCCCAAAACTGGTGCGATGAGGTGAAAGCGGCTGCTGAAAAACTTCTCTCTGCCAGGCCAACCGCTGTGAATCTGAGGTATGCAGTGGACCTGTTGATGGAAAAGGTCATCTGTGCAGGTTCCCGGGAGTCCATGATTAAAGAGCTTTTTCACCTCTCTATTCGTTTTGCCGAGGATGAAGTGATCCGTTGCAAAAAGATCGGGGAATATGGTGTAGAACTGATCCGGGAGATCAGCAAAAAAACATCCCGTCCTGTCCGGATTCTGACCCATTGCAATGCTGGCTGGCTGGCCTGTATCGATTATGGCACGGCTCTGGCACCCATTTACCTGGCCCATGACCAGGGCATTCCGGTTCACGTATGGGTGGATGAAACCCGCCCAAGGAACCAGGGTGCCCGTTTAACAGCCTATGAGCTGGGTCAGCATGGGGTTCCTCATACCGTAATCGTTGATAATGCAGGAGGACACCTGATGCAGCAGGGAGAGGTGGACCTGGTGCTTGTGGGAAGCGATCGTACCACCCGGACTGGTGATGTGGCCAATAAGATTGGCACCTATCTGAAGGCTCTGGCTGCAAAAGATAACAGGGTTCCGTTCTACGTAGCTCTTCCCTCCACCACTATCGATTTTGAACTGAGCGATGGGTGGCAGATCGAGATTGAAAAAAGGGATGCCAAGGAGGTCACTCATATGGAAGGATTGAGTGAGGAGTCTCAGGGAATCAATACCATAAGAATCCTACCTGAAGGGTCACCAGTTGTCAATCCTGGTTTTGATGTGACCCCGGCCAGACTGGTAAGTGGCCTAATAACAGAGAGGGGAATTTGTGAGGCCAGTGAAGCGGGAATTAAATCGCTTTTTGATAAGTAGTTGAGAGATGCGAAGGGCTGTATATATCCTGATTTTAAGCTGTATTTACGTTAGCGGGTTTGCACAGGAAAAGGATTCAATTCTATCAAGGCCGCAACCCTACCTACAGGTGAATTTTCTTACAGGTTCTTTTTGGTCTCGTTCCGAATACCTGGAGAAACAATTTGAAGCCCCTTACAAAGCAATTGAAGCCCGCTTTGGCTACCAGTTGACAGGCAATAAATTTTGGCAGCAGTTACATCGCTACCCCAAATATGGTTTTGGCATACACTATTCAGATCTGGTCAAGGACAGAGCGGATACCATTGTGGGTAATCCTTTTAGCATTTTTGGCTTTTACAGTTCCCCCTGGGCCAGGTTTGGACGTTTCACCCTGGCCAGTGATTTAGCCTTAGGTTTGAGCTACACCAAATTGACACATGATTTTGTCACCAATCCTTATAATGATGTGATTGCTTCCCATATCAACCTTTATTTTAATTTCAATCTAAACCTGAATGTAAAGCTGACCCCAAGAATAGGAATAGATCTGGGCTATGGCATTACGCATTATTCTAATGGCAGGATTCATATGCCGCAGAAAGGAGTTAATAACTGGGGATGGGCTTTTGGAATGGATTATAAGTTGAAAAAGGCAGAACCGCTATACACTTACAGGGAGCCACCCGAATTCAAATGGGCGGAAGCAATTGAAGTTATGTACGCAATAGGTTTTGTTGAGGGAATCCCACGCAAAACGACCAAGGAGCTGAGGTTCTTTACGTCTTCGTTTACAGTAGATTATGCATATCAATTCAATCCAAAAGGAGCTATAACTTTTGGACTGGACGTGCTTTATGACGGCTCCCTGGAGAGGGCTTTCAAATTCAGGCCGCCCGATGAGGTTACCACCTTTCAACAGATGTATCTGGCTTCCCATATGGGTTACCACGTTATCGTGGACCGCATAACGCTCTTGTTAAATGTCGGAACCTATTTCTGGCAGAGTTCCAAAGACCGGGGATATTGGTTTGTAAGAGCAGGAGCCCGATACCGGTTCACGGAACACTTGTATGGTCAAATTTCGATCAAAACGAAAGATGGAGCCCGGTCCGACTGGATCGAATGGGGTTGTATTTATTCCTTTAAGCTCAGGTAAAAGCTCTCCAGATATTTGTAAACTGTGTAATATTGCATGTCCAAATCAGGGGATCGTATTCGAGCCTGGCAGTGCCCAAAGAGATCTTTAAGGGTTTGACCTTTGCAGGGCTTTTTCACATGGTGCTTTTATTGGAACCTGAAATAACGATTGCAATCCGCATAGTCCACCTGGCTGTTGATATTCTCCAGATAGTAGATCATGGTTTCTGTGGTGGTCATGTTCTGTATATCTCCTTCTGCCGGAAAGTGACTTGCATGGACAGCAGGTATGTAATCGTTTATTCCTAGGGTCAGCATGGTTTCGGCTGGAAGTATATGGCCATGTTCATCAAGCAGGTGGATATCGTCACCCACTTGTTCAATATTCATACCAGAATAATAGAAACCAGAACCAGTGTCCTTCAGAAAGGATGTAATCTCTGAAACTGTCATGTTGTAAACAACGGTCCCGTTATTGAAAGGGGCAATTTCCATGATCTCTCCCGTTACAATATCCCCTTCATCCAGGCTTGAACGGACACCCCCGGTATTTTGAAATGTCAGATCCGTATTCATTACACTCCTCAGGGCATCCGTATAGAAGCAACCAACCTGGCTCTGCGAGTGGAAAGTATGTGAGTAACCGATCACCTCATTCAGATAGGGAGCATCATTGTATTCATCCACCAATGCGGCTATCTCATTATCAAACTCCTTGTACTGGTTCAGATCGATGAGCTCATAGTCTATGGTTTGTATCTCCTGATCTTTAATAGTCAGCTCGATTTTCCCCAGATAATCCAGGGAAGAAATTGCCTGGTATATAGGAATATCGTTGACCATGGTGTCTATTTCGCTGTGCGAATGACCCCCTATAATTAGATCGAAATAAGGAAACTGGTGGGCCAGTTGGAAATCACCCAGGGTTCCGCTATAGCCATCATGGCCCAGATGAGACAGGACAATATACAGGTCTGAATCTACCAGCTCTTTGACATTGGCATATTGGGATACTACGGTTTCCGCTTTCTGAAATGTAAAGTTTTGAACTCTCCAGGGATGTGTAGAGGGGATAACAGCATTTTCTTTTCCGTTGGTTTCGACAAGGCCCAGGAAGGTGACTTTCAGACCGTTTACACTTACGGTGGAGTATTCCTGCGGTTCTGGGACCCCTGATTCTCCCATATCCACATTGGCACATATCCATGCAAATTCTGACTGCTTGATCCTGTCAGCTAGTATTGATTCGCCATAATCATATTCGTGATTACCCGGAACGCATACATCAAATCCTACCCGGTTCATCAGATCAATCATAGGGTAACCTTTTTCTGGGAAATTGTCTACTACGGGATTGCCCGAAAACATGTCCCCGCTACACGCCACTACCACACTGGTGAATTGTTCTTCGGTCTTTATGATATGGGCAACTTTCGAAAAGTTGTCAATTTGTCCGTGCTGATCATTGATAAAGAATATGGTTAGTTCTTCTGCTGCGACAGGGTTTTTCTTTTTCCTGGAGCAAGAGCCAGCCAGGATCAGAATTCCTACAAGTACAAAGATTAACTTTTTCATATCGCCAAGTTAGCGAAATTGTAAATTTGTTGGAATCGGTGAAGATATTGAATTCGATCAGCGTGTATGAGCTTAATCTTTTAAGATCAGGGAAACTGTTGCCAGATATTTGTAAATTGTGTAATATTGCATCCCCAAATCAGGGGAAACACCAGTTGAAATTTTTCAGGGCCCATAGCTCAGCTGGTTAGAGCACCTGACTCATAATCAGGGGGTCGATGGTTCGAGCCCATCTGGGCCCACTTAGAAATCAACCACTTACAATTCATTTTGTAGGTGGTTTTTTCTTTGTTGCCAGTTTCTTGCCAGGATTTGACTGTTT
>Ga0190293_1000753_pt1 | contig 11531 bp, 11 predicted proteins | sample 48693001_MG_FD_161671 | JGI IMG/M metagenome (GOLD analysis project Ga0190293, IMG submission 161671) | Hydrothermal vent microbial mat bacterial communities from Southern Trench, Guaymas Basin, Mexico - 4869-30-0-1_MG | ecosystem: Environmental > Aquatic > Marine > Hydrothermal vents >... | reverse complement strand
GAGGATATAAACAAAGGTATTAATAGAGCAATGGGTACTAATCTTTTTAACCAAATTACTTTTCAACCAGTCATTAATGGAGATAAAGTTGGAATTCAATTAAATGGATTTGAAAAGTCACAACACCAAATAAAAGGGTCACTTCATTATGACACCTATAGAGGCGTCGGTTTAATTTTGAATTACACCAATAGCAATGTTTTTGGCAAAGCTTCTCGATTTTTAGTAAGTATAGATATTGCCGAGCAACCTGGTTTTAGAGTACAGTATCAACAAAATTTTGGCAGTAAAAAAGATTGGTGGTGGAGGTCTGAAATAATGGGACAAAATTTACTTCAAAATTTTTATTTTGATGGAGAAAATGTAGATGATTTAGCTTATAAATACTTTCAGTTCGACAATCAGATTAATAGAAATATACATTCGCTTAAAAGCTATATTGGTGTAGGCTTTAATTATGAAGATACTAAATTAAAACCTACCTCTGACCCTGAAATTGTTGAGAATGTGTTTGATTTAAAACGTTATAATTTCAAAAATTTTGAAATTTATGCTCACTATTTATTTAACAGTAGAGATGCCGCCTTTTTTTCTACAAAAGGTGTTTTTATTAACTTAAGGTTAAGTCGATCTATATTTCATGAAATAGACATTGATTTTTTTGATGAAAATGAATTAGATATCAACGGAAAAACCAATGGATATACTAAATTAGTGTTTAATTTTGAAAAAAGACATGCTTTTCATTCCAATATAACGGGAATAGTTGAAGCAACCACTAGTTTTATTTTTGCAGACAAATTGCAATCTGATGAAGTGTCTTTTTTAGAATATGGATATGGTGGTTCCTATTCATTAGGTGGTAATCTGATTAGACCAAGAAAGGAAGATTATATTTTTCCAGGACTAAATGAAGGTGAATTAATTGTTAATCAACTTATGATGCTTAAATTAGGTGTACAAATCAAAACATTAAAAAGCTTTTATCTAACACCACATTTTCATATTGCTTCAGTAGGGTTTGATAATTTTGATAATTATATTAAAGACGCTTTTAACCCTAAAGGAGATTGGCAATTTTCTGAAACAAGTACATTGATTTCTGCAGGTATTACCACTTCGTATAATTCTATTTTAGGACCTATTAGTTTTGACGTTTCTTGGGTGAATAATATTAATAAAATAAGAGTTTTCTTTGGTATAGGATTTCATTTTAATCGTTCTAATTAATTATTTTATTGCTTATAACAATTTTTGCTGTTCTTGCAGGTTAAATAATTTTAAAACAACAAAAACTACAACTTAAAACAACGAGTAAGGGTGTTAATACTTGCAATCAAAGTGTTTATCACTCGCAGTTATAAATGAACAATGGGCGAAGTGAATCTATTACAATGTGAATTCTAAAATAACGTTATTTAATAAATGAATTTTATAAGTAGTATTGAAGCGTATTCTTTAGGAGGAAAAATCATAATCGGTTTTTTCTTTGCTATTTTATGTGTTATGTTTTTAAACTTCGCATTTAAGATGGCTGAAATGAGTTATGTAATGTATCGTAAGAAGCCTTTTTATATACATTTTCCATTTTTTTTAAAACAGTTAAGTGATTTTCAAAAAGGAATATTAAAAAATGAGTTTAGGTTTTATAATAAACTAGAACCTAAATATAAATGTTTTTTCGAACATCGTGTTGCTTCTTTTATTAAGGATAAGCATTTCATTGGTAGAGATGGATTAAAAGTCACTGAAGAGATGAGAGTGCTAATTTCAGCAACTGCTGTTATGCTTACTTTTGGTTTTAGAGATTTTTATATAGGGTTAATAGGCTCTATTTTTATATACCCTGAAGTATTTTATTCTAAAATGAATGATGACTATCACAAAGGGGAGTTTAATCCTAAATTACAAGCGTTAGTCTTTTCTTGGGCAGATTTTAAAAAAGGTTTTGATATCGAAGACGATAATATAAATTTAGGAATACATGAATTTACGCATGCTATTCACTTAAATAGTATTAAAGAACGCGATGTGAGTTCTACTATTTTTTTAGATTCCTTTAATGAGCTTACCGATTTGTTGTCTGATAAAGAAACTTTAAGAGAAGAATTAATTGCGTCTAAATACTTTAGAGCTTATGGATTTACTAATCAATTTGAGTTTTTAGCAGTTGTTATTGAAACTTTTATAGAGACTCCAAGTGAGTTTAAAAGCCGCTTTCCAGAGATTTATCGTATGATTAAACAAATGCTTAACTTTAATTATAAAGGGTTTTAATACTGCTTTATGATTTTTATCATGCTTTTTTCGGGTTTTGATTCATATTTTTATTTATGAATTAAAATGACATATAAAATGAAGAAAAGAACACCTATTTCAGCTATAATGACCAAGGATGTCATTACTTTAAATAATAAAGACACTTTAGAAACAGCAGAACGCTTATTTAAAAATAAGAAAATCCGACACATTCCAGTTGTTGAAGGAGATACAATAAAGGGAATGTTAAGTTACACTGATCTACTCCGTATTAGTTTTGCCGATGCTATTTATGAAGAAGAGGATGAGGTAGACACTGTGGTTTATAATATGTTTACTATAGAGCAAGTTATGGCAAAGAATTTAATTAGTGTTAATTCTACAATTACAATTAAAGAAGTTGCCGAACTTTTATCAAAAAAAGAATTTCATGCAATTCCTATAGTAGACAATAATAAATTAGTCGGGATTGTGACCACTACAGATTTAATAAATTACTTGATTGAACAATTTGATTAAAAAAATCTTTCTAATTAGCAGCTTTTTATGAGTTTGCTAAAGCTTTTAATTGTTTTATTGTATCCATTTGATTCTCACTTTTAAACACATAATTTCCTGCAACAAGAACATCTGCTCCAGCATCAACTAATGCTTTGGCATTTTTATTAGTAACACCACCATCAATCTCAATTTTTGTTGAAGCCCCTTTTCTGTTAATGAGTTCTTTAAGTTGTTTTACCTTATTATAGGTGTTTTCAATAAAACTTTGACCACCAAAACCAGGATTTACACTCATCATACATACCAAATCAATATCATTAATAGTATCTTCTAAAACGTTTATACTCGTATGCGGATTTAAAGCAACTCCAGCTTTCATACCTTCAGCTTTTATGGCCTGAAGCGTTCTGTGTAAATGAGTACAAGCTTCATAATGTACAGTAAGAATATTACTCCCCAATTCTGCGAAGGCTTTTATATATCTGTCTGGATCTACAATCATTAAATGGACATCAATGGTTTTTTTAGCATGTTTAGTAATTGCTTTTAAAACTGGCATTCCAAAAGAAATATTTGGTACAAAAACGCCATCCATAATATCTATATGAAACCAATCGGCATCACTGTTATTTACCATGTCTATATCACGTTGTAAGTTGGCGAAATCTGCCGCAAGAATTGAAGGCGCAATTAATGTATTCATTTTTTGAGATTTGTTTTCGCAAATATAGTTAAAAGTAGATGCTTTTCAGTTTTAGAATTCAAAGAAAAGTAATTGAAAAAAAGTATCTTCTTTTTGAAGATGTCCAAATAGTTATTGAGACAAGATGTGGTAAAAAAGTGAACCCTCGGTAATCAGCCAAGGGTTCTTTCATCAATCAAAAAACGAACAGTTATGAGATTCCTGTTTTCACAAGAAGTAACTGTTTGTTACGTTTATTCAGGCATATATTATCCTAAATATGTTTTTAATATTTTGCTTCTAGACGTATGTTTTAATCTACGAATAGCTTTTTCTTTAATTTGTCTTACACGCTCACGTGTTAAATCAAATGTTTCTCCTATTTCTTCTAATGTCATCGGATGCTGATTTCCTAATCCAAAGTATAAACGAATAACATCCGCTTCACGAGGTGTTAAGGTTTCTAAAGCACGTTCAATTTCAGTACGTAAAGACTCATGTAATAAATCTTTATCAGGAATTGGAGATTCACCACTATTTAGTACATCGTATAAATTAGAGTCTTCTCCTTCAACTAAAGGCGCATCCATGCTTACATGGCGACCAGAATTTTTCATAGACTCTTTAACATCGTTAATAGTCATGTCCAATTCCTTAGCAATTTCTTCAGCACTAGGAGGGCGTTCATGACTTTGCTCTAAAAAAGCAAACGTTTTATTAATTTTATTAATAGAACCAATCTTATTTAAAGGTAAACGTACTATACGAGATTGTTCAGCTAAGGCTTGTAGTATAGACTGACGAATCCACCAAACTGCATATGATATAAATTTAAAACCACGAGTTTCATCAAAACGTTGAGCCGCTTTAATTAACCCTAAATTACCTTCATTAATCAAATCAGGTAAAGTAAGCCCTTGATTTTGGTATTGCTTAGCTACCGAAACAACGAAACGTAAATTAGCTTTGGTCAACTTTTCTAAAGCTAATTGGTCACCAGCTTTAATACGTTGTGCTAATTCTACTTCTTCATCTGCGGTAATTAAGTCAACTTTTCCTATTTCTTGAAGATATTTGTCTAACGAAGCAGTTTCTCTATTGGTAACCTGCTTGGTAATTTTAAGTTGTCTCATTTAATGTTCTCCTGTAATTTTTAAAGTGAATATTTGTTATTCAGTAGTTATACGTAAGATGTAGCTAAAATGTTACAAAAAGTATGGTATTTATTTTTTGGGCATTCTTTTTTTTACAAAAAAGTCGTGCTTTCTGCAGTCGCTTTCTCCAAGGGAGAAGAGCTTCAACAAATGCCTCAATCACTAATGCTTTTAATCAAAACCATTCGAGGTGTCTAGATCAATTCGTTCTCTTAGTTTGTTTATTTTTTGATGCATTCTATTAAAAAATAAAGTGCGATCTTTTTCACCAGAGTGTACTAAAAGCTTTGAGTTAGTCATCTGTCTATCAAAAAAATCATCCATGTCATCACAAGTTTCAGGATGTTCTACTTTTAAATACTCTAAGACTGTAAATGGTATAAAAAAGGCCTTTCTGTGGGCAGTTTTGATCATAATAATATTACTCATGGTCAGTAAATCACTTTTATATAGGTTATATGATGCATTGGTTTTAGAATTAATAATACTTTGTTGTATTGTTTGTTTCTCGACATGGTTTATGATATCCTCTAAATCATCACATATTTTAAATGCCATAACATTTGATAATAATTGTGATTCATAATAATAAATGATTTGTTCTATAGTACCATTAATGGTATTGTCATTCCAAAATTCAGTAATATTAATATCATTATAAGCGTTGCCTAGTTCATTCGCTTTTTGTGTAAGAGATTCTGGAATAGTTTTGATAAATTCATCAAAAGACACTTTGTTTTTGGTCATTTCTTTGTTTGTGAATTTCAACCAAACATACATTTTGTATTTCGTTAAAAAAGTATGTTTTAATGTATGAAATAATGGAATGTCTTTCGCAGAATAAATAATAGAAGCGCTTTTTACTTTTGTCAAAGGAAATACGTTCTCAATTGATCTGTCAAAATATTGCTCTAAGTTTTTTGTGTTACTAATTCGGGGTGACTTTTCAACAACTATGGTATTTTGACTTCCAACCTCAAAGAGTTTATTCAAAGAAATTTTAAAATGTTTTGCCAACGTAACCCCTTCTTCAAGTGATAAATTCGTTTTTAAATTAATTCTTCTATAGGCAGCATCATAGCCAATGTCAAGAATAGATGCGATTTCTTCGGTAAATGATGTGTTGTCTTGTGTTTTTTCCTTTAAATACTTAATGAATTGATCTTGCATTTTTTGAAAAATTACAAGCAGGTAAGTCATTGGTTTTGTAGAAACTACAAAAAATAATTCAATTATTAAGCATTTTGGTCAAATGATTATCAATTAATGCAAAGTAAGTTTGGCATAACTAAAAACACAGAATTATGAAAACTTTACAAAACACTTTATTCAATGTTAATTTTATGCTTAACGTATTTAAATACTCTTTTTTAACTCTAATAACATTTTCTATTATACTTATTAGTAAGGAGTTAATTCTACACCCTGAAAACATTACTTTCGGAGGTTTTTAAAACTGAACAAAAACAATTTCCTATCCTTAAAAACAAGATTATGAAAACAAGAATACTAAATGGATCGAATTATCAAAATTCCATTTTTAATAAAATAAAGAATGAGATTGAAGTCATCAAGGTTAATCAAGGAAGGATGCCAGGAATTGCATTTATTGCATATGTTGGACACTTACCTTTAATGAAATATAACATTGCACTACATCATAAAACAGCTCAAGGATTGGGCTTCAATTCAAGAATTGAAACCTTGCCTCATACTGCTGATGAGGAAGATGTTTTCGCCATTATTGAAAAGCTTAATCTAGATGATGAGATTCATGCAATTGTGCTTCTTCAGCCTGTACCTAAGCATATCAATGCCATAAGTATAATAGAAAAAATTCAAAAAGATAAAGAGGTTGAAGGCTTCCATCCCCAGAATGTCATTGAAACTCTTACAAAAGGCGTATACAACACACTATACCCTATGTGTCTCCCAACTGCTCTTATTGAGTTGTTTAAAATTTCGGATATAAAAATAAAAGAAGGGCAGGAATTTGTTTTTGTAGCAGATCAAGGTTTTATCTCAGATCCGTTTAGAAGCCTAATACTTAGAACAGCTTCATCTCAGATTGTACCAAAAGGATGTTCTTTAACAGTAGTGAATAGTGATAATAATAAAATAAAGGATTTTTGTAAAAGAGCAGATTACTTAATGGTAATAAGTGAAACCCCTGAATTTTTGAATCCAGAATGGTTAAAACCAGGAGTTTGTATTGTAGATATCTATTCTAACTTAATAAAGGAAATTCCAAGCAAAAAAAATCCAAGCATATTAATTCCTATTATAAGAGGAGGCGTTAATACGGAAGCGGTTAATAATATTGCAAGCACAATAGCTCCCTGTCCTGGTGGCCTAATGCCAGTATTGTTAGCAGTTATTCTTCGTAATGCTTTTGATGCTTTTAAGAATTCCACTTTATCTCATAATGAATTTAATTCTCAATCCTTGATAACATAAAACGAATCATTTAATAAAACTACTATTATGAAAACAATAAAACAACAATTCAAGTCAGTTGCCTTAGTTTTAAGCTTATTAATCCTTTTGCAAGGTTGTACAGCTTACAAATCTGCTAACGTAACTTTAAAAAGTGCTAGTGAAAGTGAAAGTAAAGTATTAGTTCAAACTAAAGGAGGACAAAATTTAAGGTTTAAAAAAGTAATAGATGATAATGGTATTTTTTATGGTATTAAAAAAAGGAAAGGAAAAATAGATGAAATACTATTAAATAAAGAATTTATTGAAAGGATTAGGTTGAAAGATGAAGTTTTATCAACTGTTTTAACAGTTGCATTTCCTGTTGGAATAGTCGTTGTAATGGTATTAATTTTTCAAGATTCATTTAAATGGAAAGATTCTGAAAGTACATGGACATTATAATCTTTGGCGTTATTTTGAAACAAAGTTTAACAAAAAAACCTCCCAAATTATGGGAGGTTTTTAATTTATAAGCTTAAAAAGAATTAATCTTTTTTATCTTCTCTTGGTCTTCTATCATCTCTACGATTATCTCGTCCACGATTGTCGCGACCTCTGTTGTCTCTACCACGATTATTATCTCTTGGTGGTCTAGCCACATAACCCTCTGGTTTTGGTAATATCGCTTTACGAGATACTTTTTCTTTACGAGTTCTAGAATCTACACCAAAGTACTTCACATCAAATACATCACCCATGTTTACAACATCGCTTACATTTTCTGTGCGTTCCCATGCTAATTCACTTACGTGTAATAAAACTTCGTTTCCAGGCGCATCCATATATTCTACAACAGCACCAAAATCGAGCATTTTAATTACTTTTACTTCATAAACACTACCAACTTCAGGTTTAAATAATATAGAATCAATTTTTGCTAAAACAGCATCAATACCTTCTTGTCCAACACCTAAAATTTCTACAATCCCTTCTTCTGTAACAGGATCTTCATTAATTACAATAGTAGTTCCAGTTTCTTTTTGTAATTCTTGAATGACTTTTCCACCAGGTCCAATCAACGAACCAATAAATTCATTAGGTATCCGTCTCGTAATCATTTTTGGAGCGTGAGGCTTCACATCTGGATTTGGTTGTGCAATAGTATCTGTTATTTTAGATAAAATATGTAAACGACCATCACGTGCTTGATTTAGTGCATTTACTAAAATTTCATAACTTAATCCTTTTACTTTAATATCCATTTGACAAGCCGTAATACCATCTGCAGTACCAGTCACTTTAAAATCCATATCTCCTAAGTGATCTTCATCACCTAAAATATCAGATAATACGGCATATTTTCCTGAATCTGGATCAGAAATTAATCCCATAGCAATACCAGAAACTGGTTTTGTCATTTGCACTCCAGCATCCATAAGTGCCATTGTACCTGAACAAACAGTAGCCATAGAAGATGATCCATTAGATTCTAATACTTCAGAAACAATACGAACTGTATAAGGACATTCTTCAGGAATCATTCCCTTTAAAGCACGTTGTGCTAGATTACCATGTCCAACTTCTCTACGCGAAGTTCCTCTTATTGGTCTTGCTTCTCCAGTACAAAAAGGTGGGAAGTTATAGTGTAAATAGAAACGCTCTTCACCTTCTTGAGATGGCATGTCTATTTGGTTTGCATCTCTAGATGTTCCTAAAGTTACTGTAGCTAAAGCTTGTGTTTCACCACGTGTAAAAATAGATGAACCATGTGTAGATGGTAAATAATCTATTTCACACCAAATAGGTCTAATCTCATCTGTCTTACGACCATCTAAACGTAATCCTTCGTTTAAGGTTAGATCACGAATTGCAGCTTTTTCAGCTTTGCGATAATAATTAGAAACTAAATCACCAAAATCTTCTAATTCTTCTTCAGAAAACGTTGCTTTAATCTCTTCTTTTATTTCAGAAAATGCAGCACTTCTTTCATGTTTAGCAGATCCAGCTTTTGCAATAGCATACACTTTATCATAAGCCATATCATGAACCTTCTTCTCTAAATCTTCATCTATTCTTTCACCTTCATATTCACGAACGTCTTTCTTTCCGAATGCTTCAGCTAATCTAACTTGAGCAGCACATTGTACTTTAATTGCTTCGTGAGCAAATTTAATGGCATCTGCCATTTCTTCTTCAGAAATCTCATCCATTTCTCCTTCAACCATCATTACTGAATCGGCAGAAGCACCAATCATCATGTCTAAATCAGATTCTTCTAATTGAGCACGTGTTGGGTTGATTACAAATTCACCATTAACACGACCAACTCTTGTTTCAGAGATTGGGCATTCAAAAGGGAAATCTGATAATTGAATTGCAGCAGAAGCTGCTAATCCTGCCATAGCTTCTGGCATCACGTCTTCATCATGAGACATTAATTGAATCATCACCTGAGTTTCAGAATGATAATCTTTTGGGAATAATGGACGTAATACTCTGTCAACTAAACGCATTGTTAATACTTCGCCATCACTTGGCCTAGCTTCTCTTTTAAAGAAACCTCCAGGATAACGACCTGCAGCAGCAAATTTTTCTCTGTAATCAACCGTTAACGGAAGAAAATTAAGGTCTTTTTGTTCGTAATTGGAAACAACTGTACATAATAACATACATTTTCCAGATTGCACAACAACGCTACCATGCGCTTGTTTTGCTAATTTTCCGGTTTCGATAGAGATTTCTCTACCATCACCAAGGTCTATGACCTCTTTAAAAACTTTTGGAATCATAATTTTTTTAATTCTAAATTAAACAATGGTCGTTGTGTTGTTGTGTAGTAGTTGTGTGACCAATGAAAAACTATAAATTAGCTTCTTCAATTTTGTCATTACGAATCACGCTTTTTTCGTGATGTGGCAATCTTTATAATTTAAGAAATTACCACGTCGTTACACTCCTCGTAATGATATTGTAACAGTTATATAAAACAAAAAAGAGGCTGTGAAGCCTCTTTTTATTATTTTCTTAAGTCTAATTCTTTTACTATGGCACGATATCTTAAGACATCTTTTTTAGTTAAATAATCAAGTAAAGCTCTTCTTTTACCAACAAGTTTAACTAATGAGCGCTCAGTATTATAATCTTTTCGATTATTTTTTAAGTGATCAGTCAAGTGATTAATTCTGTAAGTAAACAATGCAATTTGTCCTTCTGCAGAACCTGTGTTCTTTGCATCTTTACCGTGTTTTTTAAAGATTTTCTCTTTTTCTTTTTTGTCTAAATACATTCCAATATTATTTTAAATGATTTTTATGTATACGAAAGCTTCTTCTTTCGAGCGGCAAATATAGTAATTTTTAATGATTTACATATGAATCCTATTAATGTTTTGACGTGTGTGATAATTTTTTTTAAACCTTTTCGTTTTAACACTGTCTTAACATATATTAACAATAAATAAGTAATGATGAAAAAAATTGAATTCACAGTAAAAGTAATGTTAGCACTTATGATTATAGGAGTTGCCTTTACAGGATGTAGTACTAATGAATCAGAAGATCCAATAGTACAAGAGCAGGACACATCAGAAGTTGTTTTATCTTCAGAAGTTGATGAAGCTACAGAATCTTTAGATGTCCTTCTACTTGAGATTTATGAAAATCAAGAAGAAAGTGAAACAAGGATGATGAACCCTCCTCCTTTACCTGATTGTGTTACAGTTACTGTAGTTTTTCAACAAGGATTTAGAGAAGTAACCATAGATTTTGGTACTGAAGGCTGTATGATTCGAGGTCATGTTTATAGAGGTAGAGTTATAATGACTTATGAAAGGAATCTACAAGCACAAGAAATATTTATTAGTTGCGTTTTAGAAGATTATTATTTTGATAATAAGAATATTATAGGGAGTAATACTATTTTAAGACAATTATCTAACGATAATGGAAATCCACAGTTTACACATACAAGAGATATTACTATTATTTGGCCAAATGGAGTCCAAGCTTCTAGAGAAGGGCAAAAAGTGAGAGAATGGATTGAAGGCTTTGGATCAGGTATTTTTAGTGATAATGTTTTCGAAGTTACGGGTTATTGGATTTCAACTTTTGTAAATGGGAATTCTCATAGTTATGAAATAATGACACCATTGCGTAGAGAAGTAATTTGTAGATATTTTGTAAGTGGAAATGTAGATGTTGAACGAACGAATTTTGGAGGGTTATTTGATTATGGAGATGGTGGTTGTGATAATCAAGCAACATTTATATTAGATAATGGAACAGTAATAGATATTACGTTAAATTAAATGGAATATTAAATAAAAAAAGCGACCATTTGGTCGCTTTTTTTTATGATCTTAATGGCTGGTTTTGTATTAAATCTAAATACAAACTTAACTTGTTTTTTAAGTCTTTACGATGTGTGATGAAATCTAAGAAACCATGTTCTAGTAAGAATTCGGCAGTTTGAAACCCTTCAGGTAATTCTTTTCCTGTAGTATCTCTAACTACACGCGG
>Ga0190293_1000752_pt1 | contig 11543 bp, 11 predicted proteins | sample 48693001_MG_FD_161671 | JGI IMG/M metagenome (GOLD analysis project Ga0190293, IMG submission 161671) | Hydrothermal vent microbial mat bacterial communities from Southern Trench, Guaymas Basin, Mexico - 4869-30-0-1_MG | ecosystem: Environmental > Aquatic > Marine > Hydrothermal vents >... | reverse complement strand
ATAATAATATTTTGTCATTGCGAGACTTTTTATGAAAAGTCGTGGCAATCTGTTTATTAAAACCTTAAATAATATAGATAATTAATTATTAATATTAAAGTAACTTTTTTATATTAAGAATTATTTCAAATAATGATCGACACAAAACTATTGGAACATCTTGAAATCTATCTTACCGACAAGCGTAAAGAGCGTTTTAATTCGGTTTTAAATCAACGCACAAAGCATTTTACAGTAGCTACAGAAGATGTGTATCAATTACATAACACAAGTGCTGTAATACGTAGTTGCGATGTGTTTGGAATTCAGGAAGTACATATTATAGAAGAGCAAAACTCTAAAAGCATCGATAAAGAGATAGCAATGGGATCACAAAAATGGGTGGATTTAAACCGATACCATTCAGTTAAAGATGCTATAAAAGATTTAAAACAAAAAGGTTATCAAATAGTTGCGACAACACCTCATACAAACGATTGTTTATTAGATGAATTTGACGTGACAAAAAAGTCGTGCTTTTTCTTCGGAAGAGAGACAGAAGGTTTATCTCAAGATGTGATTGATAATGCAGATTCATTTTTAAAAATACCAATGTCTGGATTTACCGAGAGTTTAAATATTTCAGTTTCTGTAGCAATTATTTTACAGTATGTAACGACAAAATTGAAAGAAACAGATGTGAAATGGCAATTGACTGAAGTCGAACAGCTAGAAAAGAGATTAGATTGGTGTAAAAAAACAATTAAGAGTTGCGATGAAATTATTGAACGCTTTTATGAAACATAATAATAAGTATTAATATAGCTTATAATCTGTTTTTTCTTCCTCTATTTAATACTTTATATTCTTCATAGCATCCGCTTATGGCATCAAGAATTTGTAAGTCGTTAGCAGAGTTAATAAAATCTTTAGAATAATTACAGAGTCTAATTATTTCGTCAAGATCAGCACGACTCACCTGTAATAAAACAGTTAGCATTTCCCTGTCAAAGCGAGAGGCTAGGAGTGTGCGTATTTCATCATCTTGTTTCATTTTTTTAAGCTTACGCATTTCGTTTGGTTGTTTACCAAACATATTATGTAAGAAATCTGCAGGATTAAATATGGCTCCCAAAACTTTAGTTACAGCATTAGAAGATCTTTTTCCTGCTTCATATCCTGTATATGGTAATCCTGAAATACTATATCTGTAGTTGGTATTGATAGGTATTTGTTTAATGTCGACTTCAAGATAGCCAGTAAGTTTAAATTCATTTATAACCACTTCCTCCAATGCAAATGCTAACTCGGTTAAATGGATAGTTGAACTCCCATATTTTATCCAATCATTAGTCACTCTAACTTTTATAGATTTAAATCCTAAATACGATAAATGTAATGTGTCGTTTGCTTTTGCAGAAATTTTGAATTCACCTTTACTGTTTGTAATAGTTCCTTTTACTTGATTTATGTTTACAATATTAACACTCTCAAGAGGAGCATCATTAGAGGCATTAATAATTACTCCTAATACTTTAGTGTCTTCTTGTGCATAGCTAAAAGTGGTCACAAAAGTAAGTGTAAGAAGTAATATAAAATATCTCATTAAGGCTAAATTAGGTATAAAAGTAATAAACAAAACGATAACTAGTATCAGGATGTTTTATTTTGACTTAAAATTAACAAAAAATCCCAAGGCAATAAGTATACAACTTGGGATTCAATTCAGTTTTAATAGACAATTATCGTCTTGAACGCCTTGGTCTTGAAGTTGCAAAATTACCACTTCCAGAATCTGAGCGTCTTGGTTTTGATGAAGAACCTTCATTGTCACGTCGTCTTCTTTCGCTTCTATTTCCAGAATCATTTCTAGAACTAGAACGTCTATCACTTCTAGGTTTGTCGTCACTTCTTCTGCGATCTCCACCATCATTTCGTCTTCGGTTTCCACCATCACGTCTTCCGCCTCTGTTTCTGCTTCGTCCACCTCCACCTCGGCTTTCAGAAACTTCAACATTAACAAAACGTCCGTCGTGCTTAAAGTCAGTAAAAAAGGCAAGCACTTTTTCTTGTAATTCTTTTTCAGTATTAAAGAAAGAAAAACTTTCTTTTACATCGACTTTAAATACATCGTCTCTACCCAATTCTAATACTTCTTTTAAGAAGTCCTTTAATCGCATCCAATCGTAACCATCTTTACGACCAACGTTTATAAAGTAACGTGTATCGTTAGAACTTTTACCATAATCACGACCTTCATCACGATCGCCACCACGAGAATCGGAAGCATTAAGGTTTTTAGTTTTCTGATAGTAGTTAAAGAAACGTGTAAACTCAACAGAAAAGAATTTCTTAATCAATTCATCTTTACTTGAATCTTCAAACAATTCATTAATACTCTTTAAATACTTATCAATTTCATGATTAACTTCAGTATTGTGTATTTTATTAGCGAGCGACATTAATTGCACTTCACAAATTTCCATACCATCAGGAATCTCTTTTTTCTCAAATTGCTTTTTAATAATGCGCTCAATGCTTTTTATTTTACGCACTTCACTTTTTGAAACAATAACCATAGAAATGCCAGTTTTACCAGCACGTCCAGTACGACCAGATCTGTGTGTGTATATTTCAGGCTCATCAGGTAGTTGGTAATTAATTACGTGTGTAATATCATCTACATCAATTCCACGAGCAGCAACATCTGTAGCAACAAGCATCTGTATTTGCTTATTTCTAAAAGATTTCATCACTAAATCACGTTGGTTCTGACTCAAGTCACCATGTAAAGCGCCAGCGCTATAACCATCTTCAATTAAGTTTTCTGCTACTTTTTGAGTATCGCGTTTTGTACGACAAAAAATCACAGAAAAGATATCCGGATTAGCATCTGATAATCGCTTTAAAGCTTGATATCTATCTCTTGAATTCACCAAATAGTATTCGTGAGACACTTGACTTGTACTTTCATTTTTATTGCCGACAGTTATTTCAACAGGATCGACCATGAATTTTTTTGCAATCGTAGAGACTTCTCTTGGCATAGTAGCCGAAAATAACCATGTATTTTTTTCTTCAGGCGTATGTGATAAAATATCAGTAATATCTTCATAAAAACCCATGTTTAACATTTCGTCAGCTTCATCTAAAACCGAAAATCCAATTTTAGAAATATCAACTAAACGTCTACTAATCATATCTTTCATACGACCAGGAGTAGCCACAATAATTTGCGCGCCTTTTTTTACTGCTCTAGCTTGATCTGTAATACTTGCTCCACCATAAATGGCAACCACGTTAAGACCTTTACAATATTTACCATAAAGTTTCATCTCGTTGGCAATTTGTAAACAAAGCTCACGTGTTGGCGATAAGATAAGTCCTTGTGTTGTACGACTATCTATATCAATTTTTTGAAGCATTGGAAAACCAAAAGCTGCAGTTTTACCAGTTCCTGTTTGCGCTAAAGCCACTAAATCTGTGTCTTGCTCTAAAAGAATAGGAATAGCTTTTTCTTGTACTTCACTTGGCTTAGTATAGCCTAAATCTGTAATGGCATGTAAAAGGTCTTCATTAAGACCTAAATCTTGGAATGTGTTCATTCTTGTAATATGTATTCGTTTATGTGTTAGTGTTACACAAGAAGCGAATCGACATATTTATTCTTAACCTTCGAGTAACACATCCTCTCTCTGAGGAATTTTAAAGTTGCAAAGATAATGTTTTATTTGGATTTTCAATATTTGGGCGTTTCCTAGCCTGTTCGCCAAAGCCTTGGCGAAGGCAAGGTCACGCTTTCGCAAGTCGCTTTTTTTTGTTTCGTCATTGCGAATCACACTTTTAAAGTGTGATGTGGCAATCTGTTTCTAGATAAAGAGATTACTTTATGTTATAGGGATTTATCATAATAATATCTTATTTCAAAAAAGAGCTTCAACAATTGCTCAATCGTTAACGCAAATAGAACTTATATTGAATTTAAATAATCAACTAACAAATTAACAGCTTTCCCTCGATGTCCTATTCTGTTTTTTTCTTTTAAAACAATTTCTGCAAAGGTTTGTGTATAACCCTTTGGTTTAAAAATGGGGTCGTAGCCAAACCCATTATGTCCTTGTGCTGTTTTTGTAATTTCACCTTCGCAAATTCCTGTAAAAGTGTTTAGCTTGCCATTAATATGTAATGCAATAACAGTTTTAAATTGTGCGCTTCTATTATTGTGTCGTTCTAACTCATGAAGTAGTTTATTCATGTTGTCTTTTGCACTACGTTGTGTACCTGCATAACGAGCAGAATAAACACCAGGCTCTCCGTTTAAGGCATCAACATCTAATCCAGTATCGTCTGCAAAACAATCGTAACCATACTGTTGTTTTATGTATTCTGCTTTTTGTATCGCATTACCCTTTATGGTGTCTTGTGTTTCTGGAATGTCTTCAAAACAACCAATGTCTTTTAAGCTTAACAATTGTATGTGCTTTGGGATTAAGCCTTGTACTTCTTTTAGTTTGTTGGCATTATTAGTGGCGAAAACGAGTTGCATAGTGTCGTATAATTAATGTATTTTAGCTACAAACAAAAATAAATGATTATTCTGAATTAGATTCCTACTTTCTCAGTAATGACAATAATTTAATTTTAAAGTATGAAAAACCAAATACATTTTATTTTATTTTTTATCATTTGCTTTTCTTTATTTTCACAAAATGATAGAAAAGTGCTAATTATTGGCATGGATGGTACACGATCTGATGCTTTACAATTAGCAAATACACCTAATATAGATAATTTGATTGCGAATGGTATTTATAGTCCAGATGCATTAAATGATGATAGAACTTGGAGTGGGCCAGGTTGGTCGGCAATTTTGACAAGTGTTTGGTCAGACAAGCATTTAGTTACTAATAATAACTTTTCAGGGAATGACTATGCTAATTACCCATCGCTTTTTAAACATATTGAAGATGTAAACCCAAGTCTCCAAACAGCGTCTATTTGCCATTGGAACCCTATAAATGATGAAATAGTTCAAACCTTTGCAGATTATAAATTAAATGTTGCTACAGATGCAGAAGTTAGCAGTAATGCAATTTCCTATGTAACGAATAATAATCCAGATTTGCTTTTTTTACATTTTGATGATGGTGATCATGCTGGACATGGTTCAGGATTTTCGCCTTCTAATCCTGCTTATATTACAGCGATAGAGACTATAGATACATATATTGGTTCTATACTAACTGCTATTGAAGCACGAACAAATTATGCTAATGAAGACTGGCTTATTTTAGTAACTTCAGATCATGGTGGTTTAGGGACTTCACATGGTGGGAATTCTATTGAAGAACAAAATGTGGTTGTTATTGCAAGTGGTAATACCATAGATCAAGAACTAATTGAAAAAGAAGTCACAATAATTAATAGACCTTTTAATTGTTTATATGAATCTGCCGAATTGGAGTTTGATGGTGCAAATGATTTTGTTCAAATACCTAATAATGCCTTATTTGATTTTGGTGCAAATCAAGATTTCACTATTGAGTGTCGTGTGAGAACAGAATCTGCTGGAGATGTAGCCATTATTGGAAATAAAGATTGGAATTCTGGAGTAAATAAAGGCTTTGTGTTTTCATTTAAATATCCTTCAGGTCCAGAATGGAAAGTGAATATAGGTGATGGTTCAAACAGAACTGATATTAATACAGGAGGTATGATTGTAGACAACGAATGGCATACCTTAAGTGTGACTTTTGATAGAGATGGTTTAATGAGCATGTATCAAGATGGTGTTTTTGTAGATTCGGAAAGTATCTCAAATGTAGGAGATATAACAACAGGTGAAGGTTTGTTTTTTGGAACAGACATTAATAACGCTTTTGATTTTTCTGGGCTTATTTCTGAAGTTCGCGTATGGAATACAGTTATTGATGCAGCAACAATAAATACATGGCAGTGTACAACTATAGATAATACACATCCAAATTATAGTGATTTGCTAGGTTATTGGGAGTTGAATCAAAATGATGGAACACAAGCTTTCGATTCTTCAATTAATGCTGTACATGGCACAATAAATAATGCGGTTTGGGATGAGACACAAACTATTGAGGTTTCAGATTATAGCAATACACCAAGAATAGCAGATATAGCTGTAACAGCTTTAACCTATTTATGTATTCCAATAGATAGTAACTGGGATTTTGATGGTGTAAGTCTAATTCCTGTTTGTAATACTTTAGGTCTCAACGAAAACAGTATGAGTACTTTAAATCTGGAGCTGTTTCCTAATCCTGTAATGAATGAATTACATGTAAAATTAAATAATATTGATATAAGTCAATTATTAAAATTAGAGATTTATCAAATCCAAGGAAGTGTTTTGTATGAAGATATTATTTTAAATAATGAAGCGATTATAGATGTGTCTGATTTTGCTAGTGGATTATACTTTGTTTCAATAGTAACAGAGAATAAAAGAGTTGTGAAGAAACTTATCAAAATCTAAACTTAAAGAATATTTATGGCATATAAATCTTTATTATTAATTACAGTTTTCATTTTCTCTATTCAAGGGTATTCACAAAAGAAAGATAAAAAAGACTATTAAAACCACAAAATAATGCTCACTAAACTAGGAGAAAAATTCACACATATATTTTTAAAGCACATGCCAGATGCCTTCGTGTTTGCTTTGTTGTTAACAGTGTTTGCAGCATTAAGTGCTTTTATATGGATGGATACCTCGCCAATAAAAATAATAGAGTCTTGGTATAATGGCTTTTTTGATTTGCTAAGCTTTGCCATGCAAATTGTTTTAATCATTATTACAGGTTTTAGTATTGCTTTGTCTCCTGTTGTTAAAACAGGAATTGATAAACTCGCACGTTATATAAACACACCAAAACAAGTCTATTTTTTTGTAGTTATGATTGGGATGCTTTTGTCTTTAGTGAGTTTTGGGTGGTTGGTCATTACTTGTGTTTTAGCTAGGGAATTAGCCTTGCGTGTTAAAGGTGTTAATTATCCATTTTTAATAGCCTGTGTGTATTTTTCATTGAATAGTTGGGTGTTAGGTTTGTCGAGTTCGATTCCTTTATTACTCAACTCAGAAAAAAATTATTTAATTGAAGCTGGTTTATTGCCTGATGTTATTTCAACATCTTATACATTAGGCTCTACTTTAAATATTGCAATGATTGTACTCCTTGTTGTTGTTGCACCATTAGTCATGTTTTTATTACGACCAAAATCGGCAGATAAAAAAGAATTGAAAGATTTGTTAGTGAATCAAGACACAGAAGCTAAACAAACTATTAAAGAAGAAGCCTTAAGTTTAAAATTACCTTTTAAAGCAGTTTCAGATACATTGAACAATAGTGCTATTTTACAAATGATGATTGTTATAATGGGAATGGTCTTTATTGTGCATCATTTTAGCACAAACGGATTAGATCTGAATTTTAATATCATGATTTTTATTTTTTTAATAGTTGGTTTGCTATTACACAAAACGCCTATGCGCTATGTGGTTTCTATGAAACGCTCTAGCAGCAATATTTCTGGTATTTTGTTTCAATATCCTATCTATGCTGGAATCATGGGTATTATGCTGTATACAGGTTTGGGTGAGCGTCTCGGACAAATGCTTGCATCAGTGGCGACTATCGATTCATATCCTTTCTATGCTTATATTACAGGAGGTATAGTCAATTTTGCTATTCCATCTGCTGGTGGTGAGTTTGCAGTTATTGGACCAAGTATTATTAATGCGATTAAAGAAATAGGAGTTGGCTTACCTCCAGAAGAAATAACAGCGATGATTTCTAGAGCATCATTATCTGTAGCTTATGGCGAAAGTTTAAGCAATATGCTTCAGCCTTTTTTTCTATTAATTGTCATGCCAATTATGGGAACAGGAGTAAAGTTGCAAGCAAGAGATATTATGGGGTATTTAGTGTTGCCTTTTTTAATTTTCTTTATCATTCAGGCGCTCATGGTTGTTTATATTCCAATCTAAAAAGCACTATTTAATCTAACATTAATTTTAAATTTAATAAATGATTATTATCATAAAAAGCAATAAATAAAAGTATTAATTTAGAGTATAAATAAATTTTAAAAATTATAAAAGTATGACTGTAAATATCCAATATGTGCATATGGCTACAAGCGATGCAATGAATGAATATGTGAATAACAAATTAGAAGGACTTGGAAAAAAATATGAATGGATAATAGGTGCACAAGTGCATTTTGAGCATCAAAAGGATCCTAAAGGAAAAGGGAAAATTTGTAAAATGGAATTGAGCTTACCAGGACCAAGAATTTTTGCTATTTCTGATGAAACAACCTACGAGAATGCAGTGAAACAAACTATTAAGGATCTCGAAAAACAACTTAAGAAAAGAAAGAAAACCTTTCAAACACATTAACCATATATTAAAGAAAAGGAGTTTTTTTATAAAGCTACTTTTTTTATTTAACGATGATGGTAAGGTTCGTTTTTTAAAATAGTGAAGCCTCTATAGAGTTGCTCGATAACAAATAGCCTTATCATTTGATGTGAAAATGTCATTTTAGACAAAGAGAGCATACTTTGTGCTTTATTGTAAACCTCTTGAGAAAAACCATAAGGACCACCAATAACAAACACTAATTGTTTGATGCCTGAATTCATGTGTTTTTGTAAGTAATTTGAAAATTCTACAGAGTTCATTTGTTTGCCATTTTCGTCTAGTAGAATTAAAACATCAGACGTATTTAGTTTACTCAAAATTAAGTTGCCTTCTTTTTGCTTTTGTTGTGCTTCACTTAGATGTTTCGCTTTTTTTAAATCTGGAATAATCTCAAAACTAAACTTGATGTAATGCCCTAAACGTTTTTGGTAGTCATCAATTAACGCTTGCAATTGTTTATTGTCTGTTTTGCCAATGGCAAGGAGTTTAATAGTCATTAGAAACAATGTGATTTATGATAATATAGAGATTCCCTTTTGAACATTCCTACTCCGGAAGATAAATTTTTATGTATTGTATTTACCCAATCTTTTTTGTATTTCGTCCAATCGGAATGCTTTAAAAGTTTGTTAACATTTTTATCGCTAAAATGACTTCCGCTTAAAAAGTATTCGCCATCAGGTTTAATAACTAATAAACTATTTTGATACTTAATTTTAAAAAATTTATTTTTAAAGAGGCCATAATCTTTTATCCAGTTGAAATTTAAATAACTATTTACTGGAACTTCAGAATTCTGATAAATGAACAGGATTTTTGTGTTTTTTACTTTTTCAAACCTTTTTATGCATTTGTTTTTAGTTTTCACCCATTTCATTTTATTTTTTTTATAATCTTTAAGTGTATAGTCATGGCGAACTATATATTTATTGGTCACTTTTGAATTTGCACTATCTGGCTTGACATAGTTTTTGAGGTGCTTTCTATAGATGGTATTATAACTATTTATTGAATTATAATAATTAATTACTAAGACTGATTCTGCTTCAATTTTGGTTTTTGAATCTCTTATAAGAAGTTTTCTTATTTGCTCATATTCTTTAGGTTCAATTTTCCCAAATGAATATTTATAAAGAACCTTATTAATTATTAGTGAATCTGTTTTGTATTCTAAACATTTAAAAATTTGAAACGTACACCTTTTGGAATATTGTAGAGAATCAATTTCCTTCATGTTTTCATCAAGATATATTTCTTCCTGAGAAAAACATAATATAGAGAACAAAAATATAAAGGTGGTTATAAACCTTTTAAATAGCATGATTGCGTATAGTTTCTATAAAAATACTCAAAAGTTTAGCTTAGGCAAATCAAATCAGTTATTTTTCAAAAAGTGTATTAATAATTTTACTAATCTTATGGAAATCCCAAAATAGCAGGTAAATATTTGCAATCAGCATGAGTCCAGCAATGTAAGGTGTTCCTTTAAATCCCATCGAAACGACTATGATAAATATATTAATTATAATTGGTAAGCAGAGTATTGCACCTAAAGTAGCAGTTCTTGGAATTAAAATTAATAGTGCTACTAAAAGTTGCATAAAGCCAAGAAAATTCCAATATAATCCTGTTCTATATAAAGCTTCAAAAAAGAAACCAACAGGATCATCAATATTTAAAATTGTAAATCGTTGGCCTAATACTTTTTTTAATCCAGACGGTATAAATGCAATAGCCAATAAAATTCGAGTTCCCCAAGTAAATAATTTGAATATGTTTAAATCATAAATTTTAGCATGAAATTTTTCTAAGATTTGCATAGTGTAAAGCGTATTTTATTATCGACGATTCAAGGCATATTATTGTTACATTAAAAAATCAATTATTATTTTAGCATAAATAATAGTTGCATGATAAGTATCGAACAATTCAATAAAGAAATTGAACTCATTATAGCAAATGCTATTCGTGAAGATGTAGGGGATGGTGACCATAGTTCTTTATCTTGTATTCCTGCTGAAGCTCAAGGAAAAGCTAAGCTATTAGTGAAGGATGAAGGTGTTATTGCTGGAGTGGAATTAGCGAAACGTATATTTGCTTATGTTGATGCAGACATGAAAGTTGAAACATTAATTGAAGATGGCTCTAAAGTATCTTTTGGTGATATTGTGTTTTATGTGCAAGGTGCTTCACAATCAATTTTAAAGGCAGAACGTTTAGTTTTAAATGCCATGCAACGTATGAGTGCTATTGCGACTAAAACAAGAGTGTTTGTAAATTTACTTGAAGGAACTGGCACTAAAATATTAGATACACGCAAAACAACACCAGGAATTCGAGCGCTTGAAAAATGGGCTGTAAAGATTGGAGGAGGAGAGAACCACAGATTTGCTTTATATGATATGATTATGCTTAAAGATAATCATATCGATTTTGCTGGTGGCATCACAAAAGCAATCAATAAAACGAAACAATACCTTAAAGATACCAACAGAAATTTAAGAATCATTGTTGAAGCTCGTGATTTGAAAGAAATTGAAGAAATATTAAACAATGATGGTGTTTACAGAATATTAATCGACAATTTTAATTATGAAAACACTAGAAAAGCTGTTAAAATGATAGGTGATAAATGTCTTACTGAATCTTCAGGAGGTATAAATGAAAATACTGTTAGGTATTATGCCGAATGTGGTGTAGATTATATTTCATCCGGAGCTTTAACCCATTCTGTATATAATATGGATTTAAGCTTGAAAGCGGTTTAATATGTCTAAAACAATAAAAGATAAGCTCAGTAAGATACCAATAGTTAATCTGTTGGTTAAATTTTTAAGTACCATAAAACTTCCTAAGCTTGAAGGCTTATCGCTTTACGATTTATTGGAACTTTATGTTATTGGGATTGTAAAAGGAGCTTTAACTACAAGGGCTAGTGCTATTGCATTTAATTTTTTCATGGCCTTATTTCCGTTTTTATTATTTGTTTTAATTATTATTCCACATATTCCTATCGAGGGTTTTGAAGCAGATTTTTTATATTTTTTAGAGTCTTTTTTACCTCCAACAACAACCGAGTTCTTTTTTGAAAGCATATTCGATAAT